>Ga0209755_10006896_pt1 | contig 12437 bp, 6 predicted proteins | sample TergutCo191P1_FD_187301 | JGI IMG/M metagenome (GOLD analysis project Ga0209755, IMG submission 187301) | Cornitermes sp. P1 segment gut microbial communities from Petit-Saut dam, French Guiana - Co191P1 (SPAdes) (version 2) | ecosystem: Host-associated > Arthropoda: Insects > Digestive system >... | reverse complement strand
TAATTATCCTTCAAGTGTTACAACAACATTGGGGAAGTCTCCGTCAAAGGTTACGAAGCGTCCGAATGCGTTTGTGAGGAAACGAATGGGCACGAATACACGGCCGTCAACGTTCATTGGTGTTACGGAACCTGTGGGGCCTGTTCCGTGGCCATCTCTTGCGGCGAAGGTTGCGATGTCATGTCTTTCACCGTTGATGAAAGCATAGTTTTGGCCAACGGTCATGACAACCTCAACTGCGTGGCCGTCGAAATGTCTACCTGTGAGGGTAACAACGCCGTCAGCAAATCCGGTGCTGCCGCTAATCCAGTGTGCGAACACACGTGGGTTAAGCATACCCATGGTGTAATTGGCGTTTACCGGGTTGGGAACAAATCTGAAGGGAGCTTCCACAAGTTGCGGGTCGTTGTCCACATTTGTCCAGATGCTGCCCATTCCGGGGCGCAATTCGAGAGGAATTACGTTGATGCCAAGTCCTGGGCCAACGCCGGGGCCGTCAACTTCGCCACCAACTGTACGCACTACAAGAACAGTGGTGTCGTAGGTGAGGCCTGAGAATAAGGGGTTCATGTCCAAACTGCCGACTTCATAGCCAGCTCTGTCATCCTCAGCTACGTTAGCGTAGCTGTTTCTGGAGATGCTGGAGCCGCCGATTACCACGCGGTAGTCGTTGCCGGAGGATACAAATCCATCAATGAAGTTGTCTGTGAATGTTATTGTGGCAGGCTCATCATCGGTGGAGGGTGCGGTTACGATGAATACGGAAGCAAAGATACCACTATCCGGAACTGTCTCAACGATACCTTGTGAGCTTAGTCTGAGTCCACCCTCAATAATTGGGTTTCCGCTGGTAAAGAAATTGGTCGGCCAGTGCGGATGGTCAATTATACGGCCTGTTGCTTCATGAACACCTACAAGGTAAAGCCAAATTCTGTCGCCAACTTCCAGTTTGCCATATTCAGATTCTGTAATGGTTATATCGGGAAGTGCAGTTGGGGCAAGATGGTCAAAACCTGCTGCGGTTGGCCTAATTATTTGGATAGGTGTTACAGAGTCTACAATTATCGGGTCTACAACGTTTGCAATCGACACAACCTCTGTTACACCATGCGGGAAGATAGAAACTTCAACAAGAATCTCATCATAGTTTCTTGCAAAACCAGCTTCAACGCTCAACTGGAACTGCACGTCAAAGGTTCTTAACCCCGTATAAATGTTATTGCCTACTTCGCCTTGGGGACGCGGCATGATGGTGATTACATCAGACCCAACACGAGTACCCGCCAAGGAGTTAGCCATTATATCAGGGTTGTTATTGTCAACACCCCACCATGCGTGCCTATCACTGGTATCGGTATCAGCGGGCTGTATGCCTTCACGACGAACATGTCTGGCGCGCGCGCGGACATCAACAAAGGATACACCATCTTGCAACAGACGGAAGGTATAAGTTTCAACGCCTCTGAACATGGTGGTCGGCACGGTTTCGGTCATGCGGATGACACCTGTTGGGGTTGCTGCGGTTCCTGACCAGGATTCTTGATATGAGCCAGATACAAGAGTGGGCCTGTCATTAAACTCTTCTACTGTAATTTGGCCTGCTGTTCCTAAAACACCTACAGGAAGGTTGAGGTTACGCCATGCGCCTGTGTTTCTGTTCTCAGGCCCATCAGCTATGCCATCAGCAGCCCTAGGATTGGCTTGCCATGACCATTGTAGCTGTCCGACAAGGGCAGCGTGAGGAGCGGGATTTGGACCAGCTCCGACAGCACTGTATCTTATGCTAAAATCTTCGCCAGTCGCTTGGGCAAAAGTTCTATGAGCCCAGCGCAATGCATTGTTGACTTCTATGCTTCTAGCAAAATAGCCAATAGCAACTTCAATATTGGCGGTGCCAGTTCTGGGGGCATCAGCCGTGGCTACCAGCCACAGGTTTCTCAATTCAATTTCACCTATCGCACTCTGCGCAAGAAGGGAGCTATTTCTCTCAACTCTGGCATGGACAATAATAGCGTCGCGTCCGTTTATATCAGGCACGTTCTCAAATACCTGTTCTTGGTCAATTGTATTAATCACCTCATTCGGAGAAGCAACGGTGAATGCTGCTCCGCCAACCGCGCTCATATCTTGTCCCAACGCCCATCTAAATCCTAATGGAGCCAGTAAGCGAATTGGAACCGAAGCCGCCACTGGTGCTGCTCCTCCAAGTGAAGCGGGTGCAAGTGTTCCGGGCGAATTTTCGCGAATAACAATGTTATTCACTCTAGCCGCACCAACAAGAGGAACCGGGGTGCCGGCAGTAATGGTAACTCCCGCTTCTGTGCTTCTTACCAAGTTAGCTTCCGCAAGTGTTACTAAATTCGTCACATTACCGTTTGCATCAACACCCATCAGCCTTACGGTAAGACGAGCATCGGCGTTAGACGGGTCAATGCGAACTTGTCTGGTAAATATACCAACCAGGTCCCCATTCAAAACGTTTTCTGTATGCATACCTGCCGGGGGGTCTGGCAATTCTACGGTCAGACGAGTCCCAGACCATCTGGTTATGTCACCCGAGTTAAGCCAGTTTCTAAATGGAATGGAGGCTGCACCAGCTGTTTGTTCCCATTCTGTCACACCCAGGTCACCTACCTCGTTGGTTGTATTAATGTCATGGACTGGGAACGCAGCATCAGTTACTGTGAACTCAATGAATAAACCTACAGGCGTAGTATGCCTGTTTCTAAAGTCAAAGGCATCAATATTCACAGTGAAATTGTTTACATTTGTGTTGTCTTGGATGCCGGTAATCGTACCCCTAGCACCAAACACATTCATAGGCAACATGGAAATAACCATAACCAGTGCCAGTAGTAATGCTACTCTATTAACAACATAAACTTTGGTAAGATTGCACTGATAAAATTTTGCATAAAATCTCATACGAAATCTATTGCCGCCCTCTTTTTAAAAACGGGTGGATATAGTATAATTGCAAGAGTTACGGAGGGGTTTGTTTGAGCAATGATAAAAGCAGCATAAAGAGGCAGCACCGGGATACGATGTTTAGAGGACATTTCAAGAAGCCTGATAATTTTTTGCAGTTGCTGAAGCATTGCAGCAAAGGGAACACCGCGCTTACAGTCGAAGACATAGAGCCATTTGATTTAGAGTCGTCAGTGGCAGTGCGCATCCGGCGCAATGATGTTTCCTTTATAACAAAGGATAACCGGCTAATCATTCTAATAGAGCATCAATCCACAATAAACCCGAACATGGCATTCAGATTATTTTTGTACTATATAGAATTGATGCAGTTATGGATAAAAGCAAACAATATAAATCTGTACGGCGAGATAAAGATGAAGAATTTACCGGTGCCGGAATTATATGTGGCCTACAACGGCTCGGAGCCACTGGAAGAGAAAGTATCAACATTCCGTCTTGAATACGAGGGGTTAAAAATTGAAGTGGCGGCAACGATTGTGGATATAAGTTTTGACAAATTAGAGGAGAAGGAAAGCAGCAATGCATTGGCAGGGTACGCATATTTTTACAAAGTATATGACGAAAGCAAGCAGGCGGGATTAACAGGCGAAGAAGCATTCAACAACGCACGGATGAAGTGCATGTCACAAGGATATCTGAAAGGATTTATAGACAAGGAGGAGTTTGTGATGTTTTACAAAGACATACTGGACTATGATACGCAACTTCTTAAAGAGGGTGAAGCTAGGGGTTTAAGCCTCGGAATTGGTAAAATGTTGGAGCTTATAAAAAGCGGATTTTCACCAGAGGAAGCATGGCATAAAATTAATGATGAGCATGTTAAATCGACTACGTCCCATTTAAAAGAATAGTTTCGTAGTTGAGAAGAATTCAAGAAAAGCAATATAACCACAAAGAAAAAAGCTGTAGCACCGGGAAAATCCGATGCTACAGCTCTTTTTATTTTGGGTCAGGGTTTAAGACCTGCCCGGGATATTAACCTTCAAGTGTTACAACAACGTTATCGGGGAATTCTCCGCCAAAGGTTACGAAGCGTCCGAATGCGTTTGTGAGGAAGCGAATGGGCACGAATGCGCGTCCGCCATCAATCGTTGCTGCTACAGAACCGGCGGGGCCTGTTCCGTGGCCATCTCTTGCGGCGAATGTTGCGATATCATGGGTTTCGCCATTGATGAGAGCGGTGTTTTGTCCACCAATCATGAATACTTCAACAATGTGACCGTCGAAATGTCTGCCAGTAATGGTGACTTGAAGTGCACCATCAACAAATGCATAGGAAACATCTCCGTTAATCCAGTCTGCGAATACACGGGGGTTAAGCATACCCATGAGATTGCCGTCTACTTGGTTCGGGATAAATCTGAAGGGGGCTTCTACTACTTGAGGAGCTCCGCCAACATTTGTCCAGATGCTACCCATGCCGGGACGAAGTTCGAGAGGCATTACGTTGATGCCTGTGCTTGGAAGTCCGTCTGGGCCTACAACAACGCCAAGGTCGGTAGAAAGAACCACGGTAGAGTATGGTAAGCGTCCTATGAAATTCCGATTTGCAACAGTATCGAAATCTACTACCGCATGACCGGCTACAACCAGATTAAACTCTACACCCGGGAATGAGGCACCAAGTCCGCCGGAAATCATAATATTGGACAAGGTGATTATAGCTTCAACATCAGAAGATGAAGTAGTAACAGGCAACAGGAAGTAACCTGTTTCTTCCATTTCACCGGTAGTGGCTTCAAGTGTTGCGGGATAACGTGGGTCATCCGTCCCTGTATTAGCGGGATCATAATTCACATGATTAGAATCGGTAACACCAGCGACAAATTGGGGGTTAGGAATTACAATGGTTCTTTCTACTGTTTCTCGTGTAAGGCCACCAAGAACCATACCGCTGTCGGCACTGTTTACGCTTACATTGCCAATTGAAAGATTTACAGGCAATTGCAAATCCAATGGTGTGCCTTGTAACGTAGCTACAACACCAATTCTGATACTTTGGCCTGTACGAATTCTGCCGGGGGCGGTTTCTTCGATAACTACGTTGTTAATCATCGTGGGTGCCAATACACCTGCGGGGTTTGCAACAAAAGGCGTCACGCTTACTTGTGGAATACTGATTCTGTCAACAACATCGGCGATAAGGAAGTCGCCCATGAATTCTCCACCAATATACACGCCTACGTGAATTTCTCCACCTTCATTAGCTTCAAAACCAGCCGGTACAGCAAGGCCAAACCTTACGTCAAGAGACCTGATTCCTGCATCAGTAGAGTTCTCTGGGCGTATTACAAATGACCTTACATTATTGGGAGCACCCCAACCTGGCAGCAACAACGGCCCTCCACCGGCTCTTACATTATTCCAATCATCGCTTGGGCCTGGCGGGTCTCCGGTAAATGTTCTCCACACGGTGCCTGCTTGGTTGAACATAACTCCCGGTTCTCTAAGTCTAAACTCAATAGCGCGATACCCGGTAAGCAATGTGCGCTGTACGGTTTCGCTGATTCTCAGGTATCTGTCTTCATAGTCAGCACCAGCAGTCAGTTCGCCCTGAATTGTACCGGAGAAAATTGTAAATGGAGAATAGGGCTCTGTTACTTCAAAGTCGCCTATAAGGTTTCTTCTTGCAACAACTACAGAAGCCCTGTTAGCTGCGTTGCGTCTGTCAAGAGTGCCAGCTCCGGCGTTTATTGATTCACGGTCTTGGAAATAGGCATTCAGTCCACCAGCACGCGCGAATCCAAGAGCAACATCTACTCTAACATCTCCGTCAGCAAGGTTGCCATGGTCAGCAAGAAGGCCAATGCCTCTTATGCGGAAGCCCGCTCTTGTGCCTTGAGCAAAAGGAGTGGCTCCTCTGTCTCCGGTGAAGTGAATCGTCAGAACATGACGACCGCTAGCATCGGTAGTAAGGAAAGTAGAATCGGAATAATCCGTATTTGCCCAATCTACAGTAGCCACAACGTCATTTACGTCGAGAAGTTCAAGGGATGCAGAAGGTCTAATAAAACGGAATCCAGAGGGTGCGGTCAAACGCACGGCCTGCACGATTGCATTATTTACAAGGGGTGCATCAGTCGTTCCGAACAGCCTCCCTATACCGCCGGCCAATTCTTGAATAGTAATGTCCGGAAGCACTACGCCTGTAGCAAGAACTACGGGGCTTCCCGCAGTAATTTCTACACCTTCTACAAGAACACCGCGTACCAAATTGCTGGGAGCCAGAATTTGCACTCTTTCCCCACCGGCAATGGTAAGGTACGCAGACAGTTGTACACCATTTTGGGTGCCGAGGAATACATCTTCCAATTCGAAGAGGACATCTCCGGTACCTACTGGAATCACCGCTCCACCAGAGGTAATTTGTATGGTGATATTTGCGGCGGTACGTTGTACCATGGTAGCTTCGGAACCGCCAAGGAAAATACCACGGCTTTGTGCCGTATTGTCAACTAGAGTGTCGTACACTTCACTTACGTCTCCAGTTACCGCTCCGGCAGCCCATCTTACAAGTGTATTTTCAGTGCCGTCACTTGTTCCGGCTGCACCTGTAAAGGTAGCTGCTCCACCACCCGAGCCACGACCGGTCATAACGAATTCTAACGTGTTAAGCACGTCCATACCGGCCATCCCACTGAAAGCACTGGCGGGAATTAAAACATGAACAGTGTTGTTGACAGTCTGACCGACAGCACCAACATCATCATTGTCTCTGGGGTCAGCTGTTGTATGTCTGTCAGCTAAAGGCGGAATAACACGCCCCGGAGCACCAAACACATTCATAGGCAGAAGCGATAAAACCATAACAAGTGCCAGTAGTAATGCTACTCTATAAACAAGGTAGGATTTTTGGAAAAGCACAGTCGGGTTTCCGGTTTCGAATTTCTAGTCCACACTTTTTTCTTTTGGAGAAAGAGTGTTTCGTGATATAATAATTGCAGAAAGGCGGCGGGATGTTTTGGAGGAACGTGAAATAGTTTACTGGCACGAGGCGGGTTTTGAGGCGTTTCAGTTGGAGTTGCATGAATATAAGGATTTTCTGCATTTCGAGGACGAGTATCAGTTGAGCAAGGAAGCCCTAAGAATTGACATCTTGATAATCAAGAAAGAGCGGGGAGTGCGTATTGAAAAGAACATCGGCCGGATTTTTAGGGATTACAATATAATCGAATACAAGCCGGAAGGTTATTCGCTCTCGGCCAGGGATTATAACAAGGTCGTGGGATATGCGTTTTTGTACGCCTCGTTTACGCCTGTGTCGGTATCTGATATCACCGTCACATTTTCCATAATGTCGCATCCACGGGAATTGTTGAAATATCTGAGAGATGAGCGTGGTTTTTCGGTGAATGAAAAGGCAAAAGGGATTTACTATGTCGAGGGCGACACATTTTCCGTTCAAATTTTGGAGGGCAAAATGCTTTCGGAAGACGAAAATATTTTCCTTCGGAATCTTCGAAGCAATTTAAACACCAAAGAAGCGACAAATACGATTGAGGCGTACAAAAATCTTGGGTATAATGAAAGAAAAAATGCATTTATTGACAGGCTGGTTCAGGCAAACAGGAATACTTTTCAGGAGGTGATAATGGTGAGCGAAGCTGTAAAGGAATTAATCTTAACAACGGAAGTAGGCCAACGCTGGCTAAGGGACCGCGAGGTTGAGTATGCCAAAGAGATTGCCAAAGAGATTGCCAGAAAAGCATTGAGGCGAGGCCGACCAATTGAAGAGATTGTGGAAGATTTTGGCCTACCATACGAAACTGTCATTAACTTATAAGGCGTAAAGAACAGTCAAAAAAAGCTGTAGCACCGGAGATTTCCGAATGCTACAGCTTTTTGTTTTGGGTCAGAGTTTAAGACCTGCCCGGGAATTAATTATCCTTCAAGTGTTACAACAACATTGGGGAAGTCTCCGTCAAAGGTTACGAAGCGTCCGAATGCGTTTGTGAGGAAACGAATGGGCACGAATACACGACCGTCAACGTTCATTGGCGTTACGGAACCTGTGGGGCCTGTTCCGTGGCCATCTCTTGCGGCAAAGGTTGCGATGTCATGTCTTTGACCGTTGATGAAAGCATAGTTTTGGCCAACGGTCATGACAACTTCAACCGGGGTGCCGTCGAAATGCATACCTGTGAGGGTAACAACGCCGTCATCAAATCCGGTGCTGCCGCTAATCCAGTGTGCGAACACACGTGGGCTAAGCATACCCATGGTGTAATTGGCGTTTACCGGGTTGGGAACAAATCTGAAGGGAGCTTCCACAAGTTGCGGGTCGTTGTCCACATTTGTCCAGATGCTGCCCATTCCGGGGCGCAATTCGAGAGGAATTACATTTCCGCCTGCGCCGGGAAGTCCGCCAGGGCCTTCAACATCTGCTTCGGGTGCCAACACAACTATTGTTGTGCTATATGGCAAGTTGTCGAAGAGACCTACAATATCCCTTAATGCCGCATGAGGAGCATTAATAGGCGGAGTGAGAGCTCCTAAATCTTCTTCGTTTTCATGGAAGTATACGATATAGTTGTTGGGTGCGATTCTTGGGCCACTTACAACAAGCTCAATAGTAACACCGGGGGTCAAACCACCAAGGAAAGTAATATCCCTTACGGTGATATTGGCAGGACCGTCGTTAGAGGGGCTTAAAACGGTGGTTTTAAGAACTCTTACTTGACGTCCGCCGGCCATTTCTACATATTCCCAGCGTGCGCGGTCAAGAATCATGCCGTTGTTGGATTCAATTATAAGGCTGGCGTCAATGTTCATATCCAACCAGTTGAACCATACGGGCCTTCCGGCTTGGGTGGAAACAGCGTAAAGCCAAATTTCGTCGCCTACATCAAAGTAAGCTTCGTCTCTTTCACGGAAGGTGAAGTCGCCAACGTGAACAAGGTCACGTACTGCGAAGATACCTGCCGGAGGAGCTATTCCCGGTGTAAGGCTTTGTACCTGAATTGGGTCTTCTACATTGGCGATAACTTCCGAACCGATATAGCCCAGAACCCTTTCACGAATGGAAACTGAAATTTCGTCGCCGTGGTCGCCCTCAAAGCCGGGGGCTACGCTAATGCCAAAACGGAATTGGATGGAGCGTGGCGAAAGCGGAATTGCCGCGATACGGGTTTCCTCTCCGCCGGTGCCGGGGACTTCCTCCGTAATAACATTTGGCATAATGGTAATGCGTTGGTTGGTTACGTTGTACACAACGGAACCCTCATCTGGCGCATTCCAGTTTCCGGTAGTGCCTATTCTCCATGAGAAGTCTGTAAACACAACACCGAGTTGGTTTAATTCAATGGTAAACTCTTGCAAGGAACGGAGCATAGTGCCGGGCACGGTTTCGGTAATGGTAAGTGAAGCCGCACCGCCGTTTATGAAGTCTGCATTATGACCGACATTATTAGCACCAACTACTTCACCGGCACGATAGAAACGCAAGCCGGAATCTATTGTTGGGATATCTTCCCCGGGCGCAGTGTACAAATCGCCTTCAGCTAAGGTTCCAACTTCAATGTTGGTGCGTGAACGGTTTGCGGTGCTTCTAAACGTTAGCACATCGTTGGTAATTACATACCTGTCAGGATTTACAAAAATGTCAATCCGCGGGTTGGCTTCCTGTCCCTGCCCTCCAATGGGAACAAGCACCAATCCGGATATTCTGGCTTCCAGCACTTGGCTGGCTATAATGGCATTTGCGCTTCTTTGCACATCAATGTCAAGCAACAGAAGCTCCCTTACGCCAGTTCCCATAATCCTACCGCTGGGAGTGCGGGCAGCGAAGTCGTATGTCGCGTCTATAGATGCCCAAGCGTCAGTTTGATTTGGTCCGCCGCGGTCAATTACAGGGGTAGGGTCAACATCATGCGCTGTACCGGCGGGTACACTAAGGGAAACAGGATTGCTGATTCCTCCAACACCCTCATGAACCCATGTGAATCCACGCGGCGCGCGCAAAAGAACTGTATTTGTTTCTCTATCATTACTGCCAAAATCACCGCCGGTTAAAGCACCGGGACGATTTTCCCTTAGTATAATGTCACCCAGACGGATAACATTCGCAAATCGGGCCTCTGTGCCAATAGAGATGGCAATTCCAGCGTCGCGGATGTATACCATGTCTTGGTTTACAGCAGCAGCCCTTCCCGGCAAACGCCCAAATGTTTGGGTTGTTGTTTGCCAAGGTTGTACGTGTACTTGCAGATTTGCGTCGGCAGTTGCCGGGCGCACGTTAGGAATAGTTACTTCCAAGTGCCCCAATTCGTTGAAGGGCACAACATCGTCAAACCACACTGGCACCAGCACTCTGGTTGTTCCGGTTGGCCTGGCGGCAGTTCCCGGCCGCTCTATTACAACGGCTTCAAGCGCACCCATGGTGGTTGTATTACCAACACCATCAAAAGTCCAAGCGCGTTGTCCTGTAAGAGCTCCTGTACCGGCATGGACCCTATTGGGGGAGTTTTCAAATAATAGCAAATCGGTCAAGACGAATTCTAAAAGGATTCCCCTTTGACCTCCAGTAAAGGGACCTTCGTCCGCCGGGCTAAGCAACAATCCAGCCATAGCTGCCATCGGTACGGTGACGGTAACGTCACGAGACGCATCTCCGGTGGCATCAGTGTCCGCAGTTCCATAAGCATCAAAAATGGGGCCCGCGCTTCCGGCACCAAACACATTCATCGGCAACATGGAAATAACCATAACCAGTGCCAGTAGTAATGCTACTCTATAAACAAGGTAGGATTTTTCAATATTGAGGGCATATTAAACCTGTGGTATTATTAGCGGGAAGAGTTATGGAGGGGATTGCTTGAGTAGCGACAAGAGTAGCATAAAGAGGCAGCACCGGGATACGATGTTTAGAGGGCATTTCAAGAACCCGAGTAATTTTTTACAATTGCTAAAGCATTGTAGTAAGGGGAATACTGTACTTACTGTCGATGACATAGAGCCGTTTGATTTAGAGTCGGCGGTGGCGGTGCGCTTGCGGCGCAATGATGTTTCCTTTATAACAAAAGACAATCGGCTAATCATTTTAATCGAGCATCAATCCACAATAAACCCGAACATGGCATTCAGGTTATTTTTGTACTATATAGAATTGATGCAGCTGTGGATAAACGTAAACAATATAAATCTGTACGGTGAGACAAAGATGCAGAATTTACCACTGCCGGAATTATATGTAGCATACAACGGAGCAAAGCCACTGGAAGAGAGGATGTCAAAGTTTTGTCTTGAATGCGAGGGGATAAAAATTGAAGTGGTGGCAACGATTGTGGATATAAGTTTTGACAAATTAGATGAAAAGGAAAGCAGCAATGCATTGGCAGGGTATTCATATTTTTACAAGGTATACGACGAAAGCAAACAAGAGGGATTAACAGGCGAAGAAGCCTTTGACAAAGCGCGGGTAGAGTGCATGTCACAAGGATATCTGGAAGGGTTTATAGACAAGGAGGAGTTTGTGATGTTTTACAAGGACATACTAGACTATGATACGCAGCTTCTGAAAGAGGGCGAGGCCAGGGGCGAGGCCAGGGGCGAGGCCAGAGGTGAAGCTAAAGGTATTAACAGTATGATAGCCATTGTCAAAGGCTTGCAAAAGAATATTCCGCTGGCGCAGTTGGCCGAAGAATCGGGAATGCCTCTGGTGGAGGTTGAAAAAATAAGTCGGGAATTGTCGCCAGTGACATAAAAAAATTTTTTTGTAAAGTCGACCCTGTCAAAAAACGACAGGGTTTTTTATTACATTCGCGTTACAAAGTATACCGTGCGGCATAAAAACCGTGGTGATTCAAATAATAAATTTGCACAATGCGGCGGGAGAATGTTACAGCTTTGTTACAAATATGCGAAAGAGGTTGAATTGCCTCGTTTTGGCATGATAAACTCCCCTGCGGATACCGAAAATTGGTGAAGTGCCTGTTACATTTTGCTTACACTATCGCTGGCGGCATTGACACCGGTTTTTACGGTGCTATACTAAATTATATTAGGCGGTAAGAATTTCCTTTCCGCCACAGTACAAGAAGGGAGGTATTGGTTTTTGCGGGAAACGGGGGCTTTTGCCCCGGTGCAGCAAGGCCGGACGCGCAGAAGCCGAAGTAAGTACCGTCGTTTCATCCAATGGGCTAAAAGCCCCACACAGTAGTCAGGGCTTTTGCCCAAAAGGCGCACGCTTCCTATAATACTTCGTACCGCATCTTATGAGGAACGAAGATTGCTAGATTTATTGCGCCACACAAATACGCGCGCTTGGGAGGCGGCGCGAGAAACGGAAAATGCGTAGCTTCTACTACGCAAACTTTTCAAAAACCGAAAGGAGAAATTATGAAGAAGAAAGTAGCATTACTACTGGCACTGGTTATGGTTATTTCCATGTTGCCTATGAATGTGTTTGGTGCTAGGGGTACGATTACCGGCATCCAAGACAACACAAA
>Ga0209755_10006895_pt1 | contig 12438 bp, 13 predicted proteins | sample TergutCo191P1_FD_187301 | JGI IMG/M metagenome (GOLD analysis project Ga0209755, IMG submission 187301) | Cornitermes sp. P1 segment gut microbial communities from Petit-Saut dam, French Guiana - Co191P1 (SPAdes) (version 2) | ecosystem: Host-associated > Arthropoda: Insects > Digestive system... | reverse complement strand
AGTTTTGCTCGACGTTTCTGCTCCTATTTTCGGCATCCGCGGCCAAAGCTCTGAGCGAATTTTCCCGATCATCGAGCAATCTTTGGCGTTCCTCCAGTTCCTGGGCCATTTGTTCTATCTGAATCCAGCGGAAATCCAGTTCCCGCTCCCTTGTGTCCAGTTCCATGTTGCGCATGTCCACGGCTTCGAGCCGTATAGCGAGGCGCTCCGCGTCAAGGCTGATGAACTCGTCCGGAGCGACCCTTGGCTGGGTTCGCCCCTCACGACCGATAAGCCGGTACACCGGGGCAAGTACGGTCCTAGCGTCTATTAGATGAAGGTGATCGAACCACACTATACCGCCTGCCGCAAGAACGGCAATCAGGACTAGCAGGGCAAGCACTTTACCTATCATGATATTTTTCTCCCGCTACTATGATAATATAGTTTCGGCAGAAAGGCAACGGAACCTGAATGTGGCGGCTATGGTTTCCAGGCAGAAATTCCAACCAGAAGCTCGCAACAAAGTGCTTGACAAAACCGCAGTTTTCTGGCATCGTACCAAAGTTCGAGGGTTTTTTCAAAGACCCTGATTAACAAAATGGACGAGCAACTGTGTGGTTAATTGCCCCACACCGACTTGTGCGGTTAGCTTTTATTTAAAAACAGGAGGTACAAAAATGAAAGCTTCAAGAATTAAACAAGAAACGGATACGATTGCGAAAGGAATCGATTCCCAGGAGCCAGAACAAAAAACCGACTGGCAAATTTTTGTGGACAGCATGGAACAGTCTCTGCTGGGTCTAAAGGCGGAAATAGTCGAGACTCTTATTGCCAGCAATAATGATTTCAAGGAAATAGTCGAGGGGATGGATCCCAAGTCGGACCTTGCGGATATTGCATCCGATGACATAGACAGGCGGATGATCGAGGCATTGGGATCGCAGGAACTAAAGCGCCTAAAGTTGATAGACGCGGCCCTCACCAGAATTAAACATGGGAAGTACGGGTACTGCATCAAATGCAACAAACGCATTCCCAAGGATCGGCTGGAGGCAATACCTTACGCCCTTATGTGTGTCGAATGCAAATCGAAAGAGGAAAGGCGGGGGCTATAAGGGATTTTTACCCGGCACCCAGGACTTAGGTGCCGGGTAAACAAGGCTTTGGTTCGGATCACTCCACGATGGCAATAATGTCGGCCATCTTAATGATGAGGTGCTCTTCCCCGTCGATTTTTATCTGGGTTCCAGCGTATTTGTCATACATAACTTTCTGGCCGGCTTTTACTTTGATTACGTCCTTGTCGTCGCCGACCTCCACCACCACGCCCTGCTGGGTTTTTTCCTGAGCAGTGTCGGGGATGATTATCCCACCAGCGGTTTTCGCCTCCGTCTTCTCCAGTTTTACCATGACACGGTCTGCCAAGGGTATTACTTTCATTTTCTATCCTCCGTTCGCAGAAAATTGGCCAATAAACAGGCAAAGGGGCTGTTTATTGGCATAGGTTTTATGCACTATACAGGAAATAGCCTTGATAGTCAATACGCCGAAAACGGTTTTACATTCGGCCAAGTTCCAGCCTGGCGTTCAGGTTGTTGGGGTTTAGTTCAAGGGCCAAAACCAGGGCCCTGCGGCTTTCGTCCATCCTGCCCAGGGTTCTTAGGCAACGGGCGATGCGGAACTGCAAGAGGGAGGCGGTTTCGTACCTGCTTGCCGGCTTACCCGTCTCCATAACCAGGGCCAAGGCCCTTTGGTAATGCTCCAGCGCCCGTGCCGAGGCGTTGCGGGCCTCGAAAATGCGCCCCATGTTGGCGGCAAGCGCCCAGTCATCGCTTTCCATCTGGATTGCCTCCATAATGCTTATGGCGGCATCGAAACGGCCTTCCCGGATTAACTGCAAGCCCTCGTGCGTGTCCCTCCAGAGCCCCGAAAAGCCGTGCCTTTCCACGGTTCTTAGCAGCATTGCGGTTTCCGTAAAATTCCGCTGCAGGCCAAAGTACCATGCAGCCCACTCAAACAGGCCTTCCGTCTCGGGGTGGCGGTGCAAAAGCAGCCATGTGTCGGCGATAATGCGGGCGGCCTCCACCGTCTCCATCCGCCTTTTCAGTATTTCAAGGTCGATAAGGGCGCTGAGGGGAAAGCCCCCTGCATAGCTGTCCCCGGAATCAGCCCTTTCGGCTTCCAGCACGGCTATCGCGCCCGGGGCATCCATCAGGCGGCTAAATCGAATAACGCCAAGCTCCCGGTACGTGCCCCCCCAATGGCCTTGCCTTACAAGGCGCTCGAACAAGGCTTCGGATTCCTCCGTGTTTTGGGCGGTAACGGCAAGGTTGTACAGTGCCCTGGATTCCAAGGCAATACTGCCCTGCAGACCAGCAAGCCCCGCCGCCGGGGCGGCCGCAGGCAGGAGCTCGGTCCTGGGTGCCGCAAGCAATGCCCAGATATGCCGGGCGTGTTCGGTGTAACCAGCCAGCCACAGCGCATCCGCCTGCCGAATCAAGGCATCCTCGCCCGGGAGCGAATGGAACAATTCCGCCGAACGTACCAGGCTTCCAAAGTCATATAAAAACTCGGCGGCAAAGCGGATAAAATCGTGGGAAGCGTGCCCCCTTGCCAATGCGGACTGGATTGCGGAGAGAGCCTCCCAGGTTTCCCCTTCCAGGACCCTCAGTATTACCAGGCTGGTAAGAATTGCCTCCACATCCCGCCCAATGGCGGATATTGCAAAATCCAGGGAAAGCCCATCGTCCTCCAGCAGGTTCACGGCGGCCCTTTCGGGGCTTTTGAAGTCGCCAAGCAGGACGTGAAGGCTAAGCCGCATGGGAACAAAACGGGTACTCGTAAGGCGTGGAAGAATCACCCTTAGATTCTCCCCCATCTCCGCAGTTATGGCGGCATCCTGGATGACGGCGGCGGCGGCAACGGCGGCAATGGGTTCGGAAAAGGGGAAATCACGCAAAGCCCGCTGGGACGACTGCCGATACATTTGAAGGTAGCGTGAGGCCATTCCAGGAATTGCACCGGCGTGCGAGGTAAGCTGGCGGCGGCGCTTTAGAACCGAAAGCCAGTTTTCGACCCCCTCGGTTCTTGTTTCCATGTGATCAAGATCCCCACTTAGGCTGTCAAGCTGGTAAGCTGCCAGGGGCCGCCCGGCGCCAATAATCTGCCTGTACCTGAAATCGTATTCCTGTAGAAGCCTGTGAAAGCCGATTTCCTCGGGGGTCCGGAGCATTGCCGGCCCAACAAGGGTGTAAAGGGCCACGAAGCCCCCACCAAAGAGGAGGAGGAGTATGAGGCCCGAAACAGAAGCCGTCTTTAACAAACCGGAGCTTTGGGAAATGTTTTTTTTCGTCACTTAGGCTGCTCCACATGGAGGGTCCTGCGAATACTGTCCAGAACCCCGTTTATGAACCGAAAAGAATCGTCGGTCCCGAATTCCTTTGAAATACCGATAGCCTCGTCAATCACAATCGAGGGGGCTATCTCCTGCTGATACATCATAGTGTATACGCTCATCCTAATAATGGCGAGATCCACGCGGTTAAGCCTGGAAATATCCCAGTTCTGCAGGTGCCGCTTTATCATTTCATCGATAGCACCGATGTTCTCGATGGTACCGGCAATAAGCAGGCGGGAAAAACCGGCAATACCCTCGTCAAGCGCCCCCAGCTTGTCCCCAAGCCAGGAGAAAGCCATTAGCTCTTCCGCAGGAATACCGACAGATTCCCAGCAGTACAACGCCTGAAACGCTAAGATACGACCTTTTCTGCGGGATGCCATTCTGCACAGCCAGTTACCAGTTCAAGTTTGCTTCAAACACCTGAAACGTCCTTCCTGCCCGTAACGAGGTATGGAGTTCGTTGGCCGCCTGGGCAAACACCGACATCTGGCGCTCCTGCATCATGACGTTGGCTATGTAGGTTCGGACCGTTATCGGCGATCCCGGCTGGAGGGCATCGTCCAGTTCAAGGCTCCTCATCATGTGAAGCTCGGTTACCTGGATGAGCTGATAGCCCGATCCCGGCGGCCCCTCCATCACCCTGGAGATTTCCCCGGGCCTTAAACCAAAGGCGGTGTTGACAAAATCCTGCCCCAAACGCTGCACGGCCTCCAAATTCCGTGGCATAAACCCGAAATCCCCGCCCTGAAAGCCGGAATTCGGTGCCTGCGCCCTGGTGACCACCTCGTTGAACCTGGCGGTGCTGTTGCCGATTTCCCTTGACAGGGTTTCTATCTGTTGTCTTGCCCTGCTCCTGGATGCCGCGTCCGGGCCGAAAGGCACCTGAATCATGGAAAGCCGGACGGTTTCCGGACGGACAAACTGGGATCTTGTAAGCTCGAACATGGAAGCGATTTCAACTTCGGTCGGAGGTCTTGCGCTTTCAAGCAGTTCCTGTTTCTGGGAAAACAGGTACCTCTGCTGGATAAGCTGACGCCTTGTCTGCTCCCGGAAGGCCGGCAATTCAAGCCCAGTCTGGTTCCTTACCGCCGTGGCGAATTCGGCATCGGTGGGCAGCCTTCCCAGCATTGGGGTCATCTGCGCCCTAAACTGGTTGATGTGCTGGTTCAGCTCGTTTTCCGTTACCGTAACCCTATCCCTTTCCGCAGCCTGGAGCACAAGCCGCTCGTTGATCATAGCGTCCAGGACTTCACGCCGCTGCTGCCCATTGAGCGACTGCCCCAGGGCCCTTTCCATCCTTTCAACCTCGGTACGGAGCTGCCCGACCGTGATAGGCTCGCTCCTTATCAGGTTGACGACGGCCGCCGGCTGCAGGCCAGCCTGGGCAAACGCATGGGACACAAAAATGGCAGAAACAAAGACCAAAAATGCAATACGTTTTTTCATGAGCACCCTCGTACAATATTGAACTATGCTACCATAAAAACACCCTTGGGACAAGAAGGTTATACGGGGCAATGGCATTTAAGAGGCCCTTGGTGATTCTTGTGCTTTCGTTTGCGCTCATCCCGACTCCCCACCACTTGCTACCCAATACCCGATTTGATACCCTAAAACTCGGAGGAACCAGTGGCCAAAATCTGCCTTTGCCTTACGGCAAAAACCCTTGGACGGAACTTACAGATTCTCGAAAGGTACCGCAAGCACGTGGACCTTGTGGAACTCCGGGTTGACTGCCTTGACCCCGACGAAAGGCTCTTCATCAGGCGGTTCCCGGAACAGGCGAACGTGCCGGTTATCCTTACAATACGCAGGGACATCGACGGCGGGTACTACGTTTCGGGGGAAGGGGCGCGGGTAAACCTAATGGCAAAGGGCCTGGCCTACGCCGACATGGACAAACGAAAGAACTTCGCCTACATCGACCTGGAGGAAGACCTGCGCGTCCCCAGCCTGGAAGAGGCGGCCCGTACCTTCGGGACCAGAATTATACGCTCGTATCACAACATCAAAGGCGACGAGGACAATCTTTCCGCAAAGATACGCTCGATGCTAAACAACGGCGACGAGATAATAAAGGTTGGGATAACGGCAAACTCCACCTGGGATGTGCTTAACATCCTGCGTGCGGGAAAGGAACTCAAAGGGCGCGACAAGATCTTTATCGCAATAGGGCATTACGGCATATACAGCAGAATCCTGGCGGAGCAGTTCGGCTCGTTCTTAAGTTACACCTCCCCCTCTGCGGAAAACGATGCCGTCCACGGCGCACCGGGCCAGTTTGATGCCGAGGTCATGGATCGGCTTTACCGTTTTCGCAAGATCACCGCAGCCACGAAGATTTACGGCGAGACGGGGTTCCCCCTCAAGTTTGCGGACAACACCAAGTTCTTTAACACAACCTTCGAGGTGGAAAATATCGATGCGGTCTACGTGCCTTTCCCGGCGGATTCCATTGCGGCCTGCGTGGAACTGGTGAAGGAACTTGGCGTACAGGGGCTTTCGGTAACAGTTCCCTACACGGAATCGATTATTCCTTTCCTGGACGAGCAGGCTCCCGAGGTTGAGAAAATCGGCGCCTGCAACACCCTGAGCCGCTGTCCGCAGGGCTGGTTGGGCACGAACTCCGACAGCAAGGCTTTTTCCGACTCGCTTCTGGCATTTTTGGGAAGGCAGCACCTAAAACGTGTCCGGGTGACGGTTATAGGTGCCGGCGGCGCGGCAAGGGCGGCTGCCTACGAACTGCACAGGCTGGGGGCAAAGGCCCTAATCCTAAACCGTTCCGTTCACAAGGCCCGCACCCTCGCACTCCCCTATAAATTTGAGTGGGGCAGCCTGGATAGCCAGGACATCGAAAGGATGTACAGTTACCGGGACATCATAATTCAGGCCACGCCGGCGGGGATGGAAGGAAGCGGCCTTGGCGATCCAGTGGAACGGTACAACTTTTCCGGCAAGGAAAAGGTTATGGATCTGGTTCACAGACCGGAAATGACCCCTTTCCTTAGGCGGGCCGTCGATGCCGGCTGCCAGGCGCAGAACGGATACGACATGTTTATACGGGAAGCCAAGTATCAGTATGCGCAGTTTGTCGATAGGGACTTCCCGGAGCATCTTCTGCCAAAACTCCAGTCAATCGAGGATTAGATATTATATGGAACAAAACACGGACGCATTAGGGATGAAAGAGGCAACGGGCAGGGCAGTGGTTGACGCACTGGTGAAAAGCGGCATGAAGCTTGGGCTTGGCACGGGTTCCACGGCGGTTCACGCGGTTCGCAGGGTCGGGGAGCTTCTTGCGAACGGCGGCTTGCGGGACATTACAGCCTTTGCCACAAGCTTTCAGACCGAAATCGAATGCGAAAAGCTTGGCATTCCCTTTTTCCCGCTGAATTCACGGGAACTTTCCGGCAGCCTTGACCTTACCATCGACGGCGCGGACGAGGTTGACCCACAAAACCGCCTTATCAAGGGCGGCGGCGGTGCCATGCTTGTCGAAAAGATCGCCGCATACGCTTCTTCCGCCTTTGCCATAGCGGTGGACGAGTCAAAGATCGTCGAGGGCCTGGGGGCCAGTTTTCCCGTCCCGGTGGAGGTGGTTTCTGGGGCAAGGCTTACGGCGACAAAGGCGCTTGAGGCGCTTGGCGGAAAGGCAAGCCTGCGGGAGGCCCTGCGAAAAGCCGGGCCCGTCGTAACCGAACACGGCAACCTGATATTGGACGTGCTTTTTGCCACGGCGGTCGATCCCGCAGCAATGGAACGTGAGATCAACCAGATTCCGGGCGTGGTGGAGAACGGCTTTTTCTCCCGCATAATTCCGATAGTCTACATAGGCCGTTCGGACGGAACAGTCGAGGTAAGAGCACTCCCCTGACACCATACAACCCTGCCCTAAGGAAGCACTGATTCCGCTGATTTATTCAGCGCTTCCCTAAGGATAAGGGCATTGACTTTTTGGGGAACATGTATTACACTCTGTAACATGGAGGCACCATATGAGCGGCCAGATAACGACAGCCAGGCTCCCCCTGGAAACACGAAATAAACTCATTGCCCTTTCCAAAATAAAAGGCAAGACAAAGTCGGACATCATCAAGGAATCCGTGGACATGTACTACGAGTACGAGGAAAGCGAGATATGCTCCTTCATGGTGGGCGAACCGTATTTCGGCAATTACTGCTCCGGAGAAAACGACCGTTCCACCACCTACAAGGAACGCATAAAAGAGAAACTTTCGCGCAGGGCTTCATCGTCATTGGACGGGGCTTCCGAATGTTAAGCTCCGTTCTAATTGATGCAGGCCCGCTTATTGCCCTTTTCGACTCAGGCGACAGGCACCACCAGCCGGTCAAGGCGTTTCTTAAGGAACGGCGGTACCGTTTTATAAGCACCCTGGCGGTCTTTACCGAGGTTTCCCACATGCTGGATTTTTCCATAAAAGCCCAGCGGGACTTTTACGAGTGGGTTATGTGCAAGGGTGTTATCATAAGCGACATAAACCAGAACGACATGTACAGGATTGTCGAGCTTACCGGAAAATACGCCGATCTTCCCATGGACTTTGCCGATGCCACCCTGGTCGTTACCTCGGAAAAAACGGGCTTTCGGGAAATCATAAGCCTGGACAAGGATTTCGACGTTTACAGGCTACCGGGGAAGGAGCGGATACACAACGTCTATCAAGGACAGTGAGCAAGCGGCAAAACTGGAATTTTACATCCTGAACGATGGAGGACACCAAGCTGTTACTTCATGAACCGTAAGGGTAATGGTTGGGTGTCTTGTTTTCGTCGTCAAACTCGATGACGGACACGCCGTCAAAGCCGTCAACCACTCCGCCGCATTCGCACTTTGAGATAGTCGCATACAGCCACACGCCCTAGCCACTTCCCCTATAGTGCCATATAATAAGCCCATGAAAAGGCGCCTACCCATAGGCATACAGGATTTTGTGAAGATACGCGAGGGCGGCTACGCTTACGTGGACAAGACCGCCCATATACATCGGCTGATAACCGGATCCGAAGGGGCTTTTTTCCTGTCCAGACCCAGGCGGTTCGGAAAGTCCCTGCTGTGTTCGACCCTGGGTGCCGTTTTCGAGGGCAGGCGTGAACTTTTCAACGGGCTTGCCATCGATTCCCTTGATTGGGAGTGGAAAAAGCATCCGGTAATCCGCATCGATCTGAACCCTGGGAATTACACCGAGGGAACCGAACTCCTCAGGGAAACCATACGGAACAACCTGGAAAATTCCGCAACCAGCCTTGACTTAAGCCTTCGCGGAAACGTTGTGTCGAATCAGTTTATGAATCTCATTCAGGATGCGCACAGAAAACACGGCGACCGCGTGGCGATAATCATAGACGAATACGACAAGCCACTTCTTAGTGTGATTGATATGCCGGATCTTCGAGAGGAAATACGGCAGGTTCTCAAGGGCTTTTACAGCGTGCTCAAGTCCGCCGACCCACACCTAAAGTTTGTATTTCTGACGGGCGTTACGAAGTTTTCCCACGTAAGCATATTCTCGGACTTGAACCATCTTGCCGATCTTACGCTTAACCCACGTTACGCGGATATCTGCGGCATAACTCAGGAGGAACTGGAAACCTGCTTTGCGCCGGAGATAGAATCCATCTCGAAGGAGACCGGAAGGGGTCGTGGGGAATACCTGGAAGAGTTGCGGCGGTTCTACAACGGCTACAGGTTTTCCGAGAAACCGCTCAGGGTCTACAACCCGTTCGGCCTGCTCAACCATTTCGACATGGAAGGCAAGTTTCTGTCCTATTGGTACGATACCGGCACCCCCACCTTTTTGGTTAAGCTGATTGTCGGGCAAAAGATAGACATCGTAGAACTTGGCAATCTGCGTGTCGGGTACGATGAGTTCCGCAAATACGACATCGAGAACATGAGTGCGGCACCGCTGCTGTACCAGAGTGGCTACTTGACCATAGCGGACTACGACGAGAGGCGCGGGCGTTTCACTCTCGACTATCCGAACGACGAGGTGCGCTCGTGTTTCGCCAGATCCCTGCTGGAACATTACGCGCCGGTGCCGGCATCTGCCTCCGGCTCCAGCTCCCTGTCCACACGGCTTCTTGACGCGCTTTACGACGGGGATGTCGATTTGGCGATGGGTACGCTGAAAAGCTTTTTTGCGGCAATCCCCTATGACATAATCAAGGAAAGCGAGAACTATTACCAGACCGCGATACACCTGATATTCACGATGCTTGGATTCAACTGCCGCTCCGAGGTGCGGATTGCGGCCGGGCGGATAGACACGCTGGTGGAAACGGAAGACATGGTATACTGCTTCGAGTTCAAGCTTGACAAAACCGCCGGGGAAGCGTTGGCGCAGATAGATACCAGGGAATACCTGCTGCCGTGGGAAGGAAGCGGCAAAAGGCTGTTCAAGGTGGGCGTTTCGTTTGACGGCGAAAAGCGCAATATCGGCGAATGGCTGTTGGAGAGTGGTTAGGGAAGAACGTCCAACGATCTGAAGCGGACGTATCAGATAGCCATACTAGTGAAGGAAAAATTTTTCCCCAACGGGGACTTTTTCCACGGCTTCGAGTATTTCGATCCCGTCCGTGGCGTGACGCTTGGCGGAAGGATCCGTCTGGGGTCTCATTGACAGCGGCTCGTTTTTAGGATAAAGTAAAGTGTACTTTATATTATCCTAAAAACGGGGGGGGTATGGATTATATCATCCGGCATTTGGAACGCAAATTTGCCAAAATGAGCGGATTTTTCAAGGCGGTTCTTGTAACTGGGGCGCGGCAGGTCGGTAAAACCACCATGCTTCGTCACCTTGGGCAGGGTAGGATTTACGTCACGCTCGACGATCACATGGCCCGGGATCTCGCGAATCGGGACCCTGCTCTGTTTTTTCAAACCTACAAGCCACCGGTTATTATCGACGAGGCGCAGTACGCGCCTGGGCTTTTCAGCCATCTCAAAATGCTGTGCGACGGGAGCGAGGAAAGCGGGCTTTTTTGGTTGACTGGTTCCCAGCAATACGAGATGATGAAAAACGTCCGCGAAACCCTTGCTGGGCGAATAGGGATACTCCAGCTTTACAGTTTTTCGTACAGGGAAAAAGAAGGGAATTTTTTTGATGCTGATTTGGATTTTTCTCTTGACGGCCTGCAATCCAGAAAAGCGAAAACGCCGCGAAACGATGTCGTCAAAATTTTTGAACATATCTGGCGGGGTGGTATGCCACAGGTTTTTCACGCCGACAGCGAACAGCGAATGGAATACTACAATGCCTACGTAAGTGCCTACATTATGCGCGACGTCGCGGAACTTGGCGGCGTAACGGATACCCTGCGTTTCGGTAAATTCATGACCGCCTGCGCCGCGCTTGTGGGACAGCAGGTAAATTACAGAACCCTTGCGGAGTCGTCCGAAATCTCCGAGCCCACGGCAAAGGAATGGCTCAGGCTGCTTGAAGGTCTTGGAATCGTTTACCTACTCCGGCCTTATGCGAGCAACGCGCTAAAACGGTTAACCAAAACGCCAAAACTTTATTTTCTGGATTCGGGTTTGTGCGCCCATCTGTCAATGTGGCTGACTCCCCAGACGCTGATGTCCGGGGCCGCCAGCGGGTATTTTTTTGAAAATCACGTCGTTACCGAATTGGTGAAGACTTTTGCGTATTCGGCCGTCAAGGTAAACCTTTCGTATTACCGCGATTCCAACGCAAAGGAGATCGATTTGCTGTTGGAAGAAAACAACAGGATTCACTGTCTGGAAATCAAGAAATCGGCCAACCCTGACAGCCGCGAGGTTAGGAAATTCGCCTTGATCGAAAAGGCGGGGCTGGAACCTGGGTGCGGTGGTATCATCTGTATGTGCGAGGAAGTGATTCCGATTGATGCGAAAAATTGTTTTATTCCGTGCAATTTGATTTGAAGGATCTTACAGCCGCCGTACCTCATCGCGGTCCTTTTTCTGAATTACGTGGCGTAAAACCGGATTTTTCGCTTGCCGTATACGGAAACGTCGAATACAATGAAACCATATACCAATACAAAACGAGAGGAGATTTCGGCTATGAACGAATTGTACACGTCAATCGTAAAGCTGGACTTCCAGTATGCACACAGATTCATGAACTGGCCAAGGGAAGCGAAGCATCTTCACGGACACTCGGGTCTTTTGAAAATCGAGTTGGAGGACAAGGTGGATCCCGTAACCGGGTTCGCCCACGCCTGCAAGGAAGGGTTTAAAAAAGCCTGGGAGGTCGTCGACCATTTCCACCATGCCAGCCTGTTCCAGGAAGGGGATCCGCTTCTGGACGCGGTTCTTGCCGTCTACAAGAAAGAGGGGATTTTCAACGATCCGGAAAACTGCGCCCCGCTTAAGAAGATAGACCATCCCTTGGCCTGGTCGTACCCCGAACACAGGATAGTCGTCACGAAAAAGGTTTCCACGGTCGAAAACCTTTGCGAGCTGTTCTACGAGCTTCTAAAGGACAGGATGCCCATCAAGAAAATCACCATGCGATCGTCCTCGCTGAACGCGGCAAGCAGGGTCTTCTCGTAAGCGTCGGGCGTTTTTGACGGCGGGGCTACCAGTCCCAGCTACCCAGCCTTTTGCCGAACATCCCGGCGAGTATCGTCGTCGTCAAAGCCCTGGCCTCGCGGAACGATTTAGCGTCCAGGGTGTAGCGGCTCAACAGCCCAGGGGAAAGCGGACGCACGGTTTCCAGCCACAGGCGGCACCCGGGGCCGACCTCCACACCCGTCCCAGGTCAGAAGTGGTGTCTGTCACCCGCCGCGACTGGTGTGTCAGAAGCGGTGACAGTCACCGTTGCGCCCCACTCCCGTGGCTGCCAGTCACACCAAGCGAATGGCCGCGATTGCTTGGCTGCCTAGGCAAGGTGCCAGACACCAAGCGCGTAAGGCCTAAAAAACCAGTGTCTGACACCATATGCGTTAACCTATGAGGTATTGAAACAAAACCGTTGCGGAAGCCTTGCACGTTTTGAATCCTTGCAGGCCTCCGACAAAAGACACAGCCGTTCACCCAAATCGGTGCCCCA
>Ga0209755_10006894_pt1 | contig 12439 bp, 10 predicted proteins | sample TergutCo191P1_FD_187301 | JGI IMG/M metagenome (GOLD analysis project Ga0209755, IMG submission 187301) | Cornitermes sp. P1 segment gut microbial communities from Petit-Saut dam, French Guiana - Co191P1 (SPAdes) (version 2) | ecosystem: Host-associated > Arthropoda: Insects > Digestive system... | reverse complement strand
TGAGGCAGATGTTGCCGCAAAGAAACTTGTAAATGAAATCAGAGACGGTAATTTTGATTTTGGTTTTAGCGCACTTATCGAAGGCTCCGAAAATATCAAAGAAACCATTTAATAATTTAATATGATAAAAAATGTTCAACAATCTATTCGCTTTTGATTTTTTTATTAATTCCGCTTGCATATTTTTTTAAAAATTAGTAGAATCGAATTGTGTTATGCGTATGGAGTCAATCGTGGATAAACAAACCTCTCTTTTTCAATGGCACACGATTAACGGCGGGCGTATGGTCTCATTCGCCGGCTTTTCAATGCCTGTTCAGTACGAAACAGGCGTAATTGCAGAACACAACGCGGTACGAAACAGTGCCGGTCTTTTTGACGTCAGTCATATGGGCGAGTTTATTATCACGGGAAAGGACGCGCTTACAAATCTAAATTACATCTTTACAAATGATTTTTCTGATATGTATGCAGGCCGCGTGCGTTATACATTAATGTGTAACGAAGAAGGCGGCATTATAGACGACCTTGTTATCTGCAAATTTAATGACGAGCGGTATATGCTGGTGGTAAACGCCGCTAACAGCGAAAAAGACGCTGTCTGGATAAAAGAGAGGCTTCGCGGAGACTGCGTTTTTGAAGACGTTTCGGGTGATTTCGCCCAGATCGCGCTGCAGGGACCGGCGTCGCTTTCTATTTTAACTTCGATATCAAATACAATTCCGCGAAAATATTATACTTTTATCGAAAACGGCTCTGTTTCGGGAATACCCTGTATTGTTTCAAGAACCGGTTACACAGGAGAAGACGGTTTTGAGCTTTATTGTAAAAACGAAGACGCGCTTTCTTTATGGGAAAAACTTCTTGACGCAGGCCGTTACGCGAATATCATTCCCTGCGGACTTGGCAGCCGTGACACGTTAAGGCTTGAAGCGGGCATGCCGCTTTGGGGACATGAAATGGATGAAGAAACCACGCCGTTTGAAGCCGGGCTTTCATTCGCAGTAAAAATGGAAAAGCCTGATTTTATCGGTAAAGCCGCATTGGCAAAACCAGCTATAAGGATACGCACAGGAATTGAAATTACAGGCCGCGGCATTATCCGCGAAAAGACCGATGTTTTTCATAACGGGCAAAAAATAGGGGTTACAACTTCGGGAACTTTCTGTCCGTATCTTGAAAAATCATGCGCTATGGTTTATCTTGATCCCGCTTACAATAAGCCGGGAATCATTGTACAAGCGCAAGCGCGGGGAAAAATGATAGAAGGAATAACATGCGCTCTGCCTTTTTATAAACGCAAAAAAACGGAGGAATTATGATAATACCGGAAGAATTAAAGTACACAAAATCCCATGAGTGGATTAAAATTCTTGAAAACGGAACCGTTGAGCTTGGCTTAAGCGATTACGCACAGCATGAGTTAGGTGACATCGTATTTGTCAATCTGCCGAAAATAGGAGACACGCTCACAGCCGGAGCCGCGGCGGCGGATGTTGAATCTGTTAAAGCAGTCTCTGATATTTACAGTCCCATGAACGGCAAAGTCATTGAAATAAATCAAGAACTTTTTGACGCTCCTGAAAAAATCAATAAATCGCCATACACTGCGTGGCTCATCCGCATTGAAGGCGTCTTACAGGAAAATGATCTTTTGTCAGCCGGTGAATACAAAGCATTTATAAGCAAATAGGAATTAGTATGGGCTCTTTTATCCCAAATACAGATAATGATCGAAGGCAAATGCTTGATTTCCTTGGCAAATCATCTATAGAAGATTTTTTTTTACGGATTCCTGAATCTGTACGCGTAAAAAATCTTAATTTGCAGTCTGGTTTATCTGAAGTAGAATTATCACGAAAAATTACGTCTCTTGCGCAGGAAAATAAAGTTTTTCCGGTAATTTTTCGCGGCGCAGGCGCGTACCGCCATTACATTCCCGCGGCGGTAAAACGCATTATTTCCAATGAAACTTTTTTAACTGCTTACACTCCGTATCAGGCTGAAATCAGTCAGGGAATACTGCAGGGGATTTTTGAATATCAGACAATGATCTGCGAGCTGACAGGCATGGATGTGTCAAACGCTTCCGTTTACGACGGTGCAAGCGCGGCGGCAGAAGCCGTCAATATGTGCGCGGGAAGCTTCGCTGCAAGTAGCGCGGGAAACAGCGTTAGGCGAAATGTCTATGTATCAAAAGCGGCGCATCCTCATACAATCGAAACAATAAAAACCTACTGCTTTGGCTCAGGCGCGTCTGTCACACTGGTTCCCGTTACAAACGAGGGAAAAACAGACCTTGAGGCTCTTGAAAAAATGTTAGGTGAAGATAAAAGCGCCTGCTGTCTTTATTTACAGAATCCCAATTTTTTTGGCTTGATAGAAGACGCGAAAACTGCCGCGAAAATTATTCACGATTCAGGCGCGCTATTCATTGAGGGCGTTAATCCGATGTCGCTTGGCCTTCTTGAAAGTCCCGGCGATTGCGGCGCGGACATCGCTGTCGGCGAAGGACAGAGTCTCGGTCTTCCCCTTGCGTTCGGCGGTCCGTATCTAGGGTTTATGGCATGTAAATCCGCTCTTATGCGAAAAATGCCGGGCAGAATTGTGGGTGAAACCGTTGACAGCAAAGGGCAGAGAGCTTTTGTGCTTACATTACAGGCGCGCGAGCAGCATATACGCCGCGAAAAAGCGTTAAGCAACATCTGCTCCAACGAAGCGTTATGCGCATTAACAGCCGCGGTTTATCTTTCCGTTATGGGCTGCGAAGGCTTTGCGGAAGTTTCAAGGCAGAATCACTCTAAGGCAGTTTACGCTTCTTCAAGGATAAATGAAATCCCCGGCTTCTCTCTTGTTTATAAGGGAGATTTTTTCAATGAATTTGTAAGCTGCTGCCCTGATTGCGAAAAAACGCTCAAATTTCTTGAAGAAAAAAATATTCTCGGAGGCTATACCGTGGCGAAAAACCGGATACTCTGGTGTGTTACGGAAGCCAACACAAAAGAAGAGATAGATACATTAGCTGAATTACTGCGAACGTTTTCTAAAGAACATTTATAAAATCGGGAGTTTATATCAATGAAACTGATATTTGAAAAAGGAAAAAAAGGCCGTAAGTGCGATATACTTCCGCAATGCGATGTGCCGCAGGCGCGGCTTCCCGAAACCGTTACGCGAAAGATACCGCCGCGTCTTCCTAATGTTGATGAAAATGAAATCTCCCGGCACTATAATTTCCTTGCAAAACGTTCGTTTGGAATTAACGACGGATTCTATCCACTTGGCTCCTGCACCATGAAGTATAATCCTAAAATAAATGAAGAGCTCGCTTCTCTACCCGGCTTTACAGACGTTCATCCGCTTCAGCCTTCGCATACCGTTCAAGGCTGCGTCAAAATACTTAAGATCGCCTCAGAATGTCTTAATGAAATTACAGGCATGGATTCCATGAACTTCCAGCCGGCAGCGGGAGCCCACGCCGAATTCGCGGGGCTTCTCATGATCAAGGCGTATCACAAGAGCCGTAACGATACCGCAAGAAATAAAATTATAATACCGGACAGCGCGCACGGAACAAATCCCTCAAGCGCGGCGATGGCAGGTTTTGATGTGATCAACATTCCGTCAAAAGACGGATGCGTTGATATGGAAGCGCTGAAAAAAGCGGCGGGATCAGATACCGCGGGACTCATGCTCACCAATCCGAACACGCTCGGTATTTTTGATCCAAACATCCTTAAAATTACAGAAATAATTCATAAGGCAGGCGGGTTAAATTATTATGACGGAGCGAATCTCAACGCGATCATCGGCATTGTTCGTCCCGGCGACATGGGCTTTGACGCGATTCACCTGAATCTGCATAAAACCTTCTCCACTCCGCACGGCGGCGGCGGCCCTGGTCTTGGCGCTCTTGGCTGCGCAAAAATTCTTTCTCCTTTTATGCCTGTTTCGGATTACGCGGATTCCGCGCCGCCTGCAAACATCGCGTCAGATGAATTTTCAGATCATGATAAATTGAGCATCGGACGCGTCAGGGCTTTTGGCGGTAATTTTCTTGTAGCGGTAAAAGCCGCCTGTTATATTCTTAACCTTGGAAAGGAAAATATTCCCGAAATTGCGCGTAACGCCGTGCTGAACGCCAATTACATGATGGAAAGACTAAGGGATAAACTGCCGCCTGTGCCGGGCTGCGCCTGTATGCATGAATTCGTTGTTTCGCTTGAAGAAATGAAAAATTCATGCGGAGTGTCCGCCCTTGACTTCGCAAAAGCTCTGCAAGATCGCGGTATGCATCCGCCGACAATTTACTTCCCGCTTATTGTCAAGGAAGCGCTGATGGTTGAACCGGTTGAAACCGAATCAAAGGAAACAATTGACGCCGCGATAGACGCGATGATTGAGCTTGCCCAAATCGCTAAAAGCAATCCCGAAAACATTCGATCGGCGCCTGAAAAAACTGTCATCGGACGCCCTGACGAAACCTCTGCGGCGCGGTCGCCGGTGCTAAAATACAGGTTTTAATGAATCGCGAAACAACCGTTATGCAGAAAAAAATAAGCAAAAAAGGCAAAAAATGCCTTGACAAAATATTATTATTAAGGTAAGATAATCATGATAAACATAGGTGTTTATCGGTAGTAGAATTACCGGTAGGCGCCTTTTTTTTTGTCACATAAGGAGAGAATTATGAGAAAGATACTTCCAGTATTCAAAACAAGCTCAAAGAGCAAAGTTAACGGAGTAATTATTACCGCGTGTTTGTTTTTCCTTGCCTTCAGTCTGATATTAACAGGCTGCGGCGGAAAAGGTCAGACTATCAAAATCGGGTTTAACATTCCTTTAACGGGAAATTCGCCCAAACTAGGCGAAAGCGCAAGGAATTCCGGTGAACTCGTCAAAAAGCAAATTAACGATGCCGGCGGTTTAAATGTAAACGGAACCACGTACAAGGTTGAATTTATCTATGCGGATAATGAGTTAAAACCTGAGTCGGCAGTACAGGCGGCGCTGCGCTTAATCGAGCAGGACAGCGTGCTTGCTGTAGTTGGCCCTGTAGGCTCCGGCCGCGCCATTCCGGCAGGTCAAATCAGCAATGACCACCGGGTTCCAATGATTTCCCCCTGGGCGACCAATCCCGATGTTACCATTAACAGGCCGTATGTTTTCAGGGCATGTATCCTCGATCCGGTGCAGGCGCCGGCAGGGGTTCGCTTCGCGGCTCAGCAGTTCCCGAATATTACAAAAGCTGCTGTCCTTTATAACGTTGAGGACGACTATTCCTACGGTCTTGCGCAGTTATTCCGCGACAACTGGATAAGCCGTCACGGAACCGGATCAATCGTCGCATATGAAAGCTGCGGAGAAAATGACAGGGACTTTTCCGTTCAATTAACAAGGATTGTCAATTCAGGGGCTGAAATTCTATATTTGCCGATTTATTATAACATTGTCGCTCTTGTTGTTCCTCAGGCCAGAAATCTGGGCTGGGGCGACAGGCCTGTACTTGGAAGCGATTCATGGGGTTCTGCTGATATTGTAACATTGAGCAATAACGCGGTTAGAGGATATTACTTTACAGATCACTTCGCAGCCGAAGGCGCAACAGGCATCACAAAAGAATTTATCGATCAATACAGAGCGGCTTACGGAGAAACTCCTGACAGCGTCGCCGCTCTTACCTACGACTCGGCAAAAATCGTTTTGCAGGCAGTCGCTAACGCGGGTATTTCAGGAAACTTGCAGAAAGACAGGGAAAACATTAAAGACGCGATTATAGCTCTAAAAGACTATCCCGGAGTCACAGGAACTATGACATTTAACGCAAACGGCGATCCGGATAAAACCGCCGTTGTTGTGCGCATCGGAGACTCAGGGGAATTTATTTTTACGGCTAATATGAGGTAATAACGCGGTATGCTTGGAACGCTTCTGCAGAATGTTTTTAACGCTCTCCAGTGGGGAAGTTTTTATTCGATAATCGCCCTTGGTTACTGTCTGGTATACGGGGTATTGCGGTTTATCAACTTCGCCCACGGGGATATATTTATGACCGCCTCCTACATCGCCTTTTTCATCGCTACGGCTTTTATTAGTCTGCTGACAGGCGGCGGCGTTGCTGTGTTTATCATCACGATGATACTGACGATGACATTAACATCATTGCTTGGCGTTTCAATTGAGCGTATCGCGTACCGTCCGCTCCGCCAGAAGGGGGTAAACCGCCTTTATGTGGTTATTACCGCCCTTATGGTTGGGTTTATTCTTGAGAACGGCAACCTTGCCATTCTCGGCGCCAGCGCAAGACGCTTTCCCGACATCATCACTGAAAAAATCTGGACATTCGGTCCTGTTATAATCACAAACTTAAAAGTGCTTGTAATAGCGGCGGCTTTTCTTGTTTTCGCGATTTTACAATTTATAGTTAAAAAAACCGTTCTTGGAATGTCCATGCGGGCGATTTCCAATAACAGATTCGCAATTCCTCTGATGGGGATACCTGTTAACAAAATCATCACATTTACCTTCGCGCTTGGCTCAAGTCTCGCGGCGGTGGCCGGTATCCTTTTCGGAATGTCATACCCTGTATTAAGCCCCCTGATGGGGATGATACTCGGCTGGAAAGCCTTTATCGCCGCGGTTGTTGGCGGCATAGGCGATATCAGGGGAGCTTTTTTCGGCGGCTTCATGCTCGGCTTTATCGAAATTTTCATCGTCGCTTTTTTTCCCTCCAGTTTTAAGGATCTTGTATCCTTTGTTATTCTTTTGATTATTTTGGTGTTAAAACCAACAGGTTTTTTCGGCACGGCGAAAAGCACAAAAATATAGGAGAGCGAATGACTACCAGATATAAATTATTAACATTCGCGGCTCTGTTTTTCGCGATCATTGTGCTCGTTCTTTCCGCGTTAGGTGTCATAAATCAGTATATACAGACTGTGCTAATGTCTATCGGAATTAACATCATCTTCGCGGCAAGTCTTAATATCGTTAACGGCTATATGGGAGAATTTTCCTGCGGACACGCGGGGTTCATGGCAGTCGGAGCGTATACATCATCTGTGCTGTCTTTGATTCTTTTTACAGATAACAATATTATCGGTTCAGTGCTTCTTCCCGCGTGGACAAGCGTTTTTCTTTTTCCCGTGGTGATTATCGCTGGTGGCATTTTCGCGGCTCTCGCCGGGCTCATTGTGGCGCTCCCTTCGTTCAAAACACGCGATGATTATCTTGCGATAATCACAATCGCTGCGAATTTTATTATCATAACCGCTATTAATAATTTAAACGTAGTCGGCGCGAGCCGCGGGCTTATGGGGATGAAGGCTACTCTATTCGCTATGACAGATGTTCTTCCCCTGCCGTGGATTTTAATCTGGGTGATGGTCTTCGTTGTTATCAGCGTCGGACTTATCAAACGGTTAATGGGTTCTGTTATGGGCAAGGCGATATCAGCTATCCGCTATGACGAAACCGCGGCGGAAATCATGAGCGTTAATACGGACAGGATAAAACTGCTTGCCTTTATGTTTTCATCCGGTCTTGCGGGAGTCGCCGGTGGTCTTTTCGCGCATATGCTTGGTTTTATCAATCCGGCGTCATTTAATATCATGAAATCCACGGAAGGTATGGTAATGGTATACCTTGGCGGCATGGGTTCGCTTTCCGGTTCTGTACTCTCGGCGATCTTTTTTACTTTCCTGCTTGAAGCCCTGCGGCCTATGCAGATACTTAAATGGGTAATGATCCCGCTTCTTTTAATCCTTGTTATGCAATGGAGACCGGAAGGAATCATGGGACACAAAGAACTGCCGGAAATTTATACAAACCTAAAAACAAAATGGAATAACTTCAGGCTCGCAAAACGCGGCGAAGCCGGCGCGGGGAGGTCAAGTGGAAAAGTTTCTTGAGATAAAGAATCTGACCCACCGTTTCGGCGGGCTTGAAGCTCTGACTGACATCAATCTAAATCTTGAAAAAGGCGAAATTGCAGGGCTTATCGGCCCTAACGGCGCGGGAAAAACCACAGTCTTTAATCTCGTTAGCGGTTTTTACGTACCCACACAAGGGGATATACTGGTTAACGGTAAAAGAATCAACGCCAAAAAACCGCATGAAATCGCCGCCATGAGGATAGGCAGAACTTTTCAAAATATTAAACTTTGGAACGAAATGACGGTTCTGGATAATATCAGCATTTCACAGCATCATCACCTTGGTTACAATGTGCTTGATGTTTTTTTCCGCACTAAAAGATATAAAGACAGGGAAAAAGAAATTAAATCTTCTGCTATGGAATTACTTGACGTGTTTAAACTTGCCGATTACGCCAAAGATTATCCAAAAAATCTTCCCTACGGCACGCAGCGCCGCGTGGAAATTGTGCGCGCTCTGTCGCTTAAACCGGAACTTCTAATGCTGGACGAACCCGCGGCGGGGTTGTCAACTGTGGATGCCGTCGCGCTTATCGGTTACATACAATGGATACACGATGAATTTAAACTGACTGTCTGGATGATTGAACACCAGATGGAAGTAATCATGACGCTCTGTAAAAAAATCACGGTCATTGATTTTGGCAGGGAGATAGCCTGCGGCACTCCCGAAGAAATAAAAAATAACCCCAAGGTTATCAGTGCCTACCTTGGAGACGGAACGATATAGGGGTCTGTATGCTGCTTGAAGTAAAAGATTTAAAAGTCTCCTATGGGAATATAAAAGTTCTTCACGGTATTTCATTTAACATTGACCGCGGCGAAATCGTAACTTTAATCGGCGGAAACGGCGCGGGAAAAACTTCGATTCTTTACAGTCTTGCAAGACTGCCGCGCCCTGAAGCGCCTGTGATTACATCAGGGGATATTCTGTATGAGGGAGAAAGCATTCTTAAAACCGAAGCTCATACACTTGTTCAGCAGGGTATGATGTCCTTAGTCCCTGAAGGGCGGCATATCTTCGGCAATTTGACTGTGGAGGAAAACCTGCGCATCGCCGCCTACCCTCACCGTAAGGAAAAACACCGTCATGCCATTATTGCAGAAAAGATGCAAATGGTTTGCAATTTATTTCCGCGCCTTAAAGAACGGTGGAAACAAAGGGGAGAACTTCTTTCTGGCGGAGAACAGCAAATGCTCGCTGTCGGACGCGCTCTTATGTCAGGCTGTAATTTTATAATACTTGACGAACCTAGTATGGGACTTGCTCCCAAATTGATGTATGAAATGTTCAGAGTCTTAAAACAGTTAAATACTATCAACGGCACTACTATTTTAGTTGTTGAGCAGAACGCGAAAATCGCGCTTGAATTCGCTCACCGCGGTTATGTGCTAAAAACCGGAGAAATTATCGCGCATGGAAGCTCCGAAGAACTTGCCGCGAATCCTGACGTTAAGAAGGCGTATCTGGGCGGCTGATATAAAAATATATAAAAACAATTTCTCATTGAGATTGAATATATTCATCATAGATTAATTTTGGAGGAATCATGAAAGTCGGAACAATTAAAGAAATTAAGAAGCATGAATACCGGGTAGGCATGACACCTAACGCCGCGGAAGCCTATATAAAAGCCGGGCATACGGTATTTGTTGAAAAAAGCGCAGGAGAAGGCTCAGGCTATTCAGACGATCAATACGCTGCCTGCGGCGCGAAAATTCTCCCGTCCGCCGCTGATGTCTGGGCGCAATCTGAGATGATAGTAAAAGTAAAAGAGCCTCTTGAAGCCGAATACGGCCTTATCCACGAAAACCAGATTTTATATACGTATTTGCACCTTGCCCCCGACCGTCCTCTTACCGAAGCCCTTATTAAATCCAAGTGCGTTGGAATAGCGTATGAGACAATCCGCGACAGACAGGGGCGCCTGCCCTGCCTTAAACCGATGAGCGAAATCGCAGGCCGGCTCGCTCCTCAGGAAGGGGCGAAATACCTTGAAAAGCCGATGGGCGGAAGAGGCGTTCTTTTATCAGGCGTTCCCGGAGTTCCGCACGCGGAAGTGTTTGTGCTTGGCGCCGGAGTTGTCGGAGCGAGCGCCGCGAAAATCGCCGTTGGCATGGGCGCCCATGTTACAATCGCGGACATCGATCTTGACAGACTCGATTACCTCGACGATATCTACGGCTCAAAGATCACCACGCTTTACTCAACGCCGCAGAACATCGAAGAGATTTTATCAAAAGCGGATTTAGTTATCGGCGCGGTTCTTATTCCCGGCGCGGCTGCTCCCAAGCTCATTCTCAATAAATATTTAAAAAATATGAAAAATGGCTCTGTTATCGTGGATGTCGCAATCGATCAGGGCGGCTGCACCGAAGCCAGCCGCGTTACTTATCATGACGATCCTGTTTTTGTAAAAGACGGCGTGGTTTTTTACTGCGTCGGCAATATGCCGGGCGCGGTGTCATACACATCGACAAACGCGCTGGGTAACGCGACATTGCGCTACGGCCTTTCAATCGCGAAACTCGGCCCTGAGGCTGCGTTGAAACAGGACTCAGGTCTTTTAGAGGGTCTTAACGTATACAAGGGCGCTGTTACATGCAAAGGCGTCGCCGAAGCTCACGGTCTTTCCTTCACGCAGGCGGAAGCGGCGATAAAATAGATATTTTTAACTGCTCATTCCTTCTTTAATAGGGAGAATACTATGTATCTTGATTATAATTCCGCGCATGGCGATTGTGTTCCGCGAAAGCTCCAGTGGTTTGGTTTTGACTGGAAATTTAAGCTTGAGGAAGAAAAAGATTTTCGTTCTGTACAACTGCCGCACGACTGGAGCGTTGAATACGGCTTTGATGAAAACGCTCCTTCTTACGGATCGGGCGGTTATGTGAAAGCAGGCAAGGGCGTTTATGTTAAACGCTTTTGCGTTTCTCCTTCGGCAAAGGGAAAAATAATCAGCCTGCATTTTGACGGTGTTTATATGTGCGCATCAGTTTCACTTAACGGCCATGAAATCGGAGAGCATGTATACGGTTACACTCCCTTTGAATTAAATATTACGGATCATTTGAATTTTTCAGCAGAGAATGAACTTACAGTAAAAGTTGACAATTCCCGCCAGCCCGGTTCACGCTGGTATTCAGGTTCCGGGATAACAAGGGATCTATGGATTAAAGCCGTTTCTCCCGCGCATATAAAAACATTCGGGACTTTTATCCGCGTTAAGAATATTAAGGAGGCTTGCGCTGCTTCATCTTCATCTGCGTGTTTGCTTATAGACACTGATATAGTTTTGCCAAAAGAAGAATCACGGCAAGCGCAGCTTAACACTTTGATTTTTGATAAAGATGACAATATTATCAGTGAAATCTCAGCCGCGGTTAATTCAAGCGGCATAGAAAGTCAGGAGCTTAAGGTGCCGTCTCCAAGACTTTGGTCTGACATCGATCCGTATATGTACCGCGCGGAGTCGAGGCTAATTATTGACGGCGAAATAACGGATACTTATAAAACGCCTTTTGGCATAAGAAATATTAGCTTTGACGCGGACAAAGGTTTTATTATAAACGGCAGACAGGTAAAACTGCGGGGTGTTTGTCTGCACCATGACGGCGGCAGTACAGGCGCCGCGGTACCGTTAAAACTCTGGCGGCGCAGACTCGAAAAATTGATTGAAATGGGCGTCAACGCTGTCAGGTTTTCGCATAACCCCCCTGATCCGGAGTTGCTGGATCTTTGCGACTGTCTCGGATTATATGTTATGGACGAAGCTTTTGACGAATGGGCTCTTCTAAAATCAAAGGCGCTTGGTTCCAATACGCATCAAAGCAGCGGTTATTCGCAGTGGTTTGATAAACACCATGAAGAAGATTTAACCGCGATGATCCTGCGCGACAGAAATCATCCGTCAGTAATTATTTGGAGTATCGGCAATGAAGTGCCTGAACAAACGCATCCTGAAGGTCACAATGTCGCGCAGAAATTAATTGATATCTGCCGCAAACATGATCCGGGACGGCTTTGCACTCAGGCAAATGATCAAATATGCGCAGAGCCAAGAGCGGCAACTGAGGCTTTCCTTGATACCTTAGACATAGCAGGCTACAACTATACAGGGCGCTGGAGAAGCCGCGCGGAAACGTTATACGAAACCGATAAACGCGCTAATCCTAAGCGAATCATTATCGGAACTGAAAATACTTCGGCCTCAGGCATGAGAAGCGATTACAGGCTAGAGACTGCATGTTTTAAACACTGGCAGAATCTTTATTACACTGCGGCGGCGCGCGTTCAGAAGCTGCTTCGCTTCACGGAAACCCATGATTATGTCGCAGGCGATTTTATGTGGACGGGAATCGATCATTTAGGAGAAGCTAACTGGCCTAACCGCTCGGCTTCCTGCGGCGTATTAGACACCTGCGGTTTTCCAAAAGATCATTTTTATTTTTATAAAAGCATTTGGCGGCGCGAAGAACCTTTTGTCTATATCTTCCCGCACTGG
>Ga0209755_10006893_pt1 | contig 12439 bp, 11 predicted proteins | sample TergutCo191P1_FD_187301 | JGI IMG/M metagenome (GOLD analysis project Ga0209755, IMG submission 187301) | Cornitermes sp. P1 segment gut microbial communities from Petit-Saut dam, French Guiana - Co191P1 (SPAdes) (version 2) | ecosystem: Host-associated > Arthropoda: Insects > Digestive system... | reverse complement strand
GCGGAAGAGTCGTTTTGATCGAAGCCATGCCGGGAGTCCAGGCCAACACAGACCGCCAGCGCGGATTCAATGACGCGGTCAGAGAACAAGGGCTTGTTGTTGTGGCGACAGGCTTCCACAATTGGGATCCGGGCCTTTCGCAGTCTACCATGACTGAGATCCTCAACTCCGGCGTTCAGTTTGACGGCGTCCTCGTTTCGCAGTGCGCAGAGAACGCGCTTGCCGCGTTTGACGCTACAGGCAGGCCGTACCCCAGATTCATGGGCTTTAACGACACCGGCGCATGGATGCAGAAAATGATCGACATCAACAAGGACAGACGTGTTATGGATTATATGGTACTGTCCAATCCTCCGGGAGTCGGCGCAAGCGCGCTCAATTTTGCCCTTAATGAGATCCTTGGCAAGACATTGAAAGACGGTATTTACGACGATCCGGTCACCCGCACTATCCTTCTGGGATCAAAGTTCGAGTTCACCCGCGAAACCATGACTCAGCAACATGTAAATGTCGCCAATTCAATGGCTCCCGGTGACGCTATCACTTACTGGTATACCATAAAAGAGATCGGGGATAAATACTTCCGTTAACATTTCTCAGTTAACCTTTCTATTAGAATCTTACCGGCCGGCTGGCGGAACTTCCAGCAAAGCTTCGCCAGCCGGAACTATTAGTGAGCGCCGGGGTGTTCCTGAATGTATGAAATGAAGAGAATTAAAAAAGTTTTCGACTCTGTGGTTGCGCTTAACGGTTCAGCGTCGCTTACTGTGTTACCCGGTGAGGTAAGGGCGCTTCTGGGTTCCAACGGCTCCGGAAAATCAACCATGATAAAAGTGCTGGCAGGTACATATCAGCCAAACAGCGGTGAGATACTCAGTGACGGCAAGCCCATTCAGATCCGTTCCGGCGAGGAATCGGGAAAACATGGTATCGCCACGGCATTCCAGGACTTTAGCCTGATTCCGGAAATGAGCGTAGCCGATAACGTCCTGCTCGGAAATGAACCGCTTGGCCGTCTCAGGCTTATAGATCGCAAAGCCGCACAGGAAAAAATTAAACAGCTTTTGGAGCATTTTAAGCTGGAATGTAACCCCAACGCCTATGTCCAGTCACTCATGCCCTCAACCAAGGCGATGCTGGAGGTGATAAAAGCGGTATCGAAAAAGCCAAAGCTGTTATTGCTTGATGAAGTGACAGCTTCACTTCATTATGATGAAATTCAGGTACTGTTTGATACAATCCGCAAACTGAAATCCGAGGGAATGGCAATTGTCTTCGTCACCCACCGCATGAATGAGATATTCGAAATTTGTGATACCGTTACCATCATGCGCGGCGGCGAGACTGTCAAAGAAGGACAGGTTTCCGAGTTTACACTTGATGATATCGTATACCATATGACCGGCCGCCGTCCCGAGATACATGGTAATCACGAACACACAGCGCATAGCGTTCACACTGACAGTGAACCCCGTCAACTTGATGTATTGAAGCTGGAAGTATACCCGAAGGTATGGGATGTTTCAATGCACGCGTATAAAGGCGAAATAGTAGGCCTGGCGGGACTGCAGGGGCAAGGTCAGCCGGAGTTCATACGGGTGTTACTTGGCGCCGCGAACGCCAGCGGCGGAACCATAATGTTTAACGGAAAAAACGTCCGCTTCAGATCACCCAGAGATGCTGTACGCTGCGGAATCGGTTTTGTTTCAGGCGATCGTAATCGCGAGGCGATTTTTCCGGTACGCACGATCAGTGAAAACATCGGCGCCGGACAAATCGCAAAAGGTTATCTCGCAAAATACATTACGCCAAAATCTCTTACGGAATTTGCCAAAAACGCGATTTCCAGGTACAACATAAAAACAGGACAAATCAGTGACGCGGCCAATACACTGTCCGGAGGAAACCAGCAGAAACTTGTCATAGCGCGATGGATCGCAATGAACCCGGATATGCTCTTGTTGGATGACCCGACCAAGGGAGTGGATTATCATTCACGTTATGACATTCATGAAACATTGAAAGAGTGCGCGAGTAAAGGGATGACTATTATCATTTCCTCAAGCGAATATGAAGAGCTGCTTGACATCGCCGACAGGATATATGTTTTTTATGAAGGGCGTATAAGCGATATGTTGACGGGTGAGCGCAGGACCGCGGAACATCTTGTCGCGGCAATGATGGGAATGAGAAGTGATGAAAGAGGCAAGCCATATGCAGAAAATTAAAGACTCATTTCACAAGTTGCTGAGGATGCCTGCTTTTACGGGATTGGTTTTATTTGTTTTTGCGCTTGTCCTGCTTATCGTATTGCAGGGGCCGTACAGATTTTTCTCTTTACGGAATATCAACACACTTTTCCTCACAAGCATGCCGTTTCTGTTGGTTGTCATTGCTCAAAGCGTATTGCTTATTTCCGGCACTCTTGACTTGTCTATCGGTATGCAAGTCGCGTTGGCAAACGTTGTTACCATCATGACTGTGCAAGAGTGGGGAATTCCGTTTTTACTGGGCTGCCTTTTGGGAATCCTCGCGGCGATAGCCGCTTCGCTGGTCTGCTGGCTTTTTATTTCGGTATTCCGGCTGCCGGATTTACTGGTAGGCTTCGCGATGATATTCGCTATTCGCGGGATAAATTTAATGATCATGCCCCTGCCGCAAGGTACGATTCCCATGTCATTCTGGATGTTATATGAATCCAGAATTTTGGGTTTCCTGCCGTTTTCCATCCTTTTTCTGGTGATAGTTCTATTGATATGGGCATATCTAAAACGCACAAGGTTCGGAACCAATATTTACGCTGTCGGCGCGAATCCGCAAAACGCTTTCGCAGCGGGTATCAGCCCGGTCAAAGTTCAGCTTCAGGCATTTATGTTTAAAGGCTTTGTTGTGGGGCTGGCGGGTATTTGCATTACACTCATGTCAGCGTCAGGCAACCCCAATCAAGGTGAGGATTTGGGACTGCGCTCAATTGCCGCAGGTATCGTCGGCGGCTTGACCTTCGGCGGCTGGGGCACATTAGCATGCGGCATTTTCGGCGCCGGTTTCTTTGTATTGATACAAAACTCGGTTCGTTACTTTTTTGATTTGATATTCAGAGTTTTCCCCCAGCTTGGAGGAGTAGCCGTAGTGACTTTCTGGCACAACCTTTTTGCGGACATCATAATTTTCCTGGGTCTGCTTATGACGATCGTCACCATGAAAGGACAGCGCGAAGCGCTTCGCGTCAGTATTCAGAATAAGTACCAAAGTGTGCGCAAGCATTCATTTAAAAGGACGGATACTGATGCAAAGTAAAACTGTTTCTGCATTGTCTTTCTCCCGGCAAGTGAATGCTTTTATCAAAAAAAGCCCCGCGCGTATGGCGGTGATTATCGCGGTACTGTTATACGTTATCACTGTAGCGATGGTTCCGACGGCTTTAAGTGCCAGGACGTTAACTACAATAGGGATGCTCATGCTTTTGCTCAGCTTTGCGGCGGCGGGGCAGACCATTGTCCTTATCGGCGGAGGCCTTGATCTTTCGGTAGGCGCGGTTATGTCCTCTGCCGCAATAATCACCGTTGCCGTGATGAACGGTCAGAACGGCAATTTTGTCCCCGCTCTTTTAATCGTCATGGCAATGGGAGCGGCTGTCGGGCTTGTTAACGGTGTATGCACTACCAAGATCGGGCTCCCCGCGCTGATAGTTACATTGGTAATAAGCAATGTTGTGTCGCGGCTGCAATACGTGCTTACCGAGGGAAGGCCTTCCGGTTATCCTTCACCGCTGTTCATCCAAAGTATTATCTACAGATTTTTCGGGCACATCCCTTCGCTTGTATTATACGCATTTTTATTATACCCCCTGGTATTTTACATTCTCAACCGTTCGCGTTTCGGCAGACAGCTTTACCTTGTGGGCAACAACGCAGAAGCGGCAAGGCTGAGCGGGATCAATGTCAATAAAGTTAAGGTTTTATCATATGTTTTTTCCGGTATGTTGGCGGCTTTTGCCGGTATGCTCGGAGTGGGCTTCAGGCAGATCGGCCAATGCCAGATGTTTGACAATTACGCTTTTGAATCGCTTATCGCTGTCATTATCGGTGGAACGACATTTGCAGGCGGTGTAGGCAGCTTCTCCGGCAGCATAGCGGGTGCGCTGGTAATGGTCGTCCTGAGTAATATGCTGACCACACTCGGCTTCCCTCCGCCTCTCAGAAACATTGTTTTTGGCGGCGTACTGCTTCTTCTGCTGGCTTTGTACAACCGCAAAAAACCTGTACGTCAGTAGCGTAGAAAACATTAAGACGCGACAGATATTGCCCGCGCACAGGGCTTCTTAAATGACGCGCTTAAACGTCAAGAGGTATAAAAGATGTCACAGGAAATTCAAAAGCAGCTGGAAAACGCGACTCTTCCGCTGTTACCTCAAAAAAAGGATTTTTCCATAGGCTGTATAGGCGCGGGCTTTATTATGAACGATTGCCATCTGGTTGCCTACAGAAACGCCGGGTTTAACCCCGCCGCCATCAATTCGCTGACAGCGGAAAGACGTGAAGCGGTGGCAAAGCGGCACAATATAAAAAAAGTATACGACAATTGGCAAAAGCTTGTTGATGACAGCGATATTGAAATCCTGGATATTGCCGTGCCTCCGGATGTTCAGATGGATATTCTGCGCTACGCGGCAGACAAAAAACACCTGAAAGGCATACTTGTACAGAAACCTGCGGCAATGTCCCTGGAAGGCGTGCGGGAAATAGCCACTATCGGCAAGTCGTTGGGTATCCCTGTGGCGGTTAATTCCAATATGCGCTACGACCAGTCAATGCGGGCCCTCAAATACGCGCTGGATAATGGTTTTTTGGGGAAGCCGGTTCTGGCAACCATAGAAATGCGGGCTATTCCCCATTGGCAGGAATTCCTCAAAAAATATCCGCTCCTTGAAATCTATAGCATGGGCATTCATCATGTGGATATTTTCCGCTATCTATTCGGAGACCCGGAAAAAATTACCGCACTTTGCCGGACTGATCCCCGCACCCGGTTCGCCCATCGGGACGGCATAGTGCAGTTTACCTATAAATACGCGGACGGACTTATGGCGACGAGCCTTGACGATGTATGGGCCTGGCCGAATGAGCCTTGTGAAAAGGACATTTACATCAAATGGCGGGTTGAAGGCCTTGAGGGAATGGCAGCCGGAACCATAGGCTGGCCGGTGTATCCCCAGCGCCAGCCAAGCACACTGAAACTTACCACGAAGCAGGCGCCGGGCTGGATTGAACCGCGCTGGGATACGGTTTGGTTTCCGGACGCCTTTGTTGGCACAATGGCTAGTCTGCTGCGCGCGGTGGAAACAGGAACAAAACCGGAGATCGATATCGAAGACAACATCAAGACGATCGCTTGCGTCGAGGCCTGTTACGCCTCAATAACTGAAGAGCGCACTGTGCGGCTGGAAGAAATTCTTGCAAGATAATACTTGCTACTTAGTTTAAGGAGGAAAATATGCTGATGCCCGGTATTTTTACAGGTTACTATCCTTATAAGACAGATGAGGTCATAAAAAAAATAAAGGCTTCGGATTTTTCATGCGTTCAGCTTGATGTGTCTTTTAAGGACTTCGATGCTGCGAAAGAACATCTTACAAAAGAAAAAGCTTGCGAGATCAGAAACAAATTCAGGGACGCTAATCTTCCCATCGTTGCCGTTTCCGCCTACACCAACCTCATACACCCTGATCCTGACAGGCGCAAGGCAAACATCGCTTACATCAAAATGATGATGGAACGGGCGCTGGATCTGGGCTCCCCCTATGTGGCAAGTGAAACCGGCACATATAACAGGGAAAGCGACTGGGTCTGGGATGATCGCAACGCAACTGAGGCGGTGTATCAGGAGACCTGTGAGATCATCTACGACATTACAAATTTTGCCCGGGAAAACGGCGCTGTTTACATTGTCGAAAATTATGTGAATAACGTAATCGGTTCGGTCGAGCAAATATTGCGGCTTTTCAAGGACATTAATCTGCCCAACATCAAGCTGCTCTGCGATCCGACAAACTACTTCAACGACGGCAACATCGATGACGTGGACTCGGAGCTTAACCGCGTCTTTCACGCGTTAAGCGACAAAATGGTTATCGCCCACGCTAAGGACTGCAAGCGTGCCGGAAGCGCCGAAGAAAAACACGCCGACATAGACGCGGACGAAAGTCATACCTTCCGCGGTTCAGGCGCTGTTGAGCTTCCTGCGGCGGGCCTCGGGGTACTCAACTATGATCTTTATTTAAAACTCCTCGCGAAAGATCACCCCAATATGCCAATTATAATAGAGCATCTTGACGAGAACGACATAGGCCGCGCCCAGAACTTCCTTAATTATGTGATGAAAAGACAGGGCGTGTAGGCGGAGTATGACTTCAAGAGAAAGGGTTTTAGGCGCAATTAACCACACACAACCGGATAAAGTTCCTGTAGATTTCGGCAGCAGTCCGGTAACCGGAATAAGCGCGTCGATGGTTTACAAGCTGAGGAAAGCTTTCAGGCTGCCGGAGCATCCGGTGAAAGTTGTGGATTGTTACCAGATGCTGGGAGAAATCGAAGAAGATCTCCGGGAAAAGCTGTGCGCTGACTGCGTTCCGGTAATGACCTACACAAACCTTTTCGGCTTCAGAAACGACGGCTGGAAAACCTGGACTCTCTTTGACGGTACGCCGGTACTGGTTCCTCACGATTTCAATACCGCCGTTGCGCCTAACGGCGGCCTCTATCAGTATCCCGAAGGAGACAAAACAGTTCCTCCAAGCGGGTTTATGCCTAAGGGAGGTTTTTATTTTGACGCCACCAGGCGGGAACAGGCTCCTTTTGACGAGGACAATCCTTCTGTCGAGGATAACCTTGAAGAGTTCACTTCCATAAGTGACGAGGTGTTGAGTTATTACCAAAAAGAAACCGCCTTTCTGCGAAAGAATTCCGATTGCGCGATTGTCGCTAATCCCGGAGGAACCGCGCTTGGAGACATCGCGCTTGTACCGGCTCCCTTCCTGAAAAATCCCCGGGGAATCAGGGCCATTGAGGAGTGGTACATCTCAATGGCAAGCAGACAGGATTTCCTCAAAGAGCTCTATGACCGGCAGACTCAAATTGCCCTGAAAAATCTGTCCCTCCTCAAGGAAGCTGTAGGTGACAACATCGATGTATTGTATCTGTGCGGTACGGATCTTGGCAGCCAGATCGCGGCCATGTGTTCGCCGGCAACTTTCGGCGAAGTGTACCTTCCTTATTATAAACGTATGATCGACTGGATACATGAAAATACCGCATGGAAGGTATTCAAACATTGCTGCGGTTCAATAAAAACTTTGATTCCGCAATTCATCGAAGCGGGTTTTGACATTCTCAACCCGGTGCAGAACAGCGCGAAGAATATGGAAGCACAATCCTTGAAAAACGAGTTTGGCGAAAACATCACGTTCTGGGGAGGCGGGGTTGATACCCAGCATACTCTGCCTTTCGGCACTCCCGAAGAAGTTTACAAACAGGTAACCGAGCGCATAAACATCTATAACAAAAACGGAGGGTTTGTTTTCAACACCATCCACAATACCCAGTCCGGAGTTCCTGTAGAAAATTTTCTTGCGATGCTGGAAGCCGTAAAACAGTTCCGCTGAAACTTCGTTTAAAACCGCGGTGACTTTATCATAGGAAGCTATTTTCTAAACTAACAGAGTTTTGAAAATGGCTCAGCTTCTATTTTCTTTAACACATCAAGCAAATCCAAAGGCGCGTCAATATAGAAATCAAATTCCGAAAGTTCCGGTTTACAATAACCGTAACATGCCCCAATTGATATTATGCCGTTCGCGTGCGCTGCATCAAAGTCTTTTTTCATATCTCCGACCAAAACGCACTCGTCTTTTTCATACCTCGTTATTATTTCTCGTACAGATTCGGTTTTATCCGGGTTCCCGCAAAAAACCGTATCAAATAAATCAGTAATTCCTGTTTCCTCAAGAATTGAGAATACATGTTTCCTTTCGCCGGTGCTTGCTATATGAAGATCGATGCTCTTTTTTTTCAGGTGAGAAAGCATTTGACGGCATCCCGGAAAAAGCAGGTTTTCCGCCACGGAAGGAAGTACGTTTAACTCTTCCTCTTCCACAAGACTGCCCGCTTCAAGAACAAGTTCCTTGTTAAATTGTGGAAGTAAACGAAAGTAGAATTCCGGAGTCGCATATCCGGTAGTTCTGCGGACATCTTCAAGAGACGGCACCGGAAGTCCTTTAAGCGGAGCGATTTTATCAAACGCCGACATAGTCAGAATAGCGGAATCTGAAAGTGTACCGTCAAGATCAAATATAACACATTTGATTCCCATTACAGCGCGATCCATGCCTCAAGACCGGTTGGTTTATCGGGATCGGCTCCCGTAATTTTGGATTTCTTGTACGCTATCATTTGACACAGGATTATAAAAGGAATTCCTGAAGCGATTTGCGACAATGGGCTGCCGTACACAATAGCGTTTACATCTGTTATATCCACCGCAGTATCCGAATACGCAACGACCTTTGCTTTTTTCTTCTTCACGTCACACAAAAGATCGTACTCCAGCTTGTTCTTGGCGCCTAACGCCGCCAGTACGAGTGTTTTTTCTCCAAGCAAAACCATTGGGCCGTGACGAAGATCCAGGAGATGGTAGTAATTTGACGGAAGCTGACAGACTTCCTTAAAAACCAGCGCCCCTTCTTCGGCCAGGCCTTCCAGTTCAGCGTCCGCCAGCACAACACTGTGAGTCCATGGCCCGGCTGATAACTCATCCGCCAGTGTTTCCGCTTTTTTCATAAATTCCGTGCCGTTGGCAAGCACATGCCGTAAATCATACACTACAGCCGTATTACCTGCCATTTTTGAAAAAATAAACGCACCGGCAAAGTAAAAATTTGTCACACAGCGGGTCTGGCATACGCTTGAGTCAAAAGCCCATGGCATGGAAAGAACCAGTTCGCTTTTATCCGCCAAAGGCGTATCATCGGCGCAAACAAGCGAAACAACCGTGAATGAAGAAAAGCGGGATTTCAGCGTGTCCAGAGCCATGAGCAATTCGCTGGTTCGGCCGGAACGGGAAATACAGACAAGCGCCGCTTCTTCATAGCATTTGGCATAACGCTCGGCGTGAAGCAAAACGTCTCCCGCAGCCATCGCGGTTGAAGGAAAGCCGGTATTCATGTAAGCAATGGCAGACATGGATTTTGCGATTGAGTAGCTTGAACCGCAGCCGATGAAGACAAAACGTTTTTTGCCCGCGAAAAATTTTTCTATTTTTGTCCACATTTCTTCAAGGTATGCGGCGCTTTTTCCAAGCGCGTTGAAAGTGTCAAGCATTTCCGTATAAGTCAGATTCACAATATATCTCCTTTACAAGATCCCGGTATTATAATTTTGCATAATACTTTTTACCTGCTCTAAACCTTCAGGGCAAAAACACTGATACGCCAGTAGTACCGATCCTTCAACCGGGCCAAAACACGGACGGGATAGAATCCCCCCTGCTTCTCCGATCTTTTGCGAGAACTTCTTCAGAACCAGTTCTCCGGCCTTGAAGAGACCGCCTGAATATGAAACGGTCCACGGCTTCCCGTTAAAATCCAGTTTATTTCTAACCGTAATCACAAGCAATAACAATTCATCGACAGCTTCATCATACAGTCTTTTTGCGCTGGGTGAACCGGCCAAAGCCGCTTTTTCCGCCAGTAGCTGAAAACTCGCTACCTGTTTTCTGTATCCCATATACTCATTGTAAATAAGATCAATAAAACCGAAATCGTTTTGGAGATTAAACTCCCTGCGAACAAGCCCGTACAGCTCGTCTTTGGGCAGGCGTCCGTCAGACTGCTTTGAAAAAATTTCCATTACCCTGCGGCCTACCCAATAGCAAGAACCTTCATCACCGAAAAATTCACTCCAGCCGCCGCTTCGGGCAGTGTGTCCGCGGTCGTCTTTTCCAAAGGCAATGGAGCCGGTGCCGGCAACGATGTTAATTCCCGCTCCCAGGGCAAGTGATCCCGCCCAGCCGGCTTCCACATCGTTTGTAAAATATATGGGAATGCCGGGGAAAACTTCACGCATACCCTGTTCAAGGATACTGTCGCCTTCCGTGCTTTCACCGTGACAGGAAAGCCCCATCGCGATTCCGGCAATCTTACCGGAATCATCACCAACGAGTTCAAGGACAGCTTCTTTTATATCTTGCGAGACTTTATTCACCCCGTGCTCGCGCCACGAAGAACCTGCGATTTTCGCATAACGTAATTCAGAATTGCCTATGTTGGCGGCACAGATGGCTGTTTTCGTTCCTCCGCCGTCAATTCCTATATAGTACAAGTCCAAGCCTCCGTTTACCATATCTCGACAATGCGTTCTTCAATTCTGTCCAGACCCATTTTAATTGCGCCGAAAAGACAGGCTTTTTTATTAAGCTTTGAAGTAATGATATTCTGCGGTAATGGTAAATATTTCTCAACTTTCTGTTTTAACAAAGTCAGCTCTTTTTCTCCGAAACAGCAGGCGTCCCCGCCTAGAATGATCACCTGCGGGTCCAATACCGCGGCGCTGTTAAGCAGCACAATGGAGAACTCATCCAGCAGGCGGCTTATAACCGCAGCTGCCTTTATATCACCGTCATTCGCAAGTGAAAACAATTCCGATATGGTATTAACACTGCCGCTTCCTCCCAGTTCCCTGTATTTGGCGGAAACGGAATTGTTACAAAGCATGTTTTCATAATTAAGTGATGATCCGGGCGGGAATCCCGGCATCATATAGCCAATTTCCCCTGCCATTCTATGCTCTCCCCGTAGGAGCTTGTTTTGCAGAACAACCCTCGCGGCCAAACCCTGTCCAAGTTTGACATACAGGATATTCTCATAATTCTTGCCGACGCCTTTCCAGCTTTCGCCTATCAGATCAAGGTTAACATCATTTTCAATAATGGTTTCTACTGACAATGCCTCAGATACCCTTGACCTTATATCAATGTCATCCCAGCCGTCAAGAAAAAAAGTAAACTGACTTTTTCCTGAGTCAGGATTGAAAATACCGGGAGTGCCGATAGTTGCTGTCCAGATTTTTTTAGTGTCGATTTCGGCTTCACTTATGATTTTTTGCAGTATCGCAATTAACTGCTCCAAAACATGAGCGGTGTTATTTGTTGGGCGTAACTGTTCTTCATTATACTTGACAATATTCCCGTTGAGATCGGCAAGTGCCGCCTTCATGGTTCCGCCGACCATATCCGCTCCAAGCACATAACAAAAATCCCCGCAAAGTTCCACAGGAATAGGCTTTCTTCCCATATCGGAATCTTCAGCGTCACATTCACTGATGATGCCCTTACACAGGAGTTTTGAAATATTCCGTGTAACAGCGGTTGCGCTGATTCCCAATAACCGTGAAAGTTCTACGCGTGAAGTCGGTCCTCTTTCGCGAAGGATTGAGAGCATTTGGTTTTTATTGTAGTCGCCGATTTGTTTCGGCATTGTATACGTCATGTTGTCCGACTCTTTTCTACGGCGCTTTTATTTCAGACCGGTAATTGCGATACCCTTGATAAATTGCTTTTGGAATATCAAAAACACAATTGTAACCGGCAGCATGACAAGCGTGGCCGCAGCCATGATGGCTCCAATATCCGTAGTGCGCTGCGTGGAAAAAAACGAGATAGCCAGAGACATTGTCATATTTTCAATTTTGTTCAGATAAAGCAACGGAAGCATATACTCGTTCCAGAACTGTAAAAACGTGAAAATGGCCAGAGCTCCTATGGCAGGTCGAATCAGCGGGACAATAATTCGAAGGTAAATGTAAAAGTCTTTTGCGCCGTCAATTATCGCGGCTTCACAGAGGCTGTTGGGAATATCCTCAATAAACTGCCTGCACAGAAAAATACCAAAACCACCGACCATTCCCGGTATGACAAGCGAAGGCAGTTTATCATACAGACCGAGCCTGTTTATCAACAGAAATGACGGTATCATTGTAGTTTGCGGAGGCACCATCATTGTAGCCAGGATGAACAGGAAGACAAAATTTTTAAAGCGGAATTGGTATTTCGCGAAGATAAATCCCACAATGGTACTTGTAAACAATATGATCGTGGTCGCCGATCCCGTTACGAGTACGCTGTTAAAAAACCAGCGTATTATCGGAACTGTCTCGAACACCCTGAAATAATTACGGAGAGTCCAAACAGCGGGCAGGATAGTGTTGGCCTGTGAAATTTCTACCTGAAATTTAAAGGAAAGCAGTAACATCCATAAAAAAGGAATCACTATGATGGCGGCAAAAACAAAAAGAAAAACCCTTACAAGATGTCGATGCATATCAATACTCCCAATCTACGCGGTTGATTCGCCGCTGCACCAGTGTAATTATCAAAATCAACAGGAACA
>Ga0209755_10006892_pt1 | contig 12441 bp, 7 predicted proteins | sample TergutCo191P1_FD_187301 | JGI IMG/M metagenome (GOLD analysis project Ga0209755, IMG submission 187301) | Cornitermes sp. P1 segment gut microbial communities from Petit-Saut dam, French Guiana - Co191P1 (SPAdes) (version 2) | ecosystem: Host-associated > Arthropoda: Insects > Digestive system >... | reverse complement strand
TAGTAACTACAATATAATATTTTATTGCTGGTTGGGCAAGTGAATAATTACACAATACAAAGAGCCTCTCTATTACGTAAAATTAATAAAAAAAACCCCCCGGGAAAAGGAGGTGAGGAAACCCGGGGAGTCGCTGATATAAGGTCAGCTGAAAAGCCAGAGATGCAATTATGTAGATGATTGCTTATGAAGCATTTAAGGTGGTATCATCTATACCATAATATCAGTCTATTACAAACATAGTAATAATATGCCCAAAGGTCAAGTACTTTCTTGTCAATTTTGGAAATTTATGGCATACTTTGAGGCATGAATAACCTGAATAAGCCCTTTCATTCGCGCAGGGCTATGGTAATAATGATGATTTTTATCTGTGTTATTATTGCCGCTGCCGTCTTAAAAATCGCCGCTTCTGTAATTTTACCGTTTACAATCGCTATAATGCTTGCATTTGTAACATTTCCGCTAATAAAAGCAATGGATAAAATTAAGTGCCCGCGGGTTCTGTCGATTCTTTTGATAGTTTTTATAATTATATCAGGAATGTACCTGTTTGGCATCATTATTTTTACCTCCGGAAAGCTAATAATCGATCAATATCCCAAATTTGAAAGCCGGTTTACGGAAATTTACATCTGGGCGGCTAATATTTTTCAGCTTCCTTATGATAAGGAGTTGAGTTTTTTCGCGAATCTTTGGGGACAGTTAGGTATTCGCACATTTGCGCGTAACATGACGATTTCTTTCTCCGGAGTATCTGTTAAATTTATGTCCAGCGCTGTTTTAGTTGTCCTTTTTATGGTTTTTATATTGTTAGAGTCAAATTATTTCAAAGATAAGCTGATAACGGCATTTAAAGATCGTATTTCTCGTATTGATGACATCGGAAATGAAATAATATCCCAGGTTTCAAGGTATTTAGGGGCGAAATTTCTTATTTCGCTCGCCAACGGAGTAATTTTTGCCGTTTCTTTTTACATTGTAGGACTTGAATTCGCCCTTGTGTGGGGCGTCATTCAATTTTTATTGAACTTTATTCCTACTCTTGGAAGTATTGCCACAGGCGTTGTCATTTCATTGTTCGCGCTGATTCAATTCTGGCCTGAACCGGCTCCGGTAATCATCATTGTCGCGATAATCCTCGCGGTTAATATGCTGTGCAATATTTTCGATCCAAGAATAATCGGAAATCATGTCGGAATATCACCTCTGATTATTCTCGTCTCATTATCAATCTGGGGCTATATCTGGGGATTTGCCGGAATGGTTATTTCCGTTCCAATGACTGTTATCATTAAAATAATCTGTGAAAATATCCCGTTTATGGAACCGGTTTCCATTTTGATAGGATCGCGTAAATCAGTAAAAGCAAAACTAAATGAAGCGCTTGAAAGAAGGTAAGACATTTATGTACCTGACAGGTTTTCACGCAATTGAAGAGCGAATAAAATCCGGGCGTCCCTGCGGCCCTCTGCTTGTTGCTAAAGCAGGTCCTCGCGCAAAGGAAATTGTTACTCTCGCTGTTAATAACAAAATACGCCTTGAGAGAACCGGAACATTTGATCTTGACGGCATCGCCCCCGATAACCGCGGCATCGCTCTTCAGGTTCAGGATGAAGGCGGAAACGCCGACATAAGCCTTGAAAACTTTATTTCCGGTTTGGGAGATCGCGCTGACGCGATAGTCCTTATACTTGATGAAATTACCGATCCTCACAATTACGGAGCAATTCTGCGCTGCTGCGATCAGTTCGCCGTGGATTTAGTTGTCAGCCGAAACCGCCGTAACGCGAAACACGCCGAGGTGATTTCCAAAACTTCCGCCGGCGCCGTATCATGGGTCGCGCAGGCTGAGACGGCGAATCTTGTGCGCGCGATGGAAGACTTAAAAGAAGCCGGCTTTTGGATTTACGGCGCCGAAATGGATGGGGAGCCTGTTTACAAAAAAGATTTGAGCGGCAGAACAGCGTTTGTAATGGGAAGCGAAGGCAGCGGGATTTCGCGGCTGTTGCGCGAACGCTGCGACGCGATGGTCAGCATTCCGTCCGCCGGCAGGATTGATTCGCTTAATGTATCGGTTGCGGCAGGCGTTTTGTTATACGAAGTAATCCGAAACAGAATGCTGCGCAGGTAAAAAGAACAGCCTGGCTTTTCAAGCGGCGGAATTGATGTTTATAATTTTGATCAGCGTATCAAGAGCCGAGTCAAATTCAAAATCGTCCATTTGCTGAATTAGTTTACTCTTTAATGCTTCATTTCCCGTCATCCGACGCAGGTGGTCTGTCAGCGCGAGACATTCGGGATTTCCCATTCTTAATAAAGTTTCTATTTCGCGTAACACTTCCAGCTCAGAAGCGGAAATTTTATCATCAGCGTTTTTCTTTATGTTTGATTGAGTATTGGACGAATTATCCGTTTGTACATCTTTATTATATTCCGGCAATGTTATAATTTCTTCTCCTAATTTTAAAAGCACTGTGTTTAATTCTTTTTGAAGTATCGTCAATTGTACGGGCGTTATTTCATTTTTTCCGTCTTTAAGCTGCCGCTCAACATCCGCGGCTGCCTGCTGAAGTATGGTTTTTCCAATCTGTCCCGCATTGCTTTTTAAACTATGAACGAGCCGGTGCGCGTATACTATATCATTTTCTTCAAGGCTTTTAACAATATCATTAAATTTATTCTGATTATTTTTATAAAAATATATTTTAAGATTATTCTGGAATTTTTGTTCTTCCAATGAAAAATCAATTATATTTTCTTCTTTTTCCTCTTCTTTATCTGCCGGAGTCAGATATCTTAAAAGGCATCTCCACAGCTCCTGGGAAGTGAAAGGTTTGCCGATACAATCACGCAGCCCGCTTTTTTCGTAAATCATGCGATCATCTGACATAATATTGGCTGTCATGGCGATAATCGGTATATTCTGATTTAATGATATGATTTTTGATGCCGCTTCAAGACCGTCCATTACCGGCATGTGCATATCCATAAAAATCAAATCAAATTGCTTTTCATCGCTTAACATCCGCCTACGGACTAAATCATAGCCGAGCCTGCCGTTCCATGCGACAACGGTTTTTAATCCTACTCTGGCAAGATGCTCGCAAATAACCTGCTGGTTCATCGCGTTATCTTCGCATAACAAAACCTCGCCGTTAAACGCGGGTTTTTCAATATCATCCATTGAATATTTTATTTTGTTTCTTTCTTCTTCGGTTATAATAATAGTCTCGAACGTAATGGTAAAATAAAATTTACTGCCAATTCCCGGCGTGCTCTCTACCGAAAGCTCTCCGCCCATTAGCTCTATTATGTTTTTTGTTATTGATAACCCAAGCCCTGTTCCGCCGTACTTGCGCACTGTTCCGGTTTCCGCCTGCATAAAGGGATCAAATATTTTTTCTATCTGCTCGGACGTCATTCCGATTCCGCTGTCTTTAACTTCAAAATACATTGTTATGTCATTTTCATTTTTATTTTTTATTTCCGCCAGAACCTTGATAGTTCCGGTATTTGTAAATTTTACCGCGTTAGAAAGAAGATTAATGAATACCTGCCGCAGTCTTGTAGTGTCACCTAACAACATTCTGTCTATACTTGGCTCAACATAAAAATACAGCATAATGCCTTTTTCCACCGCTTTTGGCACAATTAATGTTCTGCAGTTTGTTAATATTTCATGTATATCAAATGGAATTTTTTCCAGTTCCATTTTGCCGGATTCAACTTTTGATACGTCAAGAATGTCGTTTATTATCTGCAAAAGACCTTCGGTATTCTCCAGTATTTTTCCAAGATACTCTCTGGTTTTAATGGGTATCTCATCGTCCAACGCCAGCTCTGAAAATCCTAAAATGCTGTTCATCGGCGTTCGTATCTCATGGCTCATATTTGCTAAAAAAACCGATTTTGCATGGTAAGCCGCTTTTGTTTCTTCAAGCAGCATTTCCAAATCATGCCGGGATCTGTGCAGCTCCGCGGTCCGCTCCTGTACAAGTTGTTCAAGTTTTATGCTCTCGCTGTGTTTTCTTTGAAACAGGATAAAAACAAAGAAAAGCACCAACACCAGCGCTGTAGCTCCGATAAACCACGGTATCTGCGTTTGCGTTAATTTAACGCGGTAATCAAAAGTGCGCCGCATCCATTGTCCTGAAATGGCGTCAGTGTCGATAAGCTCAAGCGACTTGTTGATAATTGAGCATAACAATTCTTCATTTTTATTAAAACCAAATGTGGAATTAAAGGTGCGATCAAATACATAATTTGCCTTGTAACCGGGAAGCCCGCGGAAATTTGTAAACAATAAAAATCTGTACTGACTGGACATTACCATATCCACTTCACCGTTATCCATCGCGAGAAAAGCGTCGCTTAAATTAACATATTCTTTTGTATTTGGATGATCCGGAAACCAGCTTTTGAATATTTCAGAATAGGCGGTATCTTTGGGCAAGCCAATCTTAGCGTATAAAATTTCGCTGGTACTGATATTATGATGCTCTAATTTTGACAATAGCGCGTAATTATCCATTGTCATAGAATTATCAGGCCATAAAAAATCATCTTTGCGTTTTTCGGTTTTAATCAGCTCGGTAAGCATCGACACTTCTCCGCGTTCAAGCATATGCATCATATCAGACCAGTCTATACGACTGGTATCTGTGTTTACCTGTTTAAAAGAGAGACCTGTTAACTCATTTATTTTATTCATTACATCATACGCGATTCCCTGCCACTGTTTTTCTTCCGCATTGTAAAAACAAATCGGGTAATTATCATATTCCGCGGCAAAAAGCACATCGCGTTTTTCATTCAAATACGCTTTTTCTTCATCGGTCAGATGTAAAAATAGCTTATAACTTAAATATTCGCTGTATCCCCTGCTGTACAATCTTATCAGATAACGCAATCCGCCGTTTTGCAGCGCCTTTTCCATAACTGTAATAACCGGTTCAAGTTCCGCTTTTCGCGTTGTCATTGAAACCGGACTAAAAATAATCGGATAAAAATCTTTGCCTATTAAATCTTTATAAGTATTAAAAGCGAATTCTGAAACATTTTCACCGATAAACACGTCAGCTTCTCCGTTTATCAGCATCATAAACGCGGAATCAAAATCATTTACATACATTGATTCAAAATTCATAAATGAATTTGACGAGATAATCTGATCGCGCGTTATTGAATTTTCAAGAAAGATAAGACGCAAAGGACGCGATAATTCGATTTCATTAATGGAATTATTGTCTTTAAAACGGAAATAGTTGAGCGTACGCTGAACAATAGGACTTGTCATATAAAATGTTTTACGGCGTTCTTCGGTGGGAGAAAGTATGCCTGTAAAATCAATTTCTCCGGTTTCCATTCCCGCAACCAGATCGCCCCAATTATAAATTAATGGGATAAAATCAATATCAAATAATTCTGTAAGCCATTCACAAACCAATGCAGTAAAACCGCGTATTTTATTATCATCGGTTTTAAAAGCTTCGGTTGACGGCGTCATTCCGTAAATTAATGAAATCCCCCGATTTTGCAGTTCTTTAATTGCTTTTTTTTCATTTTCTGTTATTCCGTCTATATCCAAAAATGATGTAAAAGGCGGTTTAATATCATGGGATGTAAAAGTCAAACTGCTGCCTGCGCTTTTATTATCACTGCATCCCGAAAAAAAGACAAAAAGCAGCATTGCAAATATAATTAATTTAAAAAATATTTTATTCAAAACTTTTTCCTTAATTCAGCAAGAGTAACCATTGCTGATTCAAATTCAAAATCGTCAATCTGCTGAAACAATTTATTTTTTAACGCTTCATTAGCCGGAATCATCCGCAGACTTTCAGCCATTTTAAGACTTTCGGTATTACCGTTTTTCAGCATCAACTCAAGACTATCAAGCAATTCCCTGACGGCATAAACATCCGGCATATCCTTTCCGTTATTATTTTCCTGAACAACCTCCTGATTAACAACCGGATACTGTTCCTCAATTTGCGAGATTGCGTTATTAAGTTCATTTTCAAGAAGAGCTAATTGCTGAGATGTAACAAAATGTCTTTCTTTGAGACAGGTTTCAACATCGGACGCGGCCTGCTGTAAACTTGTAAGTCCAATCTGAGCGGAATTGCTTTTTATTGTGTGAGAAATACGATGCGCAAGTTTCAAGTCTTCTTCATCTAACGCTTTTATAATATCTTTAAATTTATTTCTGCTTGTTCTGACAAACAGCTGTTTAAGAGAAATCTGGAATTCCATATCCTGTTCTTCCTGCGCATTATCTGACTGCGTTTTTTCCGCAGAAATAGGCGTCAAATATTTTAAAAGACAGCGCCACAATTCCTGAGAAGTAAACGGCTTGCTTAGATATTCATTCATGCCGCTTTTTTGATAGATTTCAATATCTTCTACCATTATGTTCGCGGTTATCGCCACAATAGGAATTCCAAGATTCATACTGATGATGATCTGTGACGCGTCAATTCCGTCCATAATCGGCATATGAATATCCATAAAAATTAAATCAAAAAGTTTTTCGCCGCTCTTTATCCTGTCTTTCAGAATATTTATGCCGTTCTTCCCGTTTTCGGCGACAACTGTCTTTATGCCGACGCGCGCAAGATGTTCGCAGATAACCATGCGATTCATTTCATTATCTTCGCATAATAAAATTTCGCCTTCAAAACATGGTTTTTCAATTTCTGTCAGCATGGCTTTCTTTTCGTATTTTTCCTCTTCAGAAATGCTGATAGTTTTAAATGTAAGGTCAAAACTGAATTTACTGCCGATGCCGGGAACGCTTTCCACGGAAAGTTTACCGCCCATTCTTTCCACAATATTTCTTGTAATGGCGAGCCCCAGCCCGGTACCGCCGAATTTCCGCGTTGTTCCGGTTTCTGCCTGTATAAACGGATCAAAAATTCTTTTAATTTGCTCGGGTGTCATTCCGATGCCGCTGTCTTTAACTTCAAAATGCATTGTGATGGTATTCTCATCCATATTGACAATATCAGAAAGAAGTTTTACCATGCCCGCGTTCGCGAATTTAATCGCGTTAGTAAGGAGATTAACAAACACCTGGCGTAATCTTGTCGGATCACCTAACGGTCTTCTGCCGATAGAAGGTTCCGCGTAAAAATGAAGCATGATTCCTTTTTCTACCGCTTTCGGCATAACAAGAGCCCTGCAGCTTGAAAATAATTCATGCATATCAAAAGGAACATTTTCCAGCTCCATTTTTCCGGATTCTATTTTTGAAATATCAAGAACGTCATTGACGATTTGCAGCAGCCACGACGCATTAGTCAAAATTTGACTGAGATATTCTTTTATTTTAGGAGAAGGATCGGAATCAAGCGCAAGTTCGGAAAAACCGACAATACTGTTCATAGGAGTGCGGATTTCATGGCTCATATTGGCAAGAAATACCGTTTTTGAATAGTTAGCCGCTTTTGCGCCTTTTAAGGCGGTCTCTAAATCATATCTTGATTTGTGAAGCTCTGCGTTTCTTTCTCTGAGCAATTCTTCAAACCGTCTGCCGATATTACGGTTTCTTTGCAATAAAACGACAAGAAGAATGATTACGCACAAAGACAGGCAGAACAGACTGAAAAACAACGGAGATAACTCAAAAGCCTGCTCTTCTGAAATATTGCCGCAGGATAATAAAAATATTAAAATAAATAATGTTAATGCAATTCTCATAAAATGTTCCTTAATTTCTTTCCTTACATCGTCTTTATTAATTCAATTACAGAATCATAGGCTTTATCAAATTCAAAATCTTCTATTTCCTGTATTAACTTATTTTTAATACGTTCATTACACTGCATCAGACGAAGATTATCAATATATTTTAAACTTTCCGTATCACCGTTTTTGAGCATTATTATCAGCTTGTCCAGTAATTCAGAAGCGATTTGCGCTCTGAGGAATTCTCCGTTATTTACAGTAATACGCGGCGGCTCTTCGTTAAATGAGGATAAATCCTCAAGAGCGATAAAAAATTCCTTTTCAAGCGTTTTTATATGCTTTTCTGTCACATGATTCTTTCCATGTTTCAGATTAGCTTCAATGCCGGCAGCCGCGTGTTGAAGAGCTGTTTTTCCGATTTGTCCGGCATTGCTCTTTAATGTATGCGCTAAACGATAGGCCAGTGGTATATTTCCGATTTTCAGCGCTTTAATAATTTCATCGTATTTATCACGATTATTTTTATAAAATAATTTAAAAAGCGATTTTTGAAATTCAGGATCAAAACTAAGCTGTGAATTATCATTATAAGATCTATTTGACAGAGATATTTTTTCTTCGGGCAGCCATTCAAGCAGAATCCTTTTTAAATCTTTCATTTCAACCGGTTTTGCCGCATATCCGTTAAAGCCGTTAGATAAAAACATTTCATTCGCGCCGTAGATTGCGTTGGCAGTCAACGCGATTATAATAAGATCATTGTACTTACCGCCCAGTTTTCTGATTTCCCGCACTGTTTCTATGCCGTCCATTTCCGGCATCATGTGATCCATAAGCACAATGTCAAAATCATCTTCCTGAACCATTTCAACGGCTTCGCGTCCTGATGAAACATATTTAACATTAATATAAAACAGACTAAGAAGAGCTTCGACTGTTTTAATATTAAATTCATTGTCATCCACCAATAAAATGTTTACATTCGGCGCGCACAATGACTGCTCTTCTAATTCTTCATTCGCGGTAAGTTCTTCTTCATCACTTCCTTTGACAATCGGCAGCTCAACTGTAAAAGTAGTTCCCTGACCCAGTTTACTTTCGACAAGAATTCTGCCGCCCATCATTTCTAAATAAGTCCTGCTGATATTTAACCCAAGTCCTGTTCCGATAAATTCACGATTATCTTTTGCGCCGATTTTTTCGTAAGCGTTAAAGAGCGTCGCCATTTCTTCTTTGCTGATTCCGCGTCCGGTATCAATAATCTGGAATAACAGAATTTCATTCATGGCAACAACACGAAAGCAAACGCTGCCTCTGATTGTAAATTTTACCGCATTGCTGCATATATTTGTTAATACCTGTTTAAGCCTTATGTCATCACCGTAAAGATACCTGGGAATATCTCTCGTAGTTTCAAATTTGTATTTAATTCCTTTTTTTTCTGTCAAATACATTAACGTGGATTTGATATTGTCGAGAAAAAGATTAAAATTGTAGTTTACCGGCATCAATGAAAGTTTTCCGGATTCAATCTTTGTCATATCAAGAATATCATTGATAATTGTCAGAAGCGAATGCGCGGACGAATGAATGTCATTCACAAAATCCATTTGACGTTCATTCAATTTTTCATGCTGTAAAAACTCAGACATTCCGATAATCGCGTTCATGGGAGTTCGAATCTCATGAGACATATTGGCTAAATATGCGGATTTTGATTTACTTGCTTCGTTGGAACGAATTACCTTAATATGCATATAGGTTAACACAGCGCATACAATCAGCGCCAATATCAAACCCGCAACAAGCGTCATACTCTGCATTTCAGCTATTTCTCCGTAAGACGACATATTCTTATGCATAACGTATGAGCCAAATAAATAATTAATCGCTATCATTACAGAGAATGCCGCGAAAACCATAAGAAATTTCAATAATAAATTTTTATTTATATATAAATTGGAAAAAAACTTTGGCATAATTACCTACTTTTCTTTTAACTCATGGAGCAAACCATATAATTAATAGATTATGTTAATTTTATTACTATTAACGGAAAAACGCAAGATAAATCGGTATTTTAGACAAAAAAAAGCGGATACTTTCCGTTTTTCAGAGATAATAAAGTCAAAATCATAAAAAAATTGATTAAAAACGACTCATAAACGGGAAAATCAAGATTTTTAGATAACATGAAGTAAGTTTTTCGCCCTCTCCATAAGCCCGGCCGCCAATACCTTTGTGCCTGCATTTTCAAGTTCAGAAATTATAGAAAAAGATCCTTCTGATATATTTTATTTCCCGCGCTCTTTCTTTCATTGATAATATCTTTTTCATTTAAATCCCCAATAAGTAATGGCGATAATTGGCTGTGTTTACAGTAATTATTTTCAACAATTTTTTGGTTGTAATTCGCATAACAATAAATACATCCGTTTGGACATGAATTATACTCGCCGATATCAACAGAGCTGACGCAGCCGCATTTGGGGCGCTGATTTTTATCTTTTTCTATTGATAGGTTATTATTTATTATTTTAGCGATTAATTTGTCATCAATACATTTAGCATGTCCGATATTATATTGCGAGAGCTCAATATCTTCAGCGCAAGTATCAATTAATAAATTGTTTTCTTTTGCGATTTTTGAAAATTTTTCTGCGATAAATATTTTATCTTCGATAGAAATTACTTTAACATAATTTGACTTAATATTCTCATTTATTTTTTTATAAAAATCAATGAAGCTAAAAGTAACTTTTTCTGTAAAACCTTTTAATTGAAACGCCAATTCCGTAAATTTATTAATATGATATTCGATTGTATAACGATCGTTAATCAAAATCGGATCATATCTCCAAATAATTCTTTGCGATCCGATTGTATCAGATAATACTTTAAAAGTATTTATAATATCTTCTTTGGAAGGCAGTTTATTTTCAATATCATTATCATACGGATTAAGCGTAAATTGAAAATAATACGCGTAATTATTTAAATGCCGAAGTTTATCCAGCATAGGTTTCGGATTTTTGCTCCAGAAAACAATACAATCAATCATATCAGGATCAAGATTTATTTTGCTAACTTGATTTACATTCATCGGATTTCTGACATAAACATACCGTTCTTTTATTCTGTTTATCATCCAATCCGAATAGTACGCGGGAATGTCTGTTCTGCGGGAGGCGGAGATTATCATAGTGATTTATACAATGAAAAATTTTCTTTATCAAAACAAACAAAAATAACTTTCTTTATACCGGGTGTTTCTTTCAATGTCTCCCGAACCGTATTGACCGCAACTTCCGTAGCCTTTTCCTTTGGATACCCATAAACGCCTGTGCTGATATTCGGAAAAGCGATACTTTCAATTTTATTTTCCTGCGCAAGCAGCAGACTCTTCCTGTAACACGAGGCCAGCAATTCCGGCTCACCTTGTGTGCCGCCGCGCCAAACAGGCCCAACCGTATGTATCACATATTTCGCAGGCAGCTTTCCTGCTCCTGTAATTACCGCGTCTCCCACAGGGCACGGCTCATTCGGGCGGCGGCCCTCGGCGATTTTTAAACATTCTTTGAGCAGCTCTGATCCTGCAGCCGCGTGTATTGCGCCATCAACTCCGCCGCCGCCCATAAGACTTGAGTTTGCCGCGTTTACGATTGCGTCAACGGAGAGGGTGGTGATGTCGGCGAGGAGGGATTCGATTTGCGGCATGGGATTGCCTCCTTTAAAAAGCTGTTTTTATTGTAGCATTGATTCTGGTTGGATATGAAGAGGGGGGTGGGGGGGGGGGGGGGGGGGGATGGGGTTGGGAGGAGGCTCCTGATTATATAACATAGATAAAAGCATCAAGAAGATATTTCGTCACTAATCATTTTTATTAAATTAATTAGTTCTACTAAAACTTGTAGCCTCTGTGATGTTTTACCTGTTTCAAATATTGTTTGCTAAAGATAATGGACTGTACAATTTTTTCGATGAATCTTGTTTGTGGTTCGAATATAGCAAAACTTGGAGGGACTTATTATGTAGCGCGAAAAGCTACGAATGCAGATCCTTTGCAAAATGAACTTTATGCGGATCAAGTCTTAAAAGAAAATGGACATACAAGGATTCGTGCCTGTTTCAATCCACGCACCCGCGCGGGGTGCGACGACGGCCAACAGTCAATTACGTCGCCGAATTTAGGTTTCAATCCACGCACCCGCGCGGAGTACGACTCTCGTCGGTCAGGATTTTTGTTTCGTCATAAGTTTCAATCCACGCACCCGCGCGGAGTGCGACCGGTATCGATGATCGAGTTCATCAATGATACTTTTGTTTCAATCCACGCACCCGCGCGGAGTGCGACTCATCAGGCGGTGGTTCGGGTGAGGCGGCGCAAAGTTTCAATCCACGCACCCGCGCGGAGTGCGACGGAGACTTCGGTCAGATTTATCCAACCCAAGTTCAAGATAGAAGTGCAATAAAATGAAGCATGTAGGGGGTTAACCCCCTACATGAAAACGGAAATAACCTGTAAGGTTTTGTTAACCACAACACAACCGAAAGGAGATCCGTTATGAAAAAGAATACATCAAAAGAAGTAAAAAAGTATAGTTATTTAAGCTTTGAAGAACGTGAAGAAATAATAACAATAGGGCTTGAAAAAGGCCTAAAACAGTGTGAAATCGCGAAAATAATAGGACGTAATCCCGGAACTGTTTCCAGAGAGCTTAGAAGAAATAAATATGTAGCCGTAAAATT
>Ga0209755_10006891_pt1 | contig 12441 bp, 11 predicted proteins | sample TergutCo191P1_FD_187301 | JGI IMG/M metagenome (GOLD analysis project Ga0209755, IMG submission 187301) | Cornitermes sp. P1 segment gut microbial communities from Petit-Saut dam, French Guiana - Co191P1 (SPAdes) (version 2) | ecosystem: Host-associated > Arthropoda: Insects > Digestive system... | reverse complement strand
CAAACCAGGCCTTTACCTACCGTGCCGACGAGAAAGGCGAGGCCGCCGTCGGCAAACGGGCCATGGTGCCCTTCGGCAGGGGGAGCAGGGAAAGCCTCGGCTTCATCATTGCGGAACGCAACTCGCCACCCGAGGGCTTAAGCGAATCGGCGGTAAAGCCAATACGGCGCGTCGTCGATGCCCAACCGGTTTTCGACGAGAACGATGTTGCCCTTGCCCAGTGGATTGCCGCCTACTACCTATGCGGAATAGGGCAGGCGGTGTCGGCGATGATCCCATCGGGGCGGCGAATGGCGGCCTACCCTTCCCTGGGCGACGACACCGAGGACTTCGCCGCCACGCCCCTGAACCTTTCCGCCCAGCAGGAAGCCGCACTGGAGGCTATTATCGGGGATTCCGTCAACATTGTATCCCCCCAGCCTTCGGTTCCCGATCCTCGATCCCCGGCCCCACCGATGTTCTACCTATACGGAATAACCGGTTCCGGCAAAACCGAGGTCTTCCTCCGTGCCGCGGAACATATGCTGAAAGCCGGAAAGTCGGTAATCTACCTTGTTCCGGAAATTTCCCTGACCCATCAGACCGCCAAGCTCATAGGCGGACGCTTCGGGCCTGCTGCGGCGACGCTTCACTCGGGGATGACCCCCAGCGAAAGGCTTGCCGAATGGTCAAGGATTAGACGGGGCGAGGCACCGATCGTAGTGGGACCTCGCAGTGCGGTTTTTGCCCCGGTGCGGAACCTGGGGATGATCGTCATCGACGAGGAGCATGATGGCTCGTACAAATCGGGCAACACCCCCAGGTACCATGCCAGGCAGACTGCAATCCGCCGCTGCTCGGTGGAAGGGGCCAAGTTGGTAATGGGTTCGGCGACACCCTCCGCCGAGGCGTGGAAACTCATGGCGGACGGCACAATCAAGAGGCTGGATCTTTCGTTCCGCCTTTCCGGGGGAAGCCTGCCGGAAATAAAACCCGTCAGCCTGGAAAGGGCCGAAGGCTGCCTCACCTCGAAACTAAAAAAGGAAATCCGGGAAACGGCGCTGATGAAACGGCAAACCATACTGTTCCTAAACCGAAGGGGCTTTGCCTATTTTTTCCACTGCCCCTCCTGCGACTACGAACAGACCTGCCGACGCTGCTCCGTTTCGCTCACATGGCACAAAAGCAAGGGCCGCGCGCTGTGCCACTACTGCGGCTATTCCGAACCGCCGCCATCCTCATGCCCCCGTTGCGGTTCCCTTGAGGCCGGCTATCGGGGCTTCGGCACGGAGATGATCGAGGAGGAGGTAAAACGGACTTTCCCCGATCTACGGGTACGCCGTGCCGATGCGGATGCCGCCAGCAAACCCGGCGTGCTGGAGGAAACGCTGGCCTCGTTCAAGGCCGGCCTTATCGACATTCTTTTGGGAACGCAGATGGTCGCCAAGGGCCTTAACTTCCCAGGCGTGCGCCTCGTCGGGGTTATCCTTGCCGACACTGGCCTGCACCTGCCGGACTTCCGTGCCGCCGAACGCACCTTCTCGCTTATAGTACAGGTGGCAGGCCGTGCTGGGCGTTATTTCCCCGATGGCAAGGTCATAGTGCAGACCCTCCGCATGGGGGATCCGGTAATAACCCGTTCCTGCGCCGTGGATGTCGAGGGCTTTTTCGAAACGGAACTTGCCCACCGCAAAGCCCTCGGCTTCCCCCCCTACACCCGTCTAATCCGCCTGAGCGCCAGGTGCCGTGACGCCGCCCGTGCCGACACCGCAATGAAACGGCTTGCTGGCATTGCCGCCAAAATGCTTCCCCCGGGGGCCGACATGCTGGGGCCTGCGGAGTGTCCCATAGGGATAATCAACGGGAACCACCGCCGACACATCATCCTACGGGGCAAATCGATGGGGACGCTGCACGGGGCTGCACGGGTTATAATGGAACAGTACGAGCAGGGCCGTGACGCACGGGTTTACATAGAAGTTGACGTGGATCCAGTAAGCCTGCTCTAAACCGACAATAGGCGGACATTGGAACCACCCGCCGATCAACAAGATGAAGCGTCAAGGGAACCGGTATTTCTGCGGGAAGGGGCAGGATGCTTGAATTGCCCTAGGAAAATCATTAAGATAGGGGGTATGGTGATGGTGGAGAAAGACTCTGTGACGCCCCTTCGCGACGTGCTCGAGGCCAAAGGGTATATTGATTTATGCGTTAAGGAGAACATTTCAGTTATCTGCGTCAATAGGAGCACCCAGAAAGATAGGTTCATGCCCTTCAGCGCCATGTACGGCAACAATAAGGAATTCTGGCTCAAACACTCGAATTGGGATTATTTTCTTGCAAATGATGATATCCAAAAGCTAAAAGACAAAATGTCCAGGCAAAGTTTCCCTGGGGAATCCGTGATAAAGGATTTCGGCAAGCTTATTCCAATAACAGAGGAGGAACGCAGGGCTGACCTGGGCTACGGGAGGGATTACGAAGCCATTTCCGTCATGGCAGAACCCGAGAGGGTACGGCATCTTAACAAGGACAAAGAGCGGCTGGACAATCTGATGGCCATGAAGCCAAGGCAGGAGAATCTTGTTACCGAGGCTTTGGTCGAAACCGCAAGGGATGCCATACTGCATAACCATGCGTCCCTAATGAATGCCGTCAACCTCGCAGATGACGATGCCAAAGCCCAAACCCAGGATCTTGTGGATTCCACCCGCGAACTGGTAAAGGCTTCCATTCGGCTTATATCCACGAACATCTTCCACAACGAGCTGATGAATGCCCTGGTGCTAAAGTCCAACGGTACAATCATTCAGCACATGACACGGGTCTACCTGAACGGGCTTGCCTTCCTTTCCTATTACAACAGGCAGGTTTCGAGCACGAGCGTAATCAACAAAATACGGGTTTCATTCGATGACAAGTACCGGCAGTTTTACCAGGGCTTGCTGCCCCACATCCACAAAGACCATTTTACCCTGGAAAGGATCTTTCTTGGTGGCATGCGTGCAATCGATGAGTCCGATTTTTATAACTGGGCAACGGGGTTTTTGATTCATGACATCGGGAAGGCCGCCGCCGTGGAGTATCACGAAGGCGAGGCGGCGTATAACCGGGAAGTGGTTATGGAGCACGTCAAGCTTGGTTTTGCCAACGTCGTAGGCAAGACGAATTACCCACAAGAGGCGGCATTAATTACTGGGTACCATCATGAATATTACGGCGATCCTGGGGGCTACGGGGTTTTCAGAACCTATTTTGACCAGTACAGGCAGTTAAACCCGGTTGTAAAGCAGGGTTACTGCATTTCCTACGATCTTCCGTCCGTGCTTGACCACAAGGTCCTGGCGTACTTTCCAGCCAAAATCTTGGAAATAATCGACGTGTTTGACAGCGTTACCGATCCCAACCGCAAGTACCGGAACGCCCTTAGCACCAAGGAAGCCCTTGCCATGATGCGCGAGGAATTCATCGTCAAACACCAAAAATTTGACATTATCCTTTTTGATATTTTTTCCAGCTTTGCGATGGAAACGCCGACTGTCTGGCAGCATAGTCATGCGAACGCCATCATACAGGAGTCTTATCAGGAAAAAGGCCTGTTCAAAACCCAGCTTGGCGACTCCCCGTTTCGGCGTACTTTCTCTTAACGGGCAAAAGTACGAAATGGCGGGGAAACCTGGGGAATGAGCAAGGCAGGGTTTGGCAAAGGGCTCTTTTTCGCATGCCTGGCTTTCTTCCTATGGGGCATATTCCCGCTGTACTGGAGATTGCTGATCGCCGTCCACCCCCTGCACATTCTTGCTTTCAGGATACTGCTGTCCCTTGCTTTGGTCGGAGCCATGCTTCTGGCAAAAAGAAACATCGTATGGCTAAGGGTTTTCAGGGAGCCGAAAAAGGCCTTTTTTCTGATTCTGGCTGGTTTGCTTCTGTGCCTAAACTGGGGCCTGTACATCTGGGCCGTCAACCAGGGGCGCACGATTGAGGCATCGCTTGGCTATTACATAAGCCCGCTGCTTTCGGTTTTCATGGGCTTGCTGTTTTTTAGGGAGCGCTTACGGCCTTTACAGTGGGCCGCAGTTGCCATTGCCCTTTCCGGGGTGCTGCTCATCAGCCTTATGGCTGGCGTGTTGCCATGGGTTTCAATTGTCCTTGCCTTGACCTGGAGCTTTTACAGCCTGTTGAAAAAAAAGTTCAGCTTATCCTCGCTGGAGTCTTTGGGTACCGAAACCCTGGCAAGCTCGCCACTTGGCCTGGTGCTTCTTTTTGTAGGCTTCCCGCAGAATGGCGGTTCCCTTACCCCTGTCTTTAGCGCTTGGCAGGGCCTGGCGTATCTTGCGGAGCTTCCGATACATACACTGGTACTGCTCGCCCTGTGCGGTTTTGCGACGATGCTTCCCCTGTACTTCTTCGGCCGGAGCACTAAGCTACTTCCCCTTTCCACGATTGGCTTTACACAGTTCATCGGCCCCACCCTACAGTTTTTGATAGGGCTGTTCGTCTTTGGCGAGGCCTTCCCCTCGTATTATTTTGCGGCTTTCCTGTTGATTTGGACGGCGGTGGTTCTATATATCGTTTCGCTGAGGCCTGCTACTAGGCTAAGGGCGGCAGGCTAAAAAAGCTTGCGGCATTGGCACTGGTTTCCGCCGCCAACTGTTCCACGGGCTTTCCCGTAATTCCGGCGACGAAGGCGGCAATGTGTGGGAGGAAAGAGGGCTCGTTCCTTCCGCTTTTTCCGCGCAGGGCTTTCGGCAGGCTGCGTGGGAGCAGGTATGGGGCATCGGTTTCCAGAAGCAGCCTGTTTGCGGGGATTTGCCTTACAAGCGGGACAAGGTGCGTGCCCCGCCTTTCGTCGCAGACCCACCCCGTTATGCCTATGTGGCAGTCCAGGGCAAGGTAAGCCTCCAGTTCCCGTTCCCCGCCGGTAAAGCAGTGGACTACCGCACCGGGCAGATCCGCCCTGTGCCTTTTTAGGATTTGCACAAAATCGCCGAAGGCATCCCGCTCGTGAAGGAACACTGGTTTCCCAAGTTGCGCCGCAAGAATAAGCTGATCCTCGAAGCATCTGCGCTGGGCATCCTGCGGGGAAAAGTTGCGGTTGTAGTCCAGGCCGCATTCCCCTATGGCGGCGACTTTGCCAGTGGCCAGTTCCCGCAGGCTTTTCGGCGATGATTCGCTGTCCCAGCCCTTTGCGTTGTGGGGATGCAGCCCGGCGGTCGCCACGCAGCCCTCGTGGCTTTGGGCAAGGGCGATGGCCTGGGCGCTGTCTTCAAGGCTGCTGCCGGTGACAACCAAAGCGTGTACGCCGGCGGCTTGTGCCCTTGCGAGTACCTCCCCCCGGTCTTGGTCAAACGCGGGACTCGTCAGGTTGACTGCTATATCGACAAGGCTTTTGGGCTTACCTGAAAGGCCAGTTGTCACCCAGAACCTGCCTGGTAAGTTTGGGGGAGGAATACCACAAAGTAACGGGATCGCCCTGCCTGGTATTTACCCTAAGACGCACAAGGCCGCCTGGAAGGTTCCATGTGCTTGCATAGGCCCGTAATTCCCTGGTAATCCTGTCGAAAACCTGTGTGGGGCCATAGCGGGCCAGAAGTTCCTGTTGAAGCTCCTCGTAACAGCGTATGGTTTCGTCCATGCTGTGGGTCAGGAAGTAGTAAATGCCGCCTTGCAGCCCGTCCTCGGAAAAATAGGCGAGCATGAAGGTCATGTATCCACTGACTTCGACGTTTTCCCAGACAAGGGAGACAAACCCGTTTATCTCGTCCCTCGACATGGGCGGCCCCATCCTTCTTATGACTTCCTCCATGCTGGTTCCCCAGGAAAAGCCCCGAAAGGTAAGCTCGGTACCGTGGGCGTGCATAACAATGGACGACAAAAGGAGAGCCAGCAATGACTTCTTTATTACATGCGGCATTTCGTTCATTATCGGCACAAGACCGAAGGCTTTTGAGGGGATCCAGCCTGCCGCCTAAAAGCCCCAAAGCGAGTCAATTGCAATTTATCGCCAATTTTGTTATCTTTGGGGAGGAAGAGACGAAGCAATGCCTGAAAACACACCGCCCCCCGTCGCCGAGCGTCGGGTATATGCCGATTACAACGCCACCACTCCGCTAAGGCCAGAGGTGCGGGCGGCAATGATCGACGATTTGGGCATTTACGGGAACGCTTCCAGCATGCACCAATCGGGGCGGATTGCCCGCAAAAGGGTGGAAGAAGCCAGGGACATGGTGGAAAAGCTGATTGGGGCAGGGCCAAGAACCCTTGTTTTTACCTCCGGCGGCTCGGAATCCAACAATACTTTGTTCCGTACAATGCGTCGGCTTGCCTGCGCCCCGGATTGCAGCCCTTTAAGGGAAGGCCGTTGCGAGTTTATTACCACCGCAATCGAGCACCCCTGCGTGTTCAATGCGGCGAAGTACCTGCAAAGCATAGGCTTCAAGGTAAGGTTCCTGCCCGTTGACAGCCAGGGGAAAGTGGACATCGATGCGCTTAAGAACGCCCTTAGTGAAAAGACCCTGTTCGTGTCGGTTATGATGGCCAACAACGAGATCGGCACTATCCAGGACATAAAGGAAATATCCTCGCTGGCAAAGGCGGCAGGGGCATGGATGCACAGCGATGCGGTGCAGGCGCTGGGCAAGATTCCCGTAAACGTTGACGAGCTGGGCCTGGACTACCTGACCCTTTCGGCGCACAAGATCTACGGGCCAAAGGGAGTTGGCGCACTGTACGTTAGGAAAGGCGCGCCGCTGTTTCCGCTAATTATGGGGGGCCACCAGGAGGAGGGGCTTCGCGCCGGAACCTACAACAACCTGGGCATTTTCGGTTTCGGCGTTGCGGCGAAGCTTGCCCTGGACGAAGTCGGAAGGTACGGCAGGGAAATCGCCCCCCTTAGGGATCGCCTGCGGGACGGCCTTGCCGGCGCGATCCCCAACATGAAGACAAACGGCCATCCCTACGATATCCTGCCCAACACCCTGAACGTTTCGTTTCCTGGCGCGGAAGGCGAGGCCATACTCCTTTCCATGGACATCAAGGGCATCGAAGCGTCAACCGGATCGGCCTGCGCCTCCGGAAGCCTTGAGCCGTCCCAGGTGCTGATGGCGACTGGGCTGGGGCCGGAACTGTCCCACGGCTCGATCCGCCTTAGCCTTGGCTGGGGAATCGACAGGGACGACATCGACTATATAATAGAAACACTTCCGCCGATAGTTGCCCGGCTTCGCGCAATATCTTCGGTTCAACCTACAGGGGGGAATTATGCCTGATTGGATGTACTCGGACACGGTAAGGGAACATTTTACCAACCCACGGAATGTCCTTACGGAAGACGAGGCGGTTTTCGCCGCCAACGCCAAAGGACAGACTGGGAACATAAAGTGCGGGGATCAGATGCTGATGCTCCTAAAGATAGACGATGACCTTATAAGCGACGTGCGCTGGAAAACCTACGGCTGTGCCAGCGCCATAGCCTCGACGAGTATGCTTTCGGAGATGGTCAAGGGCATGAGGATAGAGGATGCCTACCGGCTAAGGCCGGAGGATCTGGTCGAAAAGCTCGGCGGCCTGCCGGAGTACAAAATCCACTGTTCGGTGCTGGGCGACAAGGCCCTTCGCGCCGCCATCGACGACTACCTTGCCAAAACCGACAGGGCGGGAATGCTGAAGGAAGCCGCCGTCGAAATCTGCCACTGCCTGGGCATAACCGACAAGGACATAGAAAACGCCGTCCAAAACGGGGTCCGGGGCTGGGAAGCCCTGCAGCAGGCCACGAAGATCGGCACCGTGTGCGGCAACTGCAAGACCAAGGCCGTGGAACTCCTGCATGGGCTGGAGCACATCTACCAATAACCGAGTCCAACACATGTTACAAAAGCGGTTTTGTCGTCAGAATGGCACTTCTTATATGCCGCCTCGACTTTTTGCTGAGGTGGATTAACGCTTCAGGTAGTTGCATTCTTGAATGTTCTGTTGGATAATAACGAAAGCTGGTGGCCTGCCAGCCGTGTATCCAGCAGAAGATAAGGCAAGCAGGAGAGTGAAGTGAAGAAAGTAGCGACTTTGACAATGGCAGCATTGGCCGTTTTTTTGGTATCCTGCGTTTCCATTCAGGACGACCAAATGTCCATGCAGGAGAGGGTGCAGGCAAACATCGTCGGTTCCGTTTCTATGGATTTTACATCTTTCCAGTTCTTTCACAGGGCCAGTAGGAGGAACTTAACAAACAGAGTTCGGATTGAGCTTACGAGGGTTGCCAGGCAGCAGTATGGGCCTAATGCCGAGGTAAGAAACATTACCATTCTGGGCAGAGGATCTGGTTGGCAAGCTTTGTATGGCATCGGCATTCCAGCACTAACCTTCGTTACTACTGGAATTGTCGCAGGCGGTCGTTATGGTTGGTTTTACGGTACAATTGCAGGCACTCTTGTATTTGGCGGCCTTAACCTAATCGGCAACTTCCAGCGAATAACCGCCACCGGCGATGTTATCATGCACGGGGCTACCTCGGATTTCCCGATGGCAAATATGAACATTCAGGGGATGGGCGCAAACGTAAACGCGGAAAGGCTCGTGGAAGCGGTAAACGCCGCCTCTCATAGGTTAATCAACAACATACCGCCCGGCGAAACCATCGCCATACTGAACATACACTCAACTAACCCCGCAATTGCCGCCTTCATCCTGGGCGATCTTGAATTCCAGTTTGTCAGTTCTGGAAGGTTCACCATGGTTGACCGTCATAGGTTGGAGCAGATTCGTAGCGAACAGGACTTCCACCTTTCTGGCGAGGTGAGCGATGCCTCGGCGGCGTCAATCGGAAATATGCTTGGCGCGGGCCTGGTCATAACCGGTGACATCGGTGCCGACGTGCTGGGCAACCGCCTGACGCTAAGAGTGCTGAACGTAAGCACTGCGCAGATCGTGGACATGGCCATAGAGCGATTCTAGGCCAAAAAAACCCCGCCCAGGCAAAGGCGGGGTTTTGTCATCAGCCTCGAAAAAACCTTACTTCTTCAAGTTATAAAACGCCTTCCTACCCGCGTACTCGGCCACGTTTTCAAGCTGGCCTTCGATACGCAGAAGCTGGTTGTACTTCGCAACGCGATCCGTGCGACTCATGGAACCGGTCTTGATCTGCCCGGTTTCCAGCGCGACGGCAAGGTCGGCGATGAAGGTGTCCTCGGTTTCGCCGGAACGGTGGGACATAACCGCCGTGTAGCCAGCCCGCTTCGCCATTTCGACCGCCTCGTAAGTCTCGGTGAGCGTGCCGATCTGGTTCACCTTGATCAGAATGGAGTTACACGCGCCCATCCCAATGCCCTTCTCAAGCCGCTTGGTGTTGGTAACAAAGAAGTCGTCGCCGACGATCTGTATCTTCGACCCCAAAGCCTTGGTCATCTTGACGTAACCGTCCCAGTCATTCTGATCCAGCGGATCCTCGATGGAAACGATGGGGTACTTGTTCACCCAGCCGGTGAAAAGCTCGATCATGTCGTCCGCGCTGAACAGCTTGTCAGGGTTGGACTTCCAGAACTTGTAGCCCTGCTTGCCCCCCTCGTCGAAAAGCTCGGAACTTGCGCAGTCCAGGGCAATCGCAATCTGCTCGCCAGGCTTGTAGCCGGCTTTCTCGATGGCCTTCATGATGTAGTCAAGGGCTTCCTCGTTGCCGATGTCCGGGGCAAAGCCGCCCTCGTCGCCGACTGCGGTGTTTTTTCCCGCATCGTGGAGGAGCTTTTTCAAGTGATGGAAGACCTCGGCAGTCCAGCGCAGGGCCGTGTGGAAGGATTCCGCACCCACCGGCATGATCATGAACTCCTGGAAGTCAACCTTGTTGTCGGCGTGCTTGCCGCCGTTGATGATGTTCGCCATCGGAACCGGCAGCAGGTTTGCGTGGAAGGTGCCCAGGTATTTGTACAGCGGCACGTCAAGGTAGTTTGCCGCAGCCCTAGCCGTCGCCATGGACACGCCCAGGATTGCGTTGGCCCCAAGGTTGCCCTTGTTTTCGGTTCCGTCCAGCTTGATCATGGTGCGGTCGATATCAACCTGTTCCAGAGCATCAAGGCCCTGCAGTTCCGGCGCGATCACGTTGTTCACGTTGTCAACCGCTTTCAGAACCCCCTTACCCAGGTAGCGGGCTTTGTCGTTGTCCCGAAGTTCCACCGCCTCGTGCTCTCCGGTAGAGGCGCCGGAAGGTACCGCCGCCCTGCCCAGGGAGCCGTCCTCCAAAACCACGTCAACTTCGACTGTCGGATTCCCACGAGAATCTATAATCTCGCGAGCCTCCACGTATTCAATAATGCTCATATTTCCCTCCAAATTATTGATGGTACCCTAGTATCGCCGTTTAAGGCAGGGAAGTCAAGTGGTGGTCATAAAATATTTTGCGTCCTAAGACCAGGCCATGAAAGGTTAAGCAGGCGATCATCATCGGTAAGAAGGATGGCATCCAGAGCAATGGACGTCGCTACGACAATGCAGTCTGGCAGCTTGACTGATGTTGCGCGGCGTATTTCCACCGCCTTTTGCTCGATTGCATCGTCCAGGGGGACAACGGACAGGTCATCCAGAAATTCACGTATGCAAAATTCCTCGCCAGCAGATAAATCCCGTTTTGCCATCAATTCCATTCGCACCATAACGCTGGTCAGGAACCGTGATTCATCCAGATCAATACCCAATGCCGAAAGGTTGTATTGCCGATCAAGCAGTTTGATGATAGCACAGGTGTCAAAAACTACGTTAATCCCATTCATCGCGGATCGCCCTTTGGTACGCAACACCATCGCCGCCAAAAATACCCTTGTGTTTTCCAAAATGACGTGAAATAGGTTTACGGTTGGGATCGGCGGCTCGTTCCATTGCTATTTTCAGGGCTTCCGCTGCGGTACGCGGCTGTGTAAGACTGGGAGTTTCTTCCAGCGAAACTGCGGTCGGGGCTGGCGTGAATGTAAGGATTGTTCTTCCTGTCGGTACTTCGCTGGGCACGTCAATAGTAAGACGGCGGCTGTCGGGTATGTCCACTGTTTGCGTAACACTCATAGTTAAATATAACATTATATTGTGGAATCGGCAAGGTTCGGTTTATCCCGCGACCCAGGGAAATCAATTTTTGTTTGAAAGTGAAAAAAATTTCGTGCCCGAAGCATATCGTCTGCTTGACACAAATGCCAAAAAACCGCATTGCTCAGCATAAAACGGTAGTATCCAGGCAACAGGTTTTCCAATTCCTAGCGTCCCATGCGGCGATGGCAGCTTCATGTTTAGTATGGAAGCAAACAGGGGGGATATTCAGACCCGAGCCGAAAGTTCCCTTTTGAGGTCTTCTATCGTGTAGCCTTGGTCGATAAGGGCAAGCAACTGCCTTTCCTTTTCTGCCATGCCCTCTTCCCGACCATCTTCCCAGCCCTCTTCTCGGCTGACTTCCAGTGCCATGTCCTGATCCCATTCGCCTTCAAACATGTTCATATCTTCCTCCGTCATGTTTCTCCAAAAATCCAGAAGATAACCCCTCGCCTTGCAATCCCGAACCGCGTTCCGTATCGCGGCGCGTATCACCTTGGCCTCAGACCTGGTTCCCTGTATCCGCTTCTCAACCTCTATGTGCCATCTCGCACGCGACACGAAATAGGCGTACTCCTTCAACATCGCGCATCGGGCCAGTATTTCGGGGTTCCGACATTTATATTATACAGCATAACCTCAAGTTCCAGCTTGATTTCCTCGAACCCAGGGGCATTCATGAAGGAATCCGACAGGCGCAGCACCTTGCGATCGGGAAAACGTCCGGGGGCGTTGATCAGGGCGATGAACTGGGGCCGGGGAAGCTTGACGAGTTTCTTCCTGTAGACGGCCTTCTTGTCCGGAATGCCGTTCTCGAATATCCGCGAGATCGACTGCAGAAAACGGAATGGCATGTTCTCGTTGACGGATGACTGATGCTCCAGCATGACGACCAGCCTGCCGTTGAGCATGAAGGATATGTCGTTCTTGCGTCGGGATACCAGCGTTTCGTCCAGGGTGTTGATGATGATTTCGGTGTCCCGTTCGTTGTGGTTCGTGCCGTGTAGGGCGTTGTAAAGTTCCAGAAGCGACTTCTCGTTGTTGAACAGCGAACGGAACATTGTGTCTTTATACGCCATGTGGAAAGGTACTCTTTTCGGCGATGCTTGGCAAGTGGCGGTGACGTCTCCCATATTCTTTAACGCTTAGCTTGGCCGGCGGCTTCGTAGCTTCATCAGCCTGCTTGACACAAATGCCAAAAAACCGCATTGTATAGCATTGTTCGGTATGAAAGGGTAGCATCCAGGGGAAAGCGACCTCTGAATGCCCAGGGCGGTGCGTATGCGCTGGCCAAAAACAGCACGGCAAAAGACCTGTCCTTGGTATTAAGGGCGGCGGGAGGCACGGCACAAAAATTCTTGCCCGAAGGAGGCTGGAAGTAACATATTGAAAGGTAGCAAT
>Ga0209755_10006890_pt1 | contig 12441 bp, 5 predicted proteins | sample TergutCo191P1_FD_187301 | JGI IMG/M metagenome (GOLD analysis project Ga0209755, IMG submission 187301) | Cornitermes sp. P1 segment gut microbial communities from Petit-Saut dam, French Guiana - Co191P1 (SPAdes) (version 2) | ecosystem: Host-associated > Arthropoda: Insects > Digestive system >... | reverse complement strand
GTGGACGGTCCCAGTGCCCCCGACTGTGACGCCGTGTGGACGGTCCCAGTGCCCCCGACTGTGACGCCGTGTGGACGGTCCCAGTGCCCCCGACTGTGATATCTTGTGGACGGGTCCCAGTGCCCCCGACTGTGACGCCGCGTGGACGGGTCCCAGTGCCCCCGACTGTGACGCCGTGTGGACGGTCCCAGTGCCCCCGACTGTGACGCCGTGTGGACTGGTCCCAGTGCCCCCGACAGTGACGCCGATACTATCGTCGAGACGCGTACCGTATGCATCTAATTGTGTCTTTAATTCACCAACAAAATCTACATATTTAATAAAAATAATATATTAATTATCTTCCTTTCTCCTACATGTATCGGCTAGTATTGCTCCATCTTCAGGGAGAAGTTTTTTATATATATGAGCAGATACAAATGTTCTCCCTGAAGATGGCGCAATAATCGGCGAAACATGTGGAAGAAATAATTATAATTAATACATGTGTCTTATTGTGTATGTGAATTTTGTTGTATTAAAGACACGATTTACGAAGTATCTATTCGCTTATCGCAATTTTGAGAAAGCGCCCATAATCGATGTTATTCGTATACAACAGGCATTGTAGAAATCTGTACAGTGCGAATACAAGATCTGATTTCTACTCAGTCTCTGTACATGTCTACCTTTGGTTCATATTATTATTATTATTATTATTATTATTATTATACGATATGGATGTCTCTGTCACAGGCATTTCTTCCCGGTACTTCTCTTGAACCAGCGCTGATCCCCACCGCTCACGCTTCAAGCTTCACACTGCAGTACTTTCCGTATTGTATGTGATGTTCCGAGTATAGCTGTCTTTTGTAGTGAATCTATCGAATGTTTTCCCGGTATAGTTTCCAAATTTTTCTTTAAGCTTCTCGTTACTATTCCAGTGGCTCCAATTATTACCGGTACAATCGTACATTTCAGGTTCCACATTCGCTGCATCTCTACACACAAACTGTTGTATTTTAACTTCTTTTCTGCTTCCTTTTGCACAAAATTTCTGTCTGCGGGTATTGCCACATCTATCAGTGTGCATGTTTTCTCTTTTTTGTTTTTAATTACTATATCTGGCCTATTTGCTGTAACTTCTCTGTCTGTGTGTACTGCTTGATCCCACAACACTGTGACATCTCCTTCTTCACACACTGGCTTGGACATGTGTGTTTACCATTTGTCTGTGGTTTCAGTGCCTAAGGCTTTGCATATTGAGTAGTGCAAATGTGTACAAACTTTATCGTGTCTCATTAAATATTCGTTATTTGCCAAAATAGGGCATCCCGAGGTTAAGTGGTCAATAGTTTCTTCATGTTTACATAACTGGCATTTACTCTCAATTTCTTGCTTCAAAATTTTATTCTTAAAACAGTTTGTACTGATTGCTTGGTCTTGAGCTGCCACTATTGTACTTTCTGTTTGTCCCTTAATGTCGCCAGATTTTAGCCAGCGATATGACTGTTCAATGTCCACCAGCTTTTCGTCTCAAATAATTTAATGAACTGACAGCCAGAAAACGCCCTTCACGCATTTCGTGCGAAACACGTAAAATGATACAGTGTGTGTTCAAATGTGATCAGCTCAGCAGATATCTGTGTGACAGTTAACGCGATGTAACTTTTAGAAATGAGCCTAATGGTCACGGACCAGTGAACAAAAAGATAAATACACCACACACTGAGCTGTCACAATTAACCCTTTCAAGCTCCGTGGCAACTGCCATACTTACCCAAAGACCAACAATTTTTCCCCAATTCATCGTCTGTAAAATTAGGTGTAACCATATAACTGTGCACAACATTAAACATGTTCTGTACATGCACATCTTCCTCAAAACAGAAGATGGTGTGGGTCATCTTAAAATAAATCCAGTGTCTGCACCACCTGCTGTAACACTAACACAGTGTATTCGACTGTCTTGTGCAGCTCTTACAATAATCAGCCACAATTTCCCATTATAATAATAGCTGGATTTTCCAGTGGCAACGCTAAGTGCTCTCTGTACAGTGCGAACTGAGTATCTGTGTATAACCTCCAGAGTCAAAGGAAATTTGCAGAGCCAAGATGATCAGGACCGCAGGAACTGGCAGCAGACTGCTGTCATTAATGTGGAAGCAATTGTTGCTTCAAATCTATAACTGGCAAAACTGCATATATTGAAGGACTAATACATTCATCATTTCATCTCAAACAAGACAATGCCTTAAGTAACCCTCTACCATTGTACTAGGCCAAGTTTCCCTACATCTCAAACATGTGCTACAAACATTAACTTCCATGACCAGTAGAATATCTACATATATATATATAATTTCACAGTCTAACACAACTAATATTAAGTAATTACAATTAAAAGACAATTACATCATTTATAGCAGCAACATGTTTCAGCTCTTACGGAGGCTGAGCCCTACAATTTGTTATACAAAGTAGCAATGCGCTATAGAGTACAAGATCTCGTATTGCATGAATGAAAACAATTTTGGGTCTTTATTTGAGTATAGGTACAAACTTTGAAAATGAAAGTTGAGAAAATGAATAAAAAATATGGGCACACAATGTACCCAGTGCAGTACACAATGGAGGTTTATTGCTTCGTAATTGAGGAGCGAACAATCCCCTCCATCATCTCTAAGCAATGACTGTACTAACCACTAGCTACATTTTTGGTAACTGAAGCCAGGAGGATGGTCACATGGTGAACCAAATGGGACCGGACAATCAAGGGTTCAAATCCCATTCCGGGAAGCAAATTGTTTTCATGTTTAAAACGTCCCCTCAACCTCCTATTCCTGGGGCTAAAGAGGCCAGGGCATCAAGTTAACCACTCATCTCTATCAGTGCCTAGGTTAAGAATGAGTGGAGTTATATATCCATTCACCCTATGTTCCGTGAAAAAGGACAACTCTTTGTACCCAATGTGTCATTCGATGCAGTCTATATTCTGGCAGCATTTGATGTACCCCAGCTGCTGATCGGCAGTGCACGTCTTGCACTGTGCTGGCGTTTTTAACAGCATCGATAAGCTTCATAAAATGAGAATTAATGATTCATTTACTGTATTACTGGCTCAGTGTGTTACATCAATCTAACTAACATCTGTATTTTACGTAGCGTCTGTTCACAACTCTCGAACAATTACTGCTATAGTAGTCACGCACTGCTCCATTAATTCACTCCACCAATTGACCCCATGTTCAGTGTGGAAAGTCATAAATTTGACGCAAACCGGGTCATTAGCTGCAACAGGAACCACTGAATAGTGTTTTGTTTGGAGGGAGGGAACATGTCGCCCCTCGGGTTAAGGCCTCATTCACACTGCCAGCCAAGCCGAGCCGACCTGAACTGAAAGTGGTGCAGTGGACATTTCTGAAATGCAAGGATGTCAAACCAAGTGCATTTATTTTCATTAATGGACAATATTTGGTGGAGAAGCCTCTTATTTACTAAAAAGAGACGTGTGTGGGTGCACAATATAAGCTCTAGGCGTGAACGTCTCAGCGAGTTTTATAATCTTCTAGATGACTTACTTAATAATCCATGCAGCTGTACGCAGTCCTGTTACAAAATTCCATGAATTATAATGGCATGCTGTAATATGCAGAGTGCAGTGGTCAATGCACAGTGAATTTGAATTAAAATAAACCTGTGTTGCTGTAGACTGGATAAGTGTCATTTATTTAGACTAGGCTTGTTATTCATATCATTCCAACTGAATGCACGGCAGACACTCTCTTACATGTTTCAACATAAACAAGACATCTTCAGGAAAAAATCAAGTAAAAAGAAAAAAAAGGATGTAAATGTGAGAATACATCATCATCAAATACGTGCAACATACAAATATATGATATTGCAGGAATATAGCAGTATTTTTACCTATTTTTGATGTTTGTAACAGATGTTTGCACATTATTACTATTCAAAATGTTTAGATTGAAAGGACTTTGGACCATTGATGCCTACATGAATAACTGCCATACAGTTCATTTGTGTTTGCACTGACCACCAGTCATACAGTTGGCTTCAGTTCTAATATGATATTGTCACTGCAATCATTTGCATGTAGGAGAACACTCAGTACTGGTAAATATAAGTGCATTTGGTTGGAATTATATAACTAGTGTGCTTAATACACAGAATATAAATAATATTAAGATTAGCCTAGTCCTACTTAGCCTTTGCAAAACTGTAAAGCAGTAAGAGGCAGAAGCTCCCAAAATATATATAGGCCTTGAAATATATTTCTATGACATATAATTAATTACTGTATATCAGAATTATATATGTGTTGGCTTTGTGCTGAATGTTGGCCTAGGTCTATCCATTTAGAATATTTTGTCTACAGGCTACGCTGCACAGTACGAAGTGAACCACAGGAATATTGGTTCTTGCAAACCTCTACTTCTCTCCCCACATCAGACCAAGAAAGCGAATGTTCCCTTTGCTGCCACTACATATGTACATATGAGACTGTATAAAATATTGTATAATCCCAAAGTTGCACTTCACAATTCAGGATTTTTCCTGCACTGCAGGTTCATTTTTTTAATTCCTGGCCAAACCTTCATATGAACATATAATTTTCCTTGATATTTCTCAATTTTAGTTTTTTCCACATTTACAATGTGAAAATTTAATCCAAACGCCATTTTTGAGACTCAATTCAGGGCACTGTTTACAGCTTTGCATGTTGGCTGCATAAATAATGCCACAATTACATGCAATGGAAGTGAAGTGATGTCAGAACTGTGCACTTTTGCAGCTGTGTACAATCTATGCTCAAAAGCTGACATGCATGTGGTTGGTCAAAAAGCCCATGAAAGCAGCCACCAACATATAAGCATGTTATGGGAGAAGGACTAAGAGAACATCTTGTGTAGTTAAAAACTGATTTAAGTTCAATTTAAAGTTTTTTTATATCCAATAAAACAACTATAAAAGTACAAATATAAAAATGGATTGCAGAAAGACATCATAAAGGTTCACATTTTCAGGGGATGTAGTGTTTCTGCAGCCAAAGAAATAATTCTGTTTGTACACAAACCACACTTAAGATTTTTGATTTAGATATAAGAAACTTGCCACCAGACAAATCTGAAGTGCGGGCTCCACTGTACTTCTTCATGGGAACTGAAAAATTACGCTAATGGATGATAATGTATAATTGTGCAAGTACACGAATCATTGCAGGCTGCAGGTGCTACAGTACAACTTTACTTCATCCATCTCACTGTTTTGACACAAACATACAAATGTGATACCATCACACACATTGGCATCCTTTTGTGTAAATTTTTGTTCCAATAAAACGTTTCCATTACAGATTACCGCAGCACACCCACGTCACAGACAACTCTTCCTCTTTTCCCCCACTACCCACAACATCAAGCCACCTGGCAAATGTCATGTCTGCACTTTGAACAAAAAGTTAATTTTTCTCAGTAAACACACCAGTTGGATTTCTACTGACACCTGTTAGTGTAGCAGCAATGTAACATTACAGAACCAAATCAAATGTCTCTGCATGTGTTCGAGTAAAAAGTATGCTATGGGCATGTGTCTTAAAACTATTTACACTACACAGCAGTATGCAAGTTACAAGATACACACCCTGCCCACATTCCTGCCAACCTAAGATGTGGGGTAGCCAACTACAACACTCACAATGTCAATCACACAGTTGTGAAAGCATGCCACAAAATCCTGTATGTCAACATTCCTGCTTAGCTAGCAGTTTGTATCCAAATTTCTGTTCTCGTACATAAGCTGTTTGAAGAGATGCCTGTAACAATGAACAAGAACCTTACAACTGGACATCGCAAAAACTGTTGCTGCAAGTTAAATGCCAAAACTTCTATACATTTCTGAAATGCAAGCTAGGTGTGCACCCAATCACAGCCTCCTCAACTTAGCTCACCTTATCATGAACGGCAGTCAGGAATTAAGTTCATGTGCTGAACAATTTCATGACAAAATAAACTACATTGACTGTGGCATCATGGGATTGCACTGTCAGGGAATGCACTGCCAAGCAATTACCATCAGCTTCCAGTGCTGACACAAGATCTTGGCAGCCACAAATTTCCTGGTGATAAGACAGGCAGCACAACAGTTGTGACACAATGGCTCATAACAACACAAACAGTTACATCTACAAGGAACAAAAAAGCTCCATTTTTAGACACATTTAGATTTTCAGCAATGCACTGTAAAGAACTGAGTGTTGAGTTACACAAGTTCCACACTAAACCATATGATTTTAAATGTGTAGTGATCCTGACACTATCTCTATATATATATAGATTCATTCATTCCATTGGCATGTGCAGAATGCGACGATTCCTTGCTGTTCTCAGGAGCTTCTTCCATTCCTCTCTGTTATATACCCTTTCCTTCCACCCATTTCCACCAACTATTCTTCCATTCTCCCTCACTTCATCTTGCCACCTATTTCTTGGTCTGCCTCTCAGTCTTGCTCTTTCCACATTTATACACAACACTGTTGTGGGAATTATATTTTCAAATATATATATATATATTTGTATTCTTGCACTTACCAACCTTAGCCGAACACGCTGGTGGTCACTATATAACAAAATTATACCGCAAAACCAAAGTGCATTTGTTGGTCTTTAATACATTTTATATAACTGAATGTTTAATTTGTTGGGGAAACACACACATTGCACATCTACTGAATGTGTAGTGTGGTGCATGGTGTGTGGTGTGTTGTGCATGCATGGTGTGTGATGCGTGGTATGTGGTGTGTTTTGCAATGTGTATGGTGTGGTGCATGTTTCTGTTTGAGAAGGTGCAATCTGTCACAGCTGCATAAACTGTAATTGCCTAGACACTGGCTGTGTTTGACAATATCAAATTTGGTAGTACATCTGAAGTTTAACTTTTATGTAAATACCAAATACTTCTGTTTCCAAAACACACACAAACACTCTGTGTTCCAGGACACAACAAATGCTGGAAGAGGAGCTCTACAAGGATATTTTGTATATGGGCTCAAAATAACTAAATATGACACTGCTGAGTGGTACCTGTGCATGTAACAGAAGATGTAGCCATTGCACTGCCGGGCACTGCCAAGCACCTCACCTTCTGTAAGGTATGATACAACCTCATCATCATAGTGGTACCACTGCTGTTGCGCTATGTTGTACACATCTGCCACATAATGAACTGCAAACACAATTGCTATGACTTCAACATCTAACAGAAAAGACAAAAGTTTCGCATAAATATGGGTACACTGTCTTTGATGAAAATTGTTTAGAATGGTCCACACTGATGATGTATGGTAAGAGGAAAATTATGCAAATGAGAAATCCCCAAAAAGTCAAGATCTCATTTTATAAGAAATGAGAAACCAGGACACCTCACAATATTTTGACTGGAGGTGGGGGGTAGAAGACACTAAGGAAATTCACAGTAATTATCATCATCATCATATGTTATTGCCTTTATGCAGAGCAGTAACAACTATATACCCAAATCAATCAATGTTTCTAGGGTATATAATGTTGCAACTCTTCTGTGGTTACAGTTTACTGTACATGCAATGCAATTTCCCATGATAAACATTTTGTACTTTAGCATTATTATTATTATTATTCCTGTTACCACCATTATGCAGTGTACTGTACAATTATGTACCTGACACAAACCATGTTTCTAGCTTGTACAGTGTTGCATCTGTTCTGAACTTACAGTTTGTGCTACATGTAGTGTTACTTCACTACAGTAGTTTTGTACTTCTACATTAGCACTTCCTGCAGTTTGTGTGCAGTGCCCAATATGGCTGTTTTTTGTACTTCCTTAATTACATGCTTTCCCGGTATGTTGCTCAGGTATTGTCTGAGTGGTTTTGAAATGGTTCCAGTCACAACTATTATTACCAGTATCATTTTTACTTTCACACTCCACATGTGCTGAATTTCTCTTTTGAGGTCTATATATTTTAAAATCTTCTCAATTTCTCTCTTGATCACATTTCTGTCTCCAGGAATTGCAACACCTATGAATATGCATGTTCCTTGTTTATTATCACATATTATGATATCCAGTTTATTGTTAGCAATAGTTCTGTTGGTTTGCACTTGTTGCTTCCTTACCTTCATGACTTGTTTTGATTGATTTTCATACACGGTCACACCAGTGTCTGTTTTCTAATTTTACCCCTATTTTCTTGTATATTATTATTATTATTGTAAAGTTATTCTTGCCTGTTAGTTATTGGGTGGTTTTCTTCTGGTAAGTGCAGATTTCAACAAGAGATCACAGTGATTTACCCCACCACTGTACAAGCGATGTGTGCTGTGCTCATTGGTGTGATCCACCATAGCTCTATGGCTGCTGGGTGATCTGGGAGCAACTGAAGGTTCTGATCTAATCCCTTCTTAATTGTTCCTAACCATGTACTACGTTCTTCTGTCTTCTCATTTTCATTGCTGGACTTAAGTTGATTCTTGATATTTTTTGGAGCAGTTATAATAATAATAATAATAATAATAATAATTATTATTATTATTATTATTATTATTGCCACTATTGCTGCTGCTGCTACTACTACTACTACTAGGTAACTCAAATACAGTTCTTACAAAGATATAAAAAATGAACAGTCACAATAAAAGGAACAACCTTCAGCCCTTCCACACTGAACATTAACCACAGCCGACACACAGTGCAGTTGAAGGCACCAAATTCACCCAAAGTCATCACCCAAAAGTACAAAAAGTAACAGCAGCTATTTAAATTCTCATCACTTTCAGAGCACCTTAATCTCAGCACAACATTCCTCCTGCTGTACAGTCGGTCCAGACACAACATTCCTCCTGCTGTACAGTTGGTCCAGACACAACAATCACTATGCTGTACAGTCGGTCCAGACACAACAATCACTAAGCTACGCATCTTCCTCTCCCTCTCCTACCCCTTCCTGTTAGTGTTCGGTTGATGCCTGATGCACAGCTGCTGAAGTTCCTCCCACTGTGGGGTAGCAAAATGTTTGTATGCAATGTCAGAAGGGTCACAGTTTTATGACCTGAAAAACCCTAACATATGGCATCCAAACCAAATTTTGTGGGACAATGGGACAGACCTCTTCTACAACCCATAAAACTGGGACTACCAAATGAAAACAAGGACTAGTGGGGTCTCCACCAGATAAACAGAAATAACTTTATAATATGTTAACAACAGCACAATTCTGGTACCCACCACAGTCAAGGGACAGGCCCTGATGCATGAGGACACATATGAGCCTGCAGCTGCGATCAGGACTGTCATCTTCTGTCTACAGTTCACACACTGGCACATCAGCATCACCCTGTTTAGAGAGACAAACTAACCTTACATTAACATACAGACTTGAAGATACAAGTTTGTTGGGTTGCGATACTCTGTTGTTGGACAAGTTGAACTCCTTAACCCTGAAGAAGGCAGTACAGTCCTTTGAAACAATGTGAACTACTCACCCAGCAACAATATCACGTCCCAGAAAACAAGAATCTTCAGCAACACTGTGGTGAGAACCTCAGTTCTTGCAAAATGCAGACTCAAAAGACAGAGCAGTTAGTTCCTTCACTCCTTACAAGACAACCTGCCTGTCACCAAGCTGCAACTGTGGGTACAGTCCACTTCAGAACGCCACTGTTCATCATCAGCATTTAACCGTCTGTCTCATTTCACCCTCACCTTAGGAATGAGATCCTTCACCACTGCCAAAGCAGGCAAAGGTTAGAAAGAGCATGGACACTGTACCTAGACACACACTATACAGCACAGATCTAACATTTTAGGGTTTTTCACCATTTCTACAGCCCCAGTCCCATTATTGTGGTGGGGGAGGGGGACAGGGCAGTCAGTATAGCACTTCATTACAGGCTGGATAGTCAGGGAATCAAATTCCGGTAGGGGCAAGATTTGTCGTACCTGTCCAGACCACCCCTGTGGCCCACCCAGATTCCCACACAGTGCCTATTGAGTCCCTTTCCCAAGGGTAGTGACCAGGGTGTGGCATTAACCACTAAGCCCCATCTACTGCTGAGGTCAAAGAATGAGTAGAGCTACAATTCTAATCCCCTTCTGTGCCCTCATGGCAGGTTATAGGGTGAACTTCACCTTTTCTTACTTTTACCAGTCCAATCACATTACAACAAGACCCACTGGAATAAAGCCTTTCAACTGAATTCTGATTTTCAGTATGGCTTTGTATGTATGTTGACACCCAACTGTGTAATTGTCACTGTTACTTCACATGTCTTACAAACACATGCAGTGGAGCAGCTGAGGTTTGATGTCCAAGGAGGTTGTTTTGGTTAAAAGACTGTGTCTAAAGTGATTGTGTCTACAACAATTGTGTGTAATGTGATTGTGTCTACAGCGATTGTGTCTAAAGTAACTGTGTCTAAAGTGATTTACTGTAGATGTCTCTCATATCACACTTACTGATTCTTACTGCTTTTCAAGGTGTCTTGGAAGAGAATGACAGCTTCCATAATGCACAGGCTGGGGGTTCTTACATCCACACAAAGCCACCCTATTGTTAGGTGGAGCCAGATATTTGATGGCCTGGCAGCAGCAGTAGAAATTTCAAATAATGCCACTGTGATGTTAGAAGAAAACCAGATATTTAATAATCGATTTGGAGGACTCTGTCTTGCAAGTGGCGTTCAGCCTATAGATACCGGTAAGTAGTGGCACATTATGTCATACATATGAGAGTGTCCTTGTATTTTATGCTGCATTATCCCCTTGCTGCATATGATTTGAACCTTCCGTGGTTAATGCAATGAAGTCCGTGTGGTCCTCTGTTTTGGACGTGGTCTGTGCCTCTATCGTCCAATTGTGCCGGTAGAGAGATGTCACGTATCACATCAGGCCCTGATGATGGAGGCACAGACAGGCTACAAAACAATGTACACTAGTTGCATTTTTATATGCTGGGTAGCTTGAACCTATTTCATCACACCTACGTACTGTATAATGAAGAATAAAAGTCAGTTAAAATATTATTCTGTGTTATCATGCTCATATATTTTACACTGCATCCTTTGCTATATGAAATTTACTTCTTAAGATAGGCACTGATGTTTGATTCTTTTGAAGTTTTGTGTTTTGGCTTTTTAACTAATTTTACAATCTGTAGCAAGTTCCTTGTCTGTTTCATTGACATAATGGGTTGGTGTCTTCTCCTGTAATGCGAAATATTGGACACGCACACGCGTGCGCGCCCGCCTTGGTTCGACAGTCAGTAACCTGCTTGTTCATGTATTTCCCACAAGTGTTGAAGATGGCAGAGTGGCTGTTACTGACCCACAGCATCAAGGTATGTCTTTACTACAGTGGTTGGCAGTCCATGTACTGCCCGGCACACAGAGGAATACACCTGTGCATGCAGATGGACCTGTTGATTAGGTGCCTTGATATTTGCTTTACAGACCACCAAAGAAAATACACTACCAAAAATTTAGTATATAAAGAATTACATTAAATGCGAAGTGACTCTAAACATTAACTGACAAAATTGTGCATAGAATCATGCCATGAACGTATGAAGTGACTTTGTTTTTGATTGTAAAGTAATAATGGAGTATTTAAAGAATACATAAAACACATTAAATGTATCAAGTTATACAGCATTCTAATAATTTTAACTGGCAAGATTTACAACAAAACAATTCACTTGAATCAAAAATCATTCAACTGAAGAAAAGCTACAAATATCCCTGTTTCTAAACAGACATTACATGGAATTCAAAGTGTGAAACTACACTTTTCACAAATATGTATATTTCAGAATGCTGCTCAAGAGACCAAATCTCATTACTGCACCGACATGCACCCTGTGTGTCAGCATGATGACAGTACCAATCATTACTGCACTGACATGCACACTGTGTGTCAGCATGATGACAGTACCAACTATTACTGCACCGACATGCACCCTGTGTGTCAGCACGATGACAGTACCAACCATTACTGCACTGACATGCACCCTGTGTGTCAGCACGATGACAGTACCAACTATTACTGCACCGACATTCACCCTGTGTGTCAGCATGATGACAGTACCACCCATTACTGCACCGACATGCACCCTGTGTGTCAGCACGATGACAGTACCAACCATTACTGCACCGACATGCACCCTGTGTGTCAGCACGATGACAGTACCAACCATTACTGCACCGACATGCACCCTGTGTGTCAGCACGATGACAGTACCAACCATTACTGCACCGACATGCACCCTGTGTGTCAGCACGATGACAGTACCAACCATTACTGCACCGACATGCACCCTGTGTGTCAGCATGATGACAGTACCAACCATTACTGCACCGACATGCACCCTGTGTGTCAGCACGATGACAGTACCAACCATTACTGCAC
>Ga0209755_10006889_pt1 | contig 12443 bp, 12 predicted proteins | sample TergutCo191P1_FD_187301 | JGI IMG/M metagenome (GOLD analysis project Ga0209755, IMG submission 187301) | Cornitermes sp. P1 segment gut microbial communities from Petit-Saut dam, French Guiana - Co191P1 (SPAdes) (version 2) | ecosystem: Host-associated > Arthropoda: Insects > Digestive system... | reverse complement strand
AGTAAGTATTTCAAAGAGTTAATTTTCAACACACTACTATTTGCAGACGACCAGCTCATTATTGCTGACACAGAAGAAAATTTGCAAAGGGCAGTTTATTTATTGTATAAGATATCTAAAGAGTATAATTTGGAAATTTCCACAGGCAAGACGAAGGCATTTGGTTTCGTTGGGACAGATCACTTAAGAGCAAAAATAATTATAAATGATGAAACACTACAACAAGTTAGCCAATTTACATATTTAGGCTGCAGCATATCTTACCAATTTTCCAATGACGTGGAACTGAAATTGGCAAAATTTTTACAATTAATTGTTACCATTAAGAGGACTATTATTAGGAAAGTGAGAACGGAAACCATTTTGAAATTATACAATACTTTAGTTTTGCCTACATTTTTATACGGGTCCGAAAACTGGACTTTGACAGCCTCACAGAGACGAAGAATTGAGGCTGCAGAAATGAAGCTACTGAGACCTCTGGCAGGCTGCACCTTCTATGACTACAAAACAAACAAATCCATTCGCCGCAAACTACAGACAGACTGCATACTAGACAAGATAGATGAATACAGAAGGAACTGGCTCGCACACATACAAAGAATGCAACAAAACCGAATCCCCTTAAAATAATACCTCTACAGCCCACAAGGAAAGAGAACAATTGGGAGACTGAAGAAGCAATGGAGAGAGCAGCTGTAATTCTGGAGACGGAACGGGTCAAATGGCCCAACCCTGGATGTTTATGATGATGATAGCTGTCCCATTCAGTGTTGTCAGAGACCTGCAACATTTAGGTCATTCTCTTGGAATGATCTTTACCAGTGCCCAAGTATACACAAGGTACATCATAGTACTGCAGACTTCAATCCCTCAGATTTAATTTCCTTAGATTTCTTGGGCTGAGGGTGAATGAAGTCACAAGTTTGCAAAGCAAAGGCTCAAAATCTTGCATATTTGATGGGTCACATCTGTTCAGTTGTTAATATTATGCCTGATATTTATTCTGCATAATGGTTTGTGTGCTGGTACATGTTAGTAGCAATTACATTTTGATATGGAAGTGGCCACATGCAACTTCATAGAGAATCAACAAAGGTACAAGAATTGAATTGAAATAACATTTTCATGGAAACATATTGGGATTTCATGTTCATTTTTCATATAAAAAGAAACTAGCCTCCTCAGTTGGTAATGTACTAACGGTTCAGGATGATGAGACATACAGTAACCATAATGATGTTGGAGAGATCAAGACCATTTAAATCCACACCTCAACCTTTATGATGCAAGTTACCCATTTTTTTATAAAGCATTCTGTTTCGTAGGAAATACTGATAATGGAACTGGGCTGGCAGATTAAACAATATATGGCCAATGTGTCTTTAAACTTCCAGAAATTTATATCTGCAATGGTTTTTTCCCATCACAGACCATACTATGAAACAAAACCTTGCTTGAATAGTCCTCTGATTGCAACATATTATAAGATAAGACTATACCAGCCTGTAACTACCAGCAATTTATTTTGGAGTATATTCATTTTAAATGTCTGACTTACATGGTACGGACTTCATTTGATAAAATTCACAGTATCTCAAAAGTTCTGAGTTCACTTTACTATGAATGTTTTACAGAACATGACACATATTGTTTTCTGGGTTCCCCCCCCCCCAAATCATCTTCATCCTTGAAAAATGTAATTTAACATGCCTTTGTTTGTGGCTAAGACAGGAAAAAGCATGACATAATGGAAGCTTAACACTATCCAAGCTTCTATGCTATTTAAACTGCACTGCCAGAGAGGGCTTTTTTTCTTTTCTTTCTTAACCATGCATTCAGCACAAGTTTTTACTCACCTGGTGATCTTCATGAAGCAGTGAAGCAATTTGAAAGAAACATATCACATAGCAAACTTTGCTTTCTCCATACTCACTTATGTGATATAAAGTCTCCAGTTTTTCCATGTGGTGGCCAGGAATTAGAATAGCCCCAATGTACCCTAAAGCTGTAATAATTCAAGGAAACAACACTGAAAATGGAACACTGTGAAAATGGAAAAAGACTGGAATTTGGCAAAATGGAATGTTAGAAGTTTACACAGAATTGAAGGTTTAAGAAACCTAATTCAGGAATGAAAGAAATATTCCACGAGTACTGCAATACAAGAGTAAGATGGTGAGGTAATGAAATTCATGACTGTCATGAATTTTACTAAATTGTATTGGTACAAAAAACTAAAATGTGTTTGGTACAGGGTTTTTGGTTCAATAAAATGCAGCAATCAAATTAAATTTTGACCCAGTTTCTGAATGTATATGCTATTTATGGATGAAAGGTAAATTTTTCAATAGTATGATCATCTGTGTTCACACACCAAATTAAGAGAAAGATGAAGCCATTAGGAAGTCATTTATGATTGACTGGATGGGGTCTTACCAAAAGACTCTGGAACATGACATTAAAATAACTGGAGACATGAATGCTGAAGTAGGTAAAGAAAGATTCAGTGATAAGTAATGCTGGAAATTTCAGTTTGCATGATGGGTCTAATGACAGTGGGACAAATCTGGCTGACCTTGCTGTTACCAGAAATGTAGCGATTGGCAGTATGATGTTTCCACATATGAAATGCAAGGAAACATGGGTATCTCCTGATGGTCTCACCAGGAATCAGAATGCCCACACAATGATTGACGCGAGGCACATCTCGGATATAACTGATGTTAGATGCTACAAAGGTACTAACTGTGACTCAGACCACATTATGGTTAAAATTAAATGTAGATCAAAAATTGAAATCATGAACAAGTCCCCTGGTGGAAGAAACATGAAGTTTGATACACAGAAATTTAAAGATGGACCAATTTTTAAGGTTTGTCAACCACTGAAGACCATATTGACAATCAGAATGTTCATGATCAAAATGACATTGACCAAGATGGACATTTATCAAACAGGGCATACATGCAGCTACAGAAGAAACTATTGGAATTGCTGAACTGAAAAGAAGAAACCAGTCATTTGATGAAGATTGCAATCAAGTAATTCAAATGAAATGAAATTAGGAGATAGATGCTACATACAAAGGAAAACTTGAGCCCTTGTGGATGAGTAAAGTGCAAAGGAAAGCAAAAACCATATGCTGTGTAAAAAATTTTTTTTTTTAAAGAAAACCTATTTAGGACTTAGGGAAACAAATGGTAGAAATAAAACTGAGAAGTGAAGTCCATAATTTACAGAGTAAAAGTTCAGAGTAGTTTATTGATATCAGTTTGCCTGTCATGAAGAACAAGCTACCATAGATCCTGTATTTTCGCTGCATCATACCATAGAAACATTGTATGAACATAATATATGGCTATGTCATTTATATGTTGACATTCAACAAGCATTTGGTGGCATCAGTTGACCATGCGTTTTTGAAGCCATGAAAGAACTTGGATTCCTGACAAAACGAATTAATTTGCCCAGATGACCTTGTCTGAAACACCATTAAAGTTCAAACACAGAATACATTACCGAATGATTCATTAGAATGTGGCATGAGAAAGGGGGATACCTTACCTACATTACTGCTTAATATTGACCTGGAGAAAATTAATGAGAGAAGAAATAATAAAGCCTGGTGGAACATTCTTTAATAGATCTAAGCAATATGTGACATATGCTGAATTTGTAACAACTGCCTAAAATATTAAGTATAGGAGAAAATGTCTTCACACAACACAGGCCTACAAGACAACCTACACACAAAACCAAACACTGGATCTGCATTTAGCAATAAGCTGAAAGAGCTATTAACTACCTTCCACCCTATGAACAAGAGTGTATGACATTTCTGGTTGCTAAGAATATTGAACATCGATGTGTGCACGCTAATATTACTCCCTGATATTTTAAAAGTTTAAATTCAGTAGTTTCCCAGATGCAACCAGCAGAAAAAGATGCCAGACTGAAAATTAACAGAACAAAAACAAAATACATGGAAAGTAAGAAGAATAGAACCTACAGGGTAAATAATATCTTGCTACATGAACAATCCTGTGAAGAGGTTTCAAGTTTTAAATATTTAGGCTCTGTTGTTTCATAGAACACTGATGGTACAGTTGACATAAAACATTCATCAAACCAGTTGTCACATACCACAGCAAAGTTTGGACAATTAATGACAGAACTGCTTCTGTCCCCATGACTTGGAAAAGGAAAATATGGTCTCATATATGAAAATGGAGTTTGGCAAATTAGAACCAGTTTGGAGCCACAAAATTTATACAAGGACCCTAATATTATATTGGATATCCAAACTGGAAGATTGGAGTGGCTGGACCACATGGTTAGAATGGAGGATTTCAGATTACCAAAGAAGATTTTGAATGCCAAGCTGGATAAAAAGTGAAAAATTTGTAGATCTAAATGAAGATGGTTTGATGGTGTCCAAACTGATATAAGAACACTATGAATTAAAAGACGGATGCACAAAGCTCAAGACAGACAATAGTAGACTAGGATCACAATGGAGGCTAAGATTAAATTTAAAAGACTGTAACATCATCAAAGACAAAGAAGAAGATAGTTACCAAATAGCTGTACCACACGACTGTTTCTGTACTGGAGCCACAGAATAAAACTGTTCACTGTAGCTTCATTTAAAACAAAATGGAATACCTACTTCCACCACTTCCTGCATGCCTGCCTAATTCCATAATAGTCTCTCCTTTGATTTACTACATCATTTTGTTCCATCCTCCTGGCAGAATTCACGACAGCTTCTGGACATGGAATATCTGTCTTTCCTGTTTTCATGGCTACAATGATACAAGATTTTAGGATGAGAATGTGTAGACCATATCGGTACAAATTGGTTGTGCCACCACACTACTGCAGTAGCATCTTAATAGTCCAGCTTTCTGGTTTATTCTCTTCAGTTTATTGATTTAGGGTTTCTAAACTCTGCAAACCAATCATTTCTTGTAGCTGGGGCTTTCCCCCATGCATAAATTTGCTGTACCAAAAGCACTTTCGTTAGTTCTGCAGATGAAGGGATTTGTCAAAATATAAATGAGGATATTTTCCTATATCCTTCACACATTTCAAGAACTATTTGCTCTCAGAATAGAAAATTTTCACTTCTCTTCTCCAATTTCCCTACATAAATTTTGTGTTTAAACAAGTAACCGTCTATGCCATCATATATTTCCACTGAGATGCAGATATTGCCCAGTGTTTTCAGACTGTGCGAATGTTTGTCTGCAATGGGGGCAAACAAAAATCTCTTTGAAAGTAGTCACACATTTCTGGCTGCTCGACCAAATCCCATGTTAATCAGTATGTCAACAGCTTGAATTTCACTAGCATGTATGTAATACATCATTCTGCTAATAAGAGACTTATTTGTTGGTTTGTGAGTAACCCATTCATAAAATTTGTCATCCAGAATGAGGGAAAGTTAATCTTTCTTTGCACTGCAAGTTGGAAGGTCATGAAGGGGCCCTACAGCATGCAAAAACATTGGAGGTTGCCTATAGTTTACTGCTGGAACCCACTTTTTGTCATTCCAATTTTCCTTTTTGCTATTGATGTTGGTAAGACAGTTTCCTTTTTATCAGCATCACTACAGAACTTCATTCTTCCATATTCATACTACCCACGGGATAACTGAATTGTCATTCTTGCTGTATTCCTCAAGTACAACAATAAAATCCCTTGCTTCACAAAATTCTTACGAGTATGTGAAGAATGTTCCTGCTGCATGGCATTTGTTTCACAGACCTGGTTGCTGTTGAAGTTGTTTCATCTGTGGGTTGAGCAGCATGGCTCAACTACAAATGCATGCATATGAACATGATGAAATTTGGTTACAACATATTCTACCATGGAAGTGACAGGCCTCTGTGTTCATCCTGAATGTGGAAGTGTTGGCACATTTTATTCTCTTAGGATACAGAAATGGTTAAATTGGTCTCCAAAGGTGAAATTGTACTGTACTTAATTAAGAACTGCAGACAAGTATGTGTGTGTGGGTAGAAGAGTAGCTCCACATTAACATCAGTACTATACAAAAATGTGCTGTCAGCATCACGCTCCATCCACTTTATCTTCTAGGTGAGTGCCATTCCTGGAACCAATCAATTAGGAAGATTGGTGGGACCCACAGTCAATATGGAAATGGGCAAGGGGTAGATCTTTGGCACTTGCAGGAATCAAATCCTTGACATCCACTCTATAACCTAATTACTATACTGACTGAGGAGCAAAGTGTGAAGCCAAGATAAAACATGATTGCTGTCTGCTACAATTTTGTGTGTCTTAGAAAGATCATTGGCGTTTCAAGCTGAATTAGTTGTTTAAAAGTAATGTGGCAAATTGTATATTGATGTTTCCAGTCTCACACAACACACTCTTCGTGTAATTGTTTGTCTGGCTACTAGTTTCAACCTTGAGTACACGTCATCATCAGGCCAATTATGCAAGAACATGAACATAAACAGAAACTAAATACCAGAAGGGGAAGATATCTCTCCACTTTAATATGTTAAAAATGTATATACAATGTATATGTGTACATTTCAGTGTAACACATATATTCATACACAGGCTTAATTTCTACCCATCTTCCCACAGGACGTGCTCCATACAATATGGAATACCGATAGCCTCTTTTGCATTACGAATGATTTTTAGATGTGCTATAGAAGGGAAAAAGCAAAGTTTCATTTGTGCATAACACCATGCCTCTGAAAATGAAAGGTTAAAACTGAAGCATTCCTAGGAGATTTGAAGTTGTCATAAAGGGGACTATAAAGATTGTTGTCATCTGCAATATGACACCATGTAGCCTGGCAGAAGGTTATGAGTTGGACAAATAGGTGGAAGTGGAGACAGTAATGAGCCTGTGTTTCCTAAGAATTCAAATAATTTGTTAATTAGCTGAGGACATATTGGTTGATCTAGAGGGACTCTGCTTAGTAGAGCTAGTTAAACCTCAGAGTAAAATTAATTCTTCCAGAAAGGCCTTCCTTGTGCATTTTATGTTTAAATGATTTACAAATGCTCTATTCTTATGGACTCTGAATGTTCATGGTTGAGTGAAGTCAGATATTGAACACCATCCTCAGCTATGAATGTCCAAAATGTTTGTAAGATTCACTTTTATATTACCCTGCAATATATGAACTAATCAGCTAAATTACTTCTTGCAGTGAGGCTTCCATTACACATGTTACAGGCTTTTGTAGTAGAAATGAATGATGAATAATTGACCCTTTCCTTGGTACAATTTTATTTACATTGTTGTAACAGTGTACAATTAATGATACCAGGAAACTGCATTACAAAACAGGTTCCTAAATCTCTCTTTGTATAGCCTAAAGAGCTATTAATTTAGTGCTTAGGAACTTATTTCACAACAATGGTTGTGTCATACGTCTTTTCTGTTGTCACGGTTTTCTGGCTGAACAGGTGATCTGGACAACATACACCAGCCAATCTGTGCAGAGAACATAGAATCTGGTCATAATTCACATCCATATCTGATTTCAGGCATATTTATATGCAAAATTCCATATTTATCTGTAAATCTGTTTTAAAGGATCTATATATCTCTGAGTCTGAAGTCTCAAAACCCTATTACTAAACTGTTTGGGAGTTTTATCCACAAACACGCACCATTTAACATATTTTCTGGATGCATTATAAATAATACATGTAACTAATTCAATGGATTGTGTGAACAGCAAGCCACATGCACTCTTCTTTACATGATCTCTACCCACATGGAAAACAAAACAGAAGAATGTGGACACCAAGAGTCCAAGTAGGATTCTATTTAGTGATTCCAATGTTTGAATGATCCAAAACACACTCCTTCCACAGTGCTGTTCGGTCACTGAAAATGACCTGACTTTCCTCATGAAACTGGTATGATGACAAAATTTTGAAAATGTCCACAAACTTTGTATGAACAGTTTTTTTAATTGTTTTCCTGTGCTTTAGTGACTGAGAATCAAGCCCTGGAAAAGTTGCAGTGTGTTGAGTTTGGATGTGTTTTCACAGTCCCTGAGTGTTGTGTAGTGTTAAGTGAAACTTCTGGACAGGGTCCTAATTTAGGATGTTAATTACAGAACACAGCCATTCTGGTTTTGGAATCTAGCCAGCAACAATATATGTGCAGTGGTTTCTAGATTATGGTTCTAAATTATGTTTTGGAGTATGACTGGGCCAGGCCAAAAGAGGAATAGTCCTAGAGTTATTATTTTAGTCATTATGTATCCTGCAACATCAAGCAGGTTAATTTATTTTGAGTCTTCTTTAATTGTCGTGTGTGTAAATTTGACTGGGCATGGAGCATTTTGTGTACAAATAAATCTATCTGCACGTGCTTGCAGAAACAGTGTTTTATAACTATCAATGAATGCATATGTAAGTAATTATTTGTGCGTTTTTTTTTATATTTGTGATATATTAAACTGTTAGTATTTGTATTATAGCTGTCATAGTTATCTCATATGTGCACTTACACCCCCAACCACTTCCACAGATTGCAACCTGTAATTATTTTGCATTTGGACACACCAAAAGGAGGCAATGCAATTACAACTTAATATGAAATTAGGCTTTTTATTAGAACATGCTAATAAAACCGCTAATATTTTTTTTGATAAAAGTACTTGAGCCATAAAGGAGAAGGAAGGAGACTTGACAGGAGTGCAAGATTAAAAATGGTAATAAAAACAACTGACCTGGTGACATTACACTTAAAAACATATGTATAATAATTAGGGATGCTTAACACTGAAGTGAATCAGAATCATCATATCCCACACAGTACTGCTATGATTTGACCTCTTACGTTAGTTAAAGCTGCTGTTGTGCTGGTAAAGTGATTGTTGTGCTTAATTAAGCACAATATTGTGAACTGGTATGAGGGAGTGCATGTTTAGCACTGTCTCATGCTTCAGCTACTTTACTTAAGGGAAATAACCCCCAGTACCCATTGGATTGGAGACTGGGAGCGCTCCACAGCTGGTCTGGATGTGGTGAAGGGGGGACAGGGGGGACAATCTTTGTTCATATTGAACCCTGGTTTTCCAGGCCACAACCCAATCTCTCTACTGACCAAACTAAGCCACCCTCCTTCTGTTATGCTGCAGTCAGTAGTTAGTGGAACAACAATTACAGTATGTTCTAGGACACCAGTGTTCAACATGTATATTTGCCAGATATGTTTAGAAACTGCATAAAAATCACAATTACCTGCCATGTTTACAGAAGTACTGTTTCAGGTATATGTCCAAGTCCTGTTTGAATACTCGTAGTACACATTGTGGCAGAGGAACACACACTCCACCTTCAGCATTAGCACTTGTCACACATGTACCTCCATCTACAGCAGTCTGAGGACAAGGTTAGATATTAAGACCTTTAACACAACCCTTAGAAACCTCTTCAGTGTAATCCAGTAATTAAGTAGATATTTACATAAAACATTTATGGTACTTAAACACGCATTAAGAGTCACAGAAATATCGTATGCAGTGACAGGTTTCTTAAAAAATGTCCAAGTAATCTAAATTTGATGGCATGGGCATTTGCTTTCAAATTTGAGCTAGTGGGCACCTGTCACAGGGAGACTGTAAAACCAAAACCTTTTGGTTATTTCTGGTATCACTCAATCACGTTACTTTGCATACCTTTTCACATATGCAAACTGCATAGTCATCTGTCCATGACTCAACAGAGTGGTCATCAGAACTTGTATTGTGCAAACTGTGGAAGTGAAATCTTGTGAAACAGCTTGTGTAAATAGAATATACACTGTGTGATTTCAGACTTCTGCCATGATGTGGATAAGCTCTATATTCTGGGATATTGCCACTCCATGCTGTGTAATGTATCAGAAAAAGGCAGATCTTAGAATATACACTGAAGTAAAGGAATAAGCAGGGACTGCACATGATAAGAAGGCACTGGTACATTAAACTGGTCCATTCAGTGACAAACAGTGATGCACTAATTGCACTGGTGAAAGTTCTGAGTTGTACTACATTGAAGATTAAAAGTCTTTTGAGATATTATGCTGTGTCATAGAGTGTGTAGTTTCGGTGTTTTGAAGGCACTACAGTCCTTCAAACACTGGGAAATGCATACCGAATGGCACTTCACAACATCTCCGAAAACATGAATGTTCAACAACATAGCTGTGAGAATGTCCACATATAATGCTGACAATCACACCACAAACATGTAATGCCCACATCATCACTGCACAAATGTATAATGCTCACAATGTCTTCACTCAGCAGTCCTTGACAAGCACAGACACACTCATTGGTCATGGAATTTCCCTGCCTTTTATGGCACTTGAAGCTTCATTGTGTATTCACAAAAACTCACCACTAGTTCATAAATTGGACAAAATCGAATGACATCTTATGCTGCCATTCTGTTTCTATGAGATTCATAATATAAGTAATATGCTTCTATCCATGCCCATGCCTCTACAGTGGTCTCTTTCTTTCAGTTTTTCTGATTTAAATGTTTGCATTTCTACATCCCACATTTGTGACACATATCTACATATATAATTCACATTTCACAGATCCATTACTCGAACTAAGTTGAATTGAATATGAAATTAGTCAATATAATACAACACAATACAATCTTGTCATAGTCCAATAGTTATGTCCAGTTTACAATATGAATAATACAAATTATTCCAAATTATTTTGTCTAAAATTTTGCGTATATTACATAATATGAAGAAAATTATTTTTTACTCTTGTTAATGATCTTACCTTCCTTAAAATCTGAACTCTTCTTCATAGTTATTACCTAACATAAATTCACTTACTGAATAACAGGCATTTTTTATAGGAATTTTTTTTAGAGGGTTCTTGAAGGCCAATGTATTTTCACGTAGCTGTAATATGTGGGGTGGATGTTTATTAAATATTGTTATTGAGAAACAGCAGACACCCTTTTGGACTGAATATAGACTTACTGATTGTAAATGAAGTTGGTTTTTATTTGTCTCATATCTTTGCTATGAATTGAATCATTAGTTTGGTACTTTTCAGTATTTTTAATGACAAACATCACCATTTCAAGAATAAGCCTATATAAATTTGGTACAGTTAATACGTGTAATTTCTTAAATTTCTCTCTACAAGATGTCCTTTGTCTTAATCCCAATATCACTCTCATTATTCTCTTTTGCAATATAAGGGCCTTACTTAGGTTTATAGTTGTGCCCCAGAAAATGATCCTAAATTGCAACAATGACTGAAAATATGCGAAATAAATTATCTTTAATGAGTGTAGAGTCAGACAGTAATATAAATTCCTCATCGTATAATATTCTATATTCAGTTTCTTCAATAATTTTTCCATGTGGAGTGTCCATGAAAAATTGCCATCTGAATGCATAACCAAGAATTTAATTGATTCTGTACGAGTAAGATTTTAATTTGATTCTGTACGAGTAAGATTTTAATTTGATTCTGTACGAGTAAGATTTTAATTATCAAGTATTATATTTAGTGTATGAGTCAGAGTTGTAGCCAATTAAAAATTAATTGCAAATGTTTTATTCTTATTCAATACAAGCTGGTTTATTTGAAACCATTTAGCAATGAGCTGAAGTGTTACATTTCTGTAAGTCATTATAGTTAGTAGCTGTTACTATAATATTAGTGTCATAGGCATATAATATGGTGTGCGAGAGTTTATTCATAATTTTTGGGATATTATTTATGTATATATATATAAAACAGCACTGGGCCCAGAATAGAACTTTTAGGAAATCTGCACTTCATCAACTACAAATCTGACTGAAAGCTGTGGGTTGCTGTGCATTCTAAGGATAATCTCTGCATTTTAGCATTAAAGTAAGGCCTAAACCAATTTAAGACTATTCCTGTCACCCCGTAGTGTTCCAATTTAGACAACAGAACCTCATGACTCACAATCAAAGGCCTTAATTATATCACAGAAAATGCAAGCAATGTAGTGTTTGTTATCCCATCCTTAAACAGAATTAATAAGTTTATAGATGGCAAATTTAATGTTTTTTGCTCTGTGCATTGTAATATAATTGTACAATATAAACCAACGAAATGCACATTTCCTACATTACTATTCTCACTTTTAACTTTCTGATGTCTTCTACATGTTTCAAACCCTAGGGTTCATCTTCAGAAAGACAGTTGTATACACTTGAATACACAGTTATGGTATGGTACATGTTACATGCGTCAGTATAAGCAGTCTGATAAGTAGAAGATTATCAAACACACTCTTCTACCTACCAGACTGTTTATACTGACACACGTAAAACGTAAAAAAAAAGGTAATGTGATCCCATTACATGCCTGGTGTGGCCCACAGGGTGGGTAGAGGTATAGCTCTACTCTTTCATGACCGCAGCACTAGAAGGGGGT
>Ga0209755_10006888_pt1 | contig 12444 bp, 7 predicted proteins | sample TergutCo191P1_FD_187301 | JGI IMG/M metagenome (GOLD analysis project Ga0209755, IMG submission 187301) | Cornitermes sp. P1 segment gut microbial communities from Petit-Saut dam, French Guiana - Co191P1 (SPAdes) (version 2) | ecosystem: Host-associated > Arthropoda: Insects > Digestive system >... | reverse complement strand
CAACACAAGGCTATAACATCACGCAGTCGTCAGCTTCTGATGATGGGCACATGGTTGCCCGAAACATGTTGAGCAACTATTAGAAGAGAAATAAAGAATACAAAAAGTGACATCTAGTTGGTTTTTTATCCACACTGAACTAGGAAGTATTAGCTTCTCCATATAGATTTTGTTCAACTGAGTTACAAAATGCACCTCTTTAATGCTTGACAACAGAATAAAATTCAGTACATTTACCACTGTTAAAACACTTCACAGTAATCCACAAAAAGGAATTCTCATTGAAACACTTAAAATACAGAAAACTGATCTGAAGTACAGGCAGCAGGAAGTATTAGCTTCTCCTACAGATTTTGTTCAATTGAGTTACAAAATGCACCTCTTTAATGCTTGACAACAGAATAAAATTCAATACATTTACCATTGTTAAAACACTTCACAGTAATCCACAAAAAGGAATTCTCATTGAAACTCACAATTAAAATACCAAAAACTGATCTGAAGTGCAGACAGCAGTATTAGGATTTTATGTTCGCACAGTAGTGATTGTTTAGATTGTGGTATTTTGAGTTGTAATTCTACTTGGTCTTTACAGCAGATCCTGCTACTGGTAGCTTTTAAGTGGAAACAAGCTGCTAACTTATCTGAGAAACCTGAATTACAGAATCTGTCAATGGCACCTGCAAAACATCTATTCATATTCGTGACCACTGGAACAAACCTCCCCATGCTGCCAATACTACTTGTAAAAGGAGAAAGAAAAGGGTCTGGTTAAACTATGCCTTCTGTAGACCTTCCAAACCCCTTGTGTCCTTACAGAGCAAAACACCAAATTAAGGTTTTAGGGAGCAGTGGCTTTGCCACCGAAGTGCGGAAAATCTTAAATGATGGAAACTGAATCACAGTACCTTGGACATGAGATCACCGAAATTTATGAGCAAAAACCTTAGACTGGAGAACGTAAAGTGATTAAATGGTAGTTTCACTGTTTATACCATTATATCTCTGGTTCAGGCATTTTCACCACAGTGGGTACATAAAGTTTTCCATAATACTGATATAGAAATGTATTACTGCTACTTTTACTACTATTACTAACAGTCACCATCACCACATGCTTACATAATACACACTCTGCAGTTATGCTGAATGGTCAAATAATATATCAAATAAAATTTTACATATTATTTGACACAATTATGGAAGTTGTAAATTGTGATGTTTTTGCAAAGAGAATGTTACAGATCTAAGAGTATTACACATAAATTATTCAAGCTTAAAGATTCACAGGTTACAATTTGTTACTTCTAATGACGCATCCTCTTATGACCTTCCACAGCCACAGCACACGCTGCTTCCGTATCCTGCAATTCACTAGTGGAAGCATTTCGCTTTCGTGCAGGAGTTGCATTTGGGGATCGCTGTTTCAGCGTTTCCACATCATTGAAAATGACTTGTGCACCACCGCCAGATGTTGGAACCACATCAGCCTGAAGATCAAACAGTTATAACGATGCAGTAACATATGAAATGTTCTGGACAGTACTCTGTCATACAAAATGTACAAGATCCAAGCCATTAATTAGGTCTAAGAAGACAACCCACATTAAAATTACAGATAAAAAATTCAAAATTAAAACAAACTTTCAGGCAGAAATTTCAGCACAAGAAATTGTGAACCAGAAATGCTGAGTACTTCCCACTGTTCATTCTCAGAATTGAAAATATTTCTATTCTCAAATTCCTCTATCCTTGTCCTGCACAACTGTACAGATCTGTTCATTTCTTTAACCTTTTGGTGCCGGAATTATTTTTTTTTAAATTTTAGCACAACCTGTATATAAAATGTGAATAATACAGGAACCAAACAAGTTAGAATTATGAAACAAACTGCATTTTGAAGAGAAAAAAACAGAGAGTATATACCATGTTTAAAATATTCGGTACCTATATTTGTTGAATAAATATATAAAATGCAACTTTGGACGTTAGTGGTGTGGTACGTCAACTATAGTTGACATTAGGCGTCTGAAGGTTAATATTATACCTGTGATCTTCAGTTTTATTTTGAGGTCCAGTGACTCAAATTATATCAGTCTACTGGACACAACTGTAACTAGTATTGACCAGAGTACTTGTTAGTTGTTGGCATGCAGATGAAGAGGCAGGCTGGTAAGAAGCACTGCACTGCACAGGCAACATACAAGCATTTTGTATCCCTTTCAAAATGTCCACAACGACCGAAGCTACGAATGTATGCCTAATAGAATGTTTCTGAAAGAGTTAAACACTGTCTGGCTGTTCCAAGATGAGCCCAGCTGTGATCATCCTGTGCTGACCACAGCTATGTAAAGCATTATGACGCCCACACAGCAAGTAATTTCGCCACAAAAGGGACTTCTGCACCACTTCCTTGATGATGGGAGCACACTGCTAAAATGTACAGGTATTCAGTTGAGTGTGTTAATATGAAGGAGGAAGTCCACTAACCCAGGTATACAAATATCTTATAAGCAAATTCCCACGTAATCCCACATGATTATAAATGTCCCTATAAACAATGCTCAAATTTAGTAGCAGATTTAATGAGGATTTATAATACAAGTTGCTTCTATAAACATTTTGTTCAGTACCCAGTACATGTAACATACTGACGGAATGGCAGGGACACAAATAATTACTGGACACAGACAGCACAAAGTTACAAAAGAACTTAAAATAGAAATATTTTTTCATTGTGATATGCTACATATTTCTGATAATTAAACATGGCAAAATACAGGAGGATCTTGTAAAATGCACAGGGTTTGTAAGGATTAGATATACACTGAGATACAAACAAACATATAACCTTATAAAGACGTGTTTCCAGTTCGCCACTCGAGTCTTGTTCCTGCGTCATGAGACAGTATTTGGAAGTTTTAGAATTGGCAACATCCTTCGCATCCATCAGTTTGGTAACTGATTTGCGTCGCTTCATAAGTGGCTGCATTACAGTACCCAGCTCAACTGCATTTGCTGGCCTGTGGTCCAACCACACTTCCGCTCCTGTTGACTGAGATCGTCTGTGCCTTGGGTTACTGACTGCTGGTCCCTAACAGAACAAACACACATTAAAGTTCCTCTGTGTTCAGCTTCTCAGGCCACTAAACATGGTTGCCTGTACATACTGACTTCATTACCAAACATAATTAGTTACATTCACCCTTGGGTTAAACAAATGAACTTTGATACTTGTCACTAGTGTCCAAGCTATGAACTGGACAACCAGGGTTTTGATTCCTGGCACAGACAAGCGACTTTCCTCCAAAATGTCCAGACTGGTTCTGAAGCGCACCCACCTTTCTAGTCATCAGGTACCAGTTCTTTAGCAATGGGGTAAAGCAACTAGTGTGTGAAGCTGATCACTTACCTCCACATAGGGTAAGAATGAGAGGAGCTAAACTTTAATACCACCATCCCCTCATGGCCTTCATGGTATGCATAGGGACAACCCTTGTGTTACAAAGCAGTGAATATTCATTATGAAGAAAGTTTTTAATCCTGTATTAAAAAGTAGACGAATCTGCAAAAAATGTTCCTAATAACAAATTTGAATGCATGTCAGCACATAATAATATTCCTTGCATTCTCATTCCTAGTTCAGAGAATGGTTAGCAAAAATATTAGCATCGAGCTGTGACATGTCAAAATTTTGTAAGACATACTGTATTAATATGAAACATTTAAAGTCTGTATTTATTGTCCAAGCGAACACAACTCTTAGAACACAGCGCATTCATTTGTCATTTACATGTTGTGTCCATTTTGGCCATCATCAGATAGAATCACAACATGCATGGAAACCTCCCCTTCACACGTAATGCTTTAAAATATGTAAGTTTTGTCTATTATTCCCCATAAGTGAATAACAATACACACACACAATAGTGGTTTTGTAATTCTAACAAGCAAATTCTGCACATCTCTCTGACCGCTGCAGCTACGAGACACAGTCAAGCAAATTTGCAGCTTTCAGTCTTCTTTTCAATATACAGAACCTTTCAGGTCCTTCTGCTCAGAAAATGCAAATTCTCAGTCAGGTAGTCAATATGATATACAAAGACTAAAACAATATACTGCAGACACCACTTATCTCTGTCCTTTTTAAATTTAAAAAAGACAAAAGAAACCACAGGATTCTGGTCTTTTGGGATGTGACTCTGTATTGTTGTGCGAGTGGTTTCCGTTGTTTGCGAGGAATACGGTGCCTTCAGAACAACAGGAACTACTGATGCAAAGGCACACAGCAACACTGCTCTGAGAAGCTGAGACCTCATAGACCACGGTCAATATGAAGTGCATACCCTTTTAGAATTCTGTGACAATGGCACTCGTGCATGAATGCTGTTAGTTTCTAGAGTGGTTGCAGACCTCACAGGCCGCACAGGAGTGTGACAATTGTCCTTGGTCACTATCTCTTTCACCTTCCGCAGTTTCTGCCGTTGGTCTCTCATTTGGGTCTGCAAGCAATGAGGAACATTACGTAAACACACATTAAGCGAGTAACGCTGCAATTGTATGCTAACAGGCACAGTAACAAAATTATAGTCACTTCAAAATTACACAGTTTAACAGAAACTTATAATAAGTTAGAGTCAATATACCATATTACACATGGTTTCAACTAAAATATTCACGATTTGTGAAATTAATACATGCCTCACAGCCTCCCAATATACCCATCTATCTCACTATCTCACCTTGAACTCAATTTCCTGTTCTTTTAGCCTTTTTTGTGTCTCAAACGTATTTCTTTCTTTTGCAAATGCCATCTTGTCAGTAAACTTTTGTCTTAACTTTTCTCTCTCTGCCATTTGCTGACTTATCAGACCCTCTTTCTCTTCAACCTAAAAAAAAAAAAATAGAAAGAAAAGTAACACAAGGCACTACATTTTGCCATTTCAGTCACTGCAGTTATCATTACACATGTAGCACAGTCATGCCTGCCAACTTAAGAGAAACACTGTATATCACAATTTCATTACTTTCTGTTCGCTCATATATTGTACTAATGTAGATATGACCACTCATGTGCACAGCAAAAGAGTGGCAGGAAGTGAGAAATGACAATTTTCAGACAAAGTGGGGAGGAAACCCTGATGACAGGATGTTGGGGTTCAAGTGTCACAGAATAAAGACCACCTCCAACTAACACTATATCAAAGCTTAGTCACACAGTCACTACTCACTTCATGTTGCAGTGAAACAAGATAAGCATCCTTCTCCTGAAGCTGATGCTGAAGACCCATCAATTCTGATTCTGAATTCATCAGCCTGGCCTCCAGAGCACTTGTCTACAGAGCACAGAAAGACAGGGACAAGTTATTATTCTAAACCGTGGTGGGACTTCCATTTCTTGTTCCTTGAATCTATGTTTTCTTTGCTTATACACATACATTTGTGCTTCCTATCCAGTTGCTTTACTATACATTCAAATGGAGCATAAACTGCCATTTGTTGTCCTTTTAAGTACTTCCAACAGGCAAAAGAATTAATTGTAGCTATGACTCCGTACTTCCCAAATCGTCTTCATGTTGTAAACATTATACGTTGTGTACAGTGGAGTAATTCACCTCAGTTATTGACATGGGTCTGTTCTTGCAACATGGCAATGATGCCTGTGCCACTGTTTGTAGCTTAGCCAGGTTTTTCCACTGTGCACCACATGTGATGCAAAAATATGTCCACTAACAATTCAGACTGAAGATATAATAAAATTTATAAAACCACAAAGACTGAGATGGGCTGCCCATGTAATGAGAATGGAGAATACAAGAACTACCAAAAAAATAACAGGATGGACACCATACAAAACAAGACCAGTAGGGAGACCCAGGTTAAGATGGATGGACCAGGTAGAAGAAGACCTAAAGAGGATGAAAATTGTTGGTTGGAAGGCGAAGATCAAGGATAGACAGGAGTGGAATAGAATTGTTGAACAGACCGAGACCCACCCAGGGTTGTAGAGTCAATAGAAGAAGAACAACAATTCAGGCTGAATGCCCAGTGGCTGCCCTCAGTATTTTGGATGAGGTGTAGAGGGCTCAGCAGAGAGTGAGAAACCAGCAACATCTTTTAATGAAGTAATTAACCCACACTACAAGACATGGAAATACTTGTAACTCCGTCTCTAAGCAGAAGCAAAGATTGTAGACTGAGGAGCTCAAGAACAGGGTGTTGAGCCAGCATTGTGTGTATGTGTGAGGAAGCCTGAGAAATGGGAAAAGATCATCATAAAGAGCTTAAGGTCATTATATGAAAGCTAAAATGCAAGAACATACAACAGGCATCAGATCTAACAAATACAGTACCACCAAAATTTGGGGTTTAAAACTTCACAGGGAAGAGAATGGTACAAGAATAAGGGGCAAATGTTTAAGATAACATTAAAATGGATATCATATGAACAGCATGTAAAAGGGTACACTGTCTTGAATTGGCTCAGAACAAGCTTTTGTGAACACAGAAATGAAGGAAAGGCAGGTCTTCTCAATCAGCCGGGTAAACATGAACCTTTGAAGTCAGCCCCGTAATGCATAATATGTATTTCACCTTTTTCCTCTCCTGTTCAAGAGCAGCTTGCAAGCAAAGAGCATCTTGTTTGGCTATAATGTTCTCTTTCTCCACCTCAATTAATTTGATACGAAAATCTTCATCTGTAAAGAAATTTAAGAAAAATTAGTACAGTAATTTCATGTAACATTAAGCTACTGTGTAAACTAAATATAACTAAACCTTCAGAACACACATTTTTGAGATGCAACAAAATTGTACGTGAGAACGCAGTTCTTCTGGCTTACTACACAGCGAGTACCACTACTGGCTGCATAACAAGCCAGCAGAACGCAGTTCTTCTGGGTTACTACGCAGCGAGTACCACTACTGGCTGCATAATAAGCCAGCAGAATGCAATTCTCATCTACTTTGCAGCAGAAGACTGAAATCATGAGAACTGAATCTGGTGGCAAGATGAACTTATCTTGCTGCACTGTACAGAAGCTTTCTTGTATTGTTTCCCCCAAGCACAGCAGCTTTACCAAACAGACAGCCTGCAACTGCTGGGGCATGCTGTGATCAGAGAAATGATAAAAGAAGAACTTCCATGAGTTGGCATTTTCTTGTATCATTTGTACTGCCTTGCAGATACACAACAACCAAGTGAATCCTGTGTACTGTGCAAGGTCTAATAGCTTTTGGACAACTACATTTCACTTTGCAAGGGGTTGTTATATTAACAATGAAAGGACATCCACTTTTCAATAATGACATTTACACAAGAACAAAGGAAAACAACAATAATAAAAAGACTCACGTTTTTTCTGCCAGTCTTTAAGCAAGAGATTCTTCCTATTCATACGCAACTCCAGGAAGGTTACCAATTCATTAATCAGCTTGTCATTCCCTGGGTCATCAAGTTCCAAAGAAGAAAATGGTGGTCCCAAACTGTGACAAAATGCAGCACATCATTCACTTGAAATGCAAAATTACTACATTTTAAAATTATGAGGTCTCCTTAAATTTTTCTGTGTTCACTATCATTTATGAAATGTATTAATTTTTATTGTTTCTTTAGTGACCACAGTAAAATTTACCGTATTGACGTAAATATGACTAGAGATTCACAGTCTTTTGATTTTGAGGAAATACCAACATAGAATGTGTGTCCCTTTGTGTGCAATTACAAGGTGGCCTTCCATAAGTTGGATTAAAAATTTTTGTTTTATACTCAAGTAAATAAATCAAATAGCCATCTTCATAAGTCTACGGTAAAACTGCTGTACGATTTGTTTAACGTTCAGCGTTTTGGATGAGTTACAGCAGCATGCACTCAGGCATATCACAGACACTACTGCCACCTTATTATGTTTGTTAACTGTAAATCAGAAGCTCAAATGGCATTTTCCTTAGAGGCAAACTATACATTCTTCATATTTCTACAATTGCAATAAACACAGCAATCTTGATGGATGTACTTATTTGTGACTGATAAAACCATCATGAATATACAATAAATGATTAAAGGAGAATCTCTTTCCATCAATGCACAAAACCAATCACTCTCACTGAGCTGACAGTGATCTATGCAACAGCAAGAAAGAGGAGGGATCTGACTCTCCAGCTGCGCCTCCTCCTCCTGTTTTGTCAAAACCAGTCATGAAAGGCTAAAACACTATTAAAATGGGTGATCACAAAAGGGAGCAACACCTACTTTGTAGATCTAATCAAAAACAAAGTATGACCCACAACATTATCTATGTCACTGGTCCAAGGATGTAACAGCGTGCATTTTAACATGACATGGCAATGGATGTATTGCCAGGTGTTCTGTAGACTCAACACTCCATTATTTTTGCACCTACCAGTAAACAAGACCAATATCTACATCAACATTCTGCACATTTTTACTGCCATTTTCTTCCAGCTTCTGCAATGCCTGTTTGAAGATCTGTAATTAAAACAACAGGGCTTGTTTAGTGGATGTTAAGCACATTTATGCAAGAAATATGTTTTACCTTTTAACAACAGTACTGCAACTGGATCCTTCACTAGCATTTTTGCCTATTCCATAATAAACTACTTTGCCCTGCCTAACAATCAAATACCTCAGCAAGTTCACAAACAATTTCTGACACAAAACTTACAATTGTGTGCTTGTTAAGTCCAGGTGTGAGCTTATAGACAATTCTCTTAGGCAACAGGTCTTTCCAAACCAAGTTCTTCCTCAACCAAAACACTGTTGGAGGATTACTGTTTTGTATCCAACTTTCTCAAACTCCTATTTCCAGTTCAAAGAGTAAGTAGCGTATAATCTGATTGTATTATTGTTGTATGCTTTCTTCTGGGTAATTCCCCCGGTGTCTGAATCTTGCAGTTTCCTCCCCATAGAGGTGAAGTATTCTTGATTTCAAATTTTCACTGTGTTCTGAACGTTCTATGCTTTCTTCTGGGTAATTTCCCAGCGTCTGATTGTATTACTTGCCCCTTTCTTGATCAAGGATTATGCAGTTGACCATTTAAGTCTGTCTTTTATAGTTCATGTAGTCAGTCAATGGTTGCAGGTGTGCACTCAGGCCAAGCAAGTTACTGTGATATTGCCTTCTGCATCACAGATTCACTTTTAAGATACTGCATACTGTTAATAAATTGCACAGCACTTATTGTGACAAAAATTACCCTTCTATCTTCTGTGCTGTACTGAGGCAATACACTTCACACTACAGTCTTCTAGATTATGACACCATGTAATTTGGCCAGTGGGTACCGGCGGTTTGGAGGAACCTGCAGCCTGCGTATTCAAGTAGATGCAAACACATGGTAAAAACTTGCATTTGCAATCACAAGGCATGCTAGAGATTTTACAGTAACGTTCATATGCATGAAACATGTATACACTAAATACAGGCTTAAAGCAGTACTGAAGCAAACTTAACACTTACTTTAATTCAATATAGTGCAATAAAACATTTAAAAATATAAACACTCACCTGTGATTATCTGTACAAGTAAAATTTATTTACTGTATTGAATGTAATGTCAAAATTTCAGCAGCAATCTTTCAATCAAAACCTACCTTTAAAGGTAACACACTCACATGGAATGCTGGAGCATGCCTATAACTGGAGGCAGTTTATATGACCACACTGAATTAAAGTGTTTGTATTGGGTGGTTTTAATAATGATTTATATTTGGCATCACAGTTGTAATCGCTTCAGATTTTAAGGTATATACAAGTTAATTTACATGTTGAACTTACGTGATTGGCTTTCCTTCTGCCTGGGGTCAATCCAAAATCTAGTTTTGTGGCAATCGGCTGTGACATTTGGATTTCTTGCGTCATTTCCGCAAATTTCATCACATGCTACAAGGGAACGAATGCAAAATGTAAATTTTGAAAATAAATACATGTTAAATTTAGATATGTGTACTGGCACCTACATACACATACAAAACTTAATGTCTGAGGCATCAACACTTTAACATCAATTCTACAATATACAGCACAGCAGTACTCTATACTGATGGCAGAATGCTGCATCAGCACACTCCCTCCTGCCCCCGACAATCCACAAAATACCTACAAAGAATGTACTTAACTTTGTGCACAATAATGTCTTATATCAGGGTAAATACAGCAATATTAAAATGGGGCCTACATACAATGGCAAGGCATTGGCTGGATTCAACTGGCTCAGGATAGGCACAAGTGGTAGACTGTTGTGAACAGAGCAATGAAATTGTGGGTTACATAAAATGTGGGAAATTTCTGGATGAGCTGAACAACTATTAGCTTCTCAAGTATTCTTCACCATTTGGTTCTCACACAGAAATGCACTAAACACACATGATGGCAATAGTGCCAGTAGCACAAAACTATTAGTTTGGCTGATCTCAGTCAATACCTGACTTTTCTCAGTTGCTCCATGCACATACCTCAGTCACTTGCACTACTTTACAGTTCAGCACACATAATTAATCTATTCTTCAACGTGACTATAACCATGTTAGCCACTAAATTAAAACAGTAAGTCTTTTAGCTTCATACTTACAACTGTTTCATCGTAATCTTCAACCCTAGGGTTTACACACACAATCATCCTAACTTGACCTTCTCCATCAAAGTAGTTTTTGAATAAGTGGGTTATTTTCGAATCCCTGTAAGGTACCATCTTACAGGTGCCATGCAACTGGTTTTCTCTTAAAATTTCCAAGCATGTTCTAAGAGTCATTAACGAATTGTTGATGTTCCCTGTGAACAGAATGGGCTGAATGATGCAAAGAATATCATTTGCTGTTATACGAAAATAAAATACTTCACTGAGCCCCAGAATGTAACTGTTAAGCAGCAGTGCATTAAAAGTAAACCAATTCCCATAAACAGTACCAGTAACAATTCAGGTCTTCTGATGCGAAACTGTGTTGAAAGGACTTCCTGATATTTCAGTGGCACTACAACGCTGTGAAACACCACGATCTGCTTCGTCAAGACAGTTTCACATGACACAAGAATTGAATCTTCAGCAATACCCTTGTCAAAATCTCAAATCTTTCACAAATTAATGTATAGGGAACTTCCAACCATCCAACTTTCTGCCAGTCAAATCCCGTATTAACCAACTCACCCTTCTGAACGCCCAGAGGAATTATTGCAACTGTGTGTAAAAACTTAAATTTAGCCTGAAGGCAACATATTGCAACATACTTTTGTGGGGGGCTAACAATGTAGCCTAGAGAATTACATTTACAAAGCAACAATGCTTAACCTAGCCTAGGCCTAGTTAGGCCGATGTGACACGTATCAGACCTAAGTAGCGGAAGATCTCAACAGATATTTAAGACTAAAAATACATTTCAGGACATTTCATTATATATCAAAATTATAGTACCAACTTATACACCTTTTTGTGCTAAAATGTTTTCTAGGTTCAGTTATTTGGCTTCCTAACTTTATGTCTATAGGCTAGGCAGTGGACCCTGAACATACTTACCACCTTTTGCACCCCAATGATCCCTCCCATTAGATCACGTAACTGAGGGTTCACCATATATAAATATATTTAGTAATATGAAGCAAGTGTCATTAGCAATTCAGTTAAAATGCCCAAGATTGTTAGTGGAGAAATGGCAAAATATAAAGAACCAACAAGTCAGAGACACTTGTTGGTTCTTTACATATTCAGCACAAAGGGATGAGTCATGTTATGGAAACAACAATACCAGTGGACAATCTAGCATACTTAACACAGCACATAAAATGTAATAATGAATTAGCATGACCAAGGTACAACTGAATTACCTTACAATTATAACACATTGAGTGTTTTGAATTTATCAACAATTTCATGGATAAAAATTAACCATGAAGCACAGCACACAATTTTTTATTGAAAATGGAGAAAAATAACTGACAAATCATTCAACACATTTGAGAGGTAATAGCAGCAACTGGCCATTTCTGTACTGACATGTGAGACAGTAACACACAATATGTTCCCGGTATCAAAGATCTAAGCAATGCAGCTGTCATGGGATGTGCCAGCAGACGTAGAGGGTCACTGTGCTTGGTGCAACAATAAAAGATAGACCCTGTATCTCTGTGAACAGTACCAACATTAGGATTCTGTTGAGGGCACAGTGCCTCTTACTTCTTTCACTCTCTTTTGCCCATTTCAAACTTGCCCTATTAATTGCTCAACTCGGATCTTTACGTTCCTTGTATCTAATACTCAGCAAATCAACACTGCAACTTTTACCACTTTCCCAAAATTGATGATGATTGGCAAAACAAATAACTGTCACCCCAGTAACGTGAAAGTTACCACACCACTAGAATTAATATTCAAATCATAACACTGCATTTCATTCTTAAGATTTTATAAAACCATCAAATTTTCGTGTCATAG
>Ga0209755_10006887_pt1 | contig 12445 bp, 10 predicted proteins | sample TergutCo191P1_FD_187301 | JGI IMG/M metagenome (GOLD analysis project Ga0209755, IMG submission 187301) | Cornitermes sp. P1 segment gut microbial communities from Petit-Saut dam, French Guiana - Co191P1 (SPAdes) (version 2) | ecosystem: Host-associated > Arthropoda: Insects > Digestive system... | reverse complement strand
AACGCCAAGCCGAAATCCAAGAACAAGCCAAACTTGACAAACTAATGCAAGACCCACTTGTCGATATAACAATTTGTAAAGGGGGTGACCTGAAAGGTCGGGGGATTTCTGGACTTCACCCGATTAAAATTATTACTCGCGAGGTCGAGGAAGTTTTCGCAAGCATGGGTTTTATTATTGAGGACGGCAACGAAATTGCCACCGAGTACGAAAACTTTGAAAGCGTCAACATTCCCAAAAATCACCCGGCACGCGATATGCAAGACACCTTTTGGCTTTCCAACGGGTCGGTGTTGCGGACACATACTTCTAATTGGCAAAATTATATGTTGAAAAAATATGGTCCGGTTTTCAAAGCAATTTGCCCAGGCAGGTGTTTTCGTAATGAAAATATTGACGCGACGCATGACACAACATTTTTCCAAGTCGAGGGCATTATGATTGGCGAAGATGTGTCGATTGCGAATCTTATATATTTCATGAAAGAAATCCTTACCGCGGTTTTTAAAAAAGATATCAAAGTCCGTTTGCGTCCCGGGTACTTTCCATTTGTCGAGCCGGGCTTTGAACTTGACGCAAGTTGTATCTATTGCGACGCCAAGGGCTGTCCGGTTTGCAAAAACGGTGGGTGGGTTGAATTTTGCGGCTGTGGCATGGTTCACCCTAATGTTTTAAAAGAGGGCGGCGTCGACCCGGAAAAATATCAAGGCTTTGCGTTTGGGTTTGGGTTGACAAGGCTTGCCATGATGCGTTGGGGGATAAGCGATATTCGATTGTTCAACAGCGGCAACCTTGAATTTTTGAAAGGCGGTGAGAAATGAAAATCTCTCTTAATTGGTTAAATGAATTTGTAGATTTAAAAGGCATTAAAATCCAAGACATTGTTTCGCGGTTTTCGTTGACTACCGCAGAAATTGAGGGCTATGAAATTAAAGGGCAAGACATCGCCGTTGTCGTAGGTGAAATCAAGACCTGTGAAAAAATCGAGGGCAGCAAAAAGTTGTCAAAACTTACGGTATGGGACGGCAAGAAAAACCACCAAGTCGTCTGCGGTGCACCCAATGTTAGGGTCGGCTTGAAAGTTGCGTTTGCCCCAAGTGGTACAAAAGTTGGTGACATAGTTCTTTCAAAGGTTAAACTTGCAGGAGTAGAAAGTTGTGGCATGTGCTTGAGCGGACGCGAACTTGGAATAAGCAATGACCACGATTGCATCATCGAAATTGACGCCAAGGCAAAGGTGGGCGAGGCATTGATTAAAACCTTGCCGTTTATAAATGATACCATTATCGAAATAGATAACAAGAGCATTACAAATAGACCCGACCTTTGGGGGCATTACGGAATTGCCCGCGAACTTGCCGTGATATTTGGGCGTGCATTGCGACCGCTTGAAACCGCGGATTTAAAACAATACGACAAATTGCCCGTTGTACCTGTTTCAATAGAAAGCGACAAGTGCCTTTCATATGGGGCAATACGTGTAGAGAATATCTCACGTAAACAGAGTTCGCTTGAAATGCAGACACGGCTTTTTTACCTTGACCATGTAAACACGCATGGGTTTCTTGTGGACTTAAGTAATTATGTAATGCTTGAAGTAGGGCAGCCCAACCATGCGTTTGACGCCAACAAAGTCGGCAAGATTTCCGTCGGGCATTTGACGGGCGGAACATTTACAACACTTAAAGACCAAGAGATTCAAATTGATAAGGAAATGTTATTCATAAAAAGCGATAACAAACCTGTTGGGCTTGCCGGAATTGTGGGGGGCAAGAACAGCGAAATTGATGCGACTTCAAACGCGGTGGTTTTTGAATTTGCAACCTTTGATTCCATGTGTATAAGAAAAACCTCGACCGCGATTGGTCTTCGAACGGACGCAAGCACGCGTTTTGAAAAATCGCTTGATACAAATTTGAACCGCATCGCCGCCGAGAGAATGGTTTACTTGCTTTCGCAATTTGACAAAGCGGCGGTTGTTGCATCGCGGTTTACGTATACCGCAAACAAAGAAACCAATCCAATCAAGTTAATCGTGGACAAGGCATACACCGAGAAATTCTGCGGCGTCAAATTCGATTGGATTACTGTGACGATGAAACTTGCCGGGCTTGGGTTTGCCCCTAAATTATCCGGCGACAAATTGCATGTAATCGTCCCAACGTGGCGAGCATCAAAAGACGTAACAATGCCCGTGGATATCATTGAGGAAATCGTGCGGACGTACGGCTATGACAATATCGTGCCGGTGCCACCTCGGGTCGATGTGAATCCTATTGCCGGATTGCCACAAAAGAAATTACAAAATCACCTTAAAGACATGCTATCCAAAACATACGCGTGCCAAGAAGTTCATACTTATCTTTGGTCAAAGACGCCCTCGGAACTTCGCGTAGTCAACAGTTTCGTCAAGGGTTGTGATTATATCCGGGGCAACCTTGTTGGTTCGTTGCTTGACGTTGTGGATAAAAACAAAGCAAACCATAATAACATACGAATCTTTGAAGTTGGAAAAGTTTGGAACGGCACACAAGAACGGCGACACCTTGCAATCTGTATTCCGTCTTATCAAGAGTTGGCACAAATAGTGCGTGAATTATTCAATGCCAAGTTTAATATTCCAAGCCAAACTAAACGCAACTGCCAAGACTTTTTCCACCCTAAAAACAACGCTGGTATATCCGTCAACGGAAACGAAATCGGCTTTATTGGTCAAGTCATAGGTAAAAACTGTGCCGCGGCATCTATTAATTTGGACAAGTTCACAGACCATGAAATCAACCAAATCACAGGAGTAACAAAGTCATTCAGCACTCCAAGTAAATATCAAAAGAATCACCTTGATTTCACGTTTGAATTTGCAAAAGGCGAACATATCTATGGCGACATTGAAACGATTTTCGAGAAGTTCTCGCACCCTCTTAACATGGGCTTTAAACTTAAAGATATTTACGAAAACAAGTACACCTTGCAGTTTACGGTGGGCAGTTACGAAAAAACTCTTACCTCGGACGACATCAACGATATCTGGGCAAAAATTATTGCCCATGGAAAGAAAAACGGCTTGACATTAAAAGAATAACATTGCATATTTAAAGTATGGTATCTGGGAATGAATGAAAATGTGTTTTACGTAGATGCAAAGTCGAAAATCGTCGATTTCTTGACGGCAGAGTTCGACAGTTTCCCCGTGAAATTACAAAATCGTTTTCTTAACTTTTTCCCACTTATGTCCAATTATCAAGAGGAAGGAATCAAATATCACCCAAAGATTTTATTCACCGACGGCATTGATACGATTTGCCGGAACCTTCCACACCCCAAAAAAATCGAGATGTTTTCCGATACAAACGAACATATGTTTGACTCGCGTATCAGGGCGTTGATTCCGTTTTGTAAACAATATTGGTGTATTTATATCGAGGCGGCAAAAGACGGCACGGTCACTTATGGATTGCTTAAAAACATTTGTTCAATTAAGGATGTTTCTTTGGAAGACTTGGTTTTTGCCGACCCCGAGATTCGCGAAAAACTTGACAAGAAAATTTCCGCGTTCCTTGTTCACGCTTATACACGATGGACGGTCACGATGCGAAGTCTTAACGGAAACACGCTTAATACTAATTTCGCCCTTGACATAATGGGTCACAGCGACATGGATAACGAGGTCGCCCAACTTGTCGACGATGCGTTCGCGAAACTTAAAACCACGCCAAAGAAACTTGCCGAATTAAAGACAATGTTCATCAACGTTTTTCGGAATGTGCTTAAAGACATTGGCGGAACGATTTGCGTGGTCGTGGACAAAGATTACGAAAAGTGCGACTTTTTATCCGATGGCATCTGGTTGAAAGAGCCAATAAGTCTTGGCAAGTTATTCTTGCAAACCACAAACTACAGCGAACAAAAATTGATATCAATCGCCAACTTGTTTCTTGCCATGTTAAACAAAGACGGAATCACCGTGATTGACAACGCGGGGAATATCCTTGCGTTCAATGTGTTCGTGGAAACCGATGCAAAAGAGGTCGGCAGTATAATCGGCGGAGCCCGAAAGCGTGCGGCGTACACAATTATAAACAGCCGCCGCAAAAATATGGTCGGGGTATACTTCCAATCCTACGACGGCGAGATTTTTTATGCCAGAGCGAAGCGATAGGCATATAAAAATTATTTATCTTCATTATTTTCAAAATCTTTGTGAATCATGCTTGGCATAATGTCGTCTTGAATTTGGTACTTGCCGCTTTTGTTTTTTGTTTTGCCGTATTCAAGATATTCGCCTTCAATTGTATGGTATCGAATCTGTCCAATGTCGACCATAGGATAAATTCGGACAGGGTGAATCACCGTAATTTCAAGCGTCCAAAAGCCGTCAAAGCCGATGTCGCCGAAACCTGCCGTCACGTGGATAAAGATTCCAAGCCGCCCGATGGAACTTCGTCCGTCGATTACGGGGACAAGTCCTTTTGTGATTGTTCTCTCGTACGTGCGACCAAGATACAAAACGCCGGGTTCAAGGACAAGCCCTTCTTCAGGTATGATTATCTTTTTTGTATTAAGTGGCTTTTTCATGTCCAAGACTTTGTCGGTGTACACAAGCAATTCGTTGTGCAGTTTAAGGTTGACGCTGTTCGGGTTGACCTTCGTTTCGTCGAAAGGCGTGATGACAATGTCGCCTTTCTTTATCCGTTGTTTGATTTCTAATCCTGTTAACATCATGTCTTTATTCTACGACGGTACATCATCTTTGTCAATAGTGTTCTTTTTACCTTGACAAGGTGGAACGGGCAAAGTTCTTGACAGCACATGCATCGAATGCACTTTTTCAAATCGAACTCGACATAAGTGCGAGAAGATTTGCGAGGGTTTTTCCGTTGCTTGCTTATCACCGCATTGGCGGGGCAGTGCTTTAAACATTTATCGCAGCCCTTGCATCTGCGTTTGGACACGACGGGCTTTTGGTTGGCAAAGCGTTTCATCAACCAATTAAGAACTCGTGACTTGCCAAGTTTAAACAATATCACCGGCGGTACTCGTTTGTACTTTGTATTTATAAACGGTGTTATGTCTTGCCCAATAATTTCCACGTCGTATTTATCGTTTAGTAGTCCCCGTTCCACCGCGGTTGAAATCGTCGGCAGACTTGCCGGGTCATATCCCATGACCCGTGCCGCGACGACGTCAAGGCTTGAATAGCATTGGCTTGCCATAACAAGTCCGACGTGAATCGGCGTGCCACTTGCAGGGCCTGGACCTTCCATGCCGTCGATTGCGTCAATTATATGTAGGACAAGTTTGTCACTCAAAACGCCATTAATGTCGTGGCAGCAATGCGAGAACGTCTGGATATCGGGGAAGTAGTTGTGCCACTCGACTTTGATAAGCCCGGGTATTGCCCCATACATATTTTTGCAAGCCGCAGAAAACCCTGCGAACGAATGCGTTTTAAGTTTCGCGATGTTGATTATGACGTCGGCTTTGTCAAGTGCTCCAAGTATCGGAATTTTCTTTGTGGTGATTCCGTCGGGGTATTCTTTGGTGATATCGGAGAAATCTTTGTTAAGTTCTACGCCCACGCTTTTGGCAACGTCGGACATTCTGGTGCGATTGTAAACCACGTTCAAATATGTTTTGTCGTACGGTCCGCCGGGACTGTCGCCTATTATGACTTTTGCCCCTGCATCTTTGCAAAGTTTCGCAACCGCCGCAACCACCGACGGATTTGTCGTCGCACATTTTTTGGGGTCAAGCGGACCCAATAAATTCGGCTTTAAAAATATCGTTTGATTTGGTTTGACGAATTTTTCAATTCCACCAATTTGGTCAATGATTGTCTTGATGCCAAGGTCAACCTTGTCTTGGTCGTACGAATCTACGGCGTTAACCGCAACACTTTGTTTTTCCATGAAAAATTATAACATAAATAAATTTAAAAAACCACATAAAAACGCTTGACGGGGGGGGGGGGGGGTATTATGTTATTGATTGTGTGTAAATGCAAAAGGAGAACACAATCATGAAACAGAAAAACCAAAAACTACTTGCCTATGGTCTTTGCGTAATATTCGCATGTACCGGAATAGCAATGGTAGGCTGGGGCTGGGGGACTTGGTCGACGAAGGCGGCAACTTGTTGTTGTGATACAACTTACTGGCACCACGAAGGAATCCGTGCAGAATACTTTGGCTGTGAAGATAACTCTGGCAAATGCGAAACCACAAGCACCCTTACAATCACCAGCGAAGCAGAGTTCGGGTTATTTGCGTGGCACATGATAAACAATTCTGCGTTTGCGACCTACGACTACATGCGATGGCATCATTATTGGTGTTGTAGATATACGGGCAAGTCTGTGCCTGAAGAATATATTGACTATTCTGGTTGGACGATTGAACTTGGCGGCGATTTGGATTTAAGCGGCAGTCGATGGATTCCAATCATAATTACAAATGTTATATTTGACGGAAATGGATTCGCGATAAAAGGACTTAATATTTCAAATGCGTTGTTTTCCCTTTGCCCATCTCAAAATTGCGAGTTCATGCCCTATCATTCCACTGCCGGTTTGTTTGGTATAGCCGAAGGCAGCATCATCCAAAATTTGACTTTGATAAATCCAGATGTGAATATTCACGCATCAAATATCCAAGGTAATTCATTCGCCGGTACTTTGGTCGGGAAGATGCTTGGCGGTCAAATCAATAACTGCGTTGTAATCGACGGTCGATTGTATACATGGTTGTCGACAAACACAAGTGCAAGAATTTATCATTTCCAAGGCGGGCTTGTCGGGTTAAATGAATATGGCGAAATTATTAATTCGCAGGTTCGTAATGTTTCCCATTATGCATCAGATTATACTTGGCATACATGGGGAGAGCAAAAGTTATACCTTGGTGGAATCGTCGGACGGTCAACCGGAAATGTTGTAAATAGTCTTTCATATTCAACGACGTACAGTCATAACTTTGCAGAGTATACTATTGACATCAATGATGTTGCGTATTTGCCGCCGCCAAGTAGTCAACCCGGCGACACAAACGGAAGCAACCAATACGAGGAAGAAGAACTTAACAACACCGCCAATATCACAGTTATAATAATTGGCAGTTTATTTATTGTACTGGTGTTTGCTTTCATTGGATTTGTTTCGGTTCGTCAGATGCAAAAACAAAAAAAGCAAAATGTTGCAAATTAGGTATTCACAAAAAAAATTGTGTGTGGTAAAATATTTACATGGAAAAATACGCTTTATTTGAAATCGGCACGACGCACGTACGCGTCACATTGGCAAAGGCTTGGGGCGAAACCTTTTACATCTATCGCAACCACAGCGAAACCGTCCATATTAACAAGCACATCGAACAGGACGGAATGATAAAATCCGCAAAGGTTCACGAGTGCTCGACGATTTTAAAGATGTACAAAAAAATATGCGAAGCCGAGGGCGTAAATCATTACCTTGCATTTGCAAGCCAAAATCTTACCAACGCAAAGAATTATAAAAGTTTCATTGATGAAATGAGTTCTTGTATCGGGCACGAGTTCAAATTACTTACCGCAGAAGCCGAAACCAACGCAATATATACTGCGGTAATAAATACGCTTGATGTTGGCAAGGGCGTCATTGTGAATATCTCAAGTTTTTCAACAAGAATCGTTTACTACAGTCGCCGCATGATTTTGGATTCTGTAATAATTCCTTATGGCTCTGTATCATTGTTTGAAAAGAACGGCGATTTTAAAAAGCAACTTGAAGAAAAAGCACCTTTCTTGAAAACGCTTGACCCAGAAACAAAAATCGTGGGCGTAAGCGACGTGTTTACATCTTTCGGCAAAATCGCAAGAAAGATGAAAAAATATCCCGTCGACCTCGACCACAACTTTAACACCGACCGCGAAACATTTAACCAAGTCTTTGACTTTATCAAAACGCTTGACCTTGACAAGAAACAAAAACTTAAAGGAATCTCAAGCCACAGTGCCCAAACAATCGTTTGTGGCATGAGCATCATCGACGCGATTTTGGACTTCAGCGGTTTAAGCCAAATGGTCACCGCGTGTGCGTATCGAAACATGGGCTTGTTCCACCACGCGATTATCCCATGGACACAAGAAAAGCCAATCAACGACCTCTTGACATACAGCATCGACGTGATTTCAAATTTGTCGCACCTTGATAAAAGGCGTTCGACGCGTCACTATGAATTGTCGCTTATGCTATTTAAACAAATCCGAGTCCTTCATAAACTTCCGCGTGCGTACGCCAAGGTCTTGCGTATCGCGTCAAACCTTTACAAACTTGGCGGCTATGTAAATAACTATCACGCAATTTTGGCGGCACCTTTGCTTGGGGCAACGCACAAAGAAGTCGTCCTCGCCGCATTCGTTGCGTCGTTCCGAAAATGGGAAGACTTTAACCTTGCCGAGTGGATTAAATACAAAGACATCGTGGACGACGAAGATTTAGAAGCCGTGCGGAAACTTTCTATGATTCTTGCCATGGCGGATACCTTTGATATCCGCGGCGGTCAAAGCGATACCAACACAATAAAAGATTTGTCTTGCGATGTGCTTGGCGAATCCGTGATATTGAAACTTGTTACCGACGTCGACGGAAAGGCTCAAAAAATCGATGTGTCGGCGGCAGACGTCGAGATATTCCACGCCCGCAAATTCGCCGTCGAATTCCAAAAGACATTCCAAAAGACGTTGGAGTTACTGTAAAAATAAATCTTTGTGCTTGTTGAAAAATTCAAAGTACGTTTTCGTGTTTTCAACTTGCCACCATTTGCAAATCGAAACGGGAGTTGTGTCAAGATTGTAAATCTTCGCACCTTGGATTGATAACATAAAAGGCGAATGTGTTGCGATGATAAATTGGCAACCACAGTATCGGCTTTTCTTTTCGATTAATTCTTTAAGTTCAAGTTGCATTTTTGGAGATAAACTGTTTTCGGGTTCGTCAAGACAAAACAATTTATCGTTTTTCAATTTGTGAAAGAATTGGTCGATTGCGGTTTCGCCGTTGCTGTTTAACTTTACTTCTTTGCCGGCTTGGTTTTGAAGGAACTTTCGCCGTGTCAATGACTTTTGTCTTGCAAGGACTTGCAACCGGAACTCGTCAAAATTTTCCATGCCTTGCAATTTAATTGTTTCGCCAAATTTTAACTCTGCGTGTGTTTGTTTTCCTTTTTCAATGTTTTCGTGGATTTCTTCGTTGGTCGTCCGTACCGCAAGCATATAGTCAAAAATATCATCGCTTGTAATTATCATGCTGTCGGGTGGTACAGGTTGATAGACTCTATGTCCGCAAGCGTTAACAAATTTTGAAAACATCTCGCTATTGTTGAACGGCGAAACTCTTTTAAGATTAACTTTGTTCGCAATCAAATTCAGCAAGGTCGTTTTGCCGCTGCCATTTCCGCCGTAAATAATTGTCACTTTGTCAAAGTCAATCTCGGTCAATTCTTTCTTTGTAAACATGCCACAAGGATAACCATTTTCCAAATATCCAAAGCCGCCGCCATTTTCTTCCATGCGTTGTCGGGCTATGGCGTATTCAACATCGTCGTCAGGCAAAATAAATTTCTCAAGATACATGTTGATAGTCTACGACATTTAATGTTATAATTCAAGTATGACAAATACTGATATTTTAATCATCGGGGCAGGGCCTGCGGGATTGACCGCCGGATTGTATTCTGCACGAGCCGGGGCAAAAACCATTATAATCGAAAACATGGCGGCAGGCGGACAAATAAACTTGACTCCCGACATCGCGAACGTGCCGGGCTTTCTGGAAATAAGCGGGCAGGAACTAGGGCTTAAAATGCTTGCCCAAGCGGAAAACGCAGGTTGTGAAATTGTCTATGACGAAATCACGGAAATTGATTTTAAAAACAAAACAATCAAAGCATACGAAAACACAATAAAATACAAAGCCCTTATCATCGCTGGCGGTTGCCGTCCGCGTGAACTTGGCATACCGCGTGAACAGGACTTTATCGGTGGCGGAATTCACTTTTGCGGTCTTTGCGACGGGGCATTTTACAAAGGCAAAAACATCGTCGTTGTCGGCGGCGGCAATCACGCGGTAGAGGAGGCAATCTATCTGTCCGACATCGCGAAATCCGTGACAATGGTTGTGGACGCCGACAAATTCAAAGCCCAAGAAACATTGATAAAGCAACTTGGTAAAAAAGCAAAAGTCCACTTTAAATCAAGCATCACGGAAATCACGGGCGACACAAAAATCACGGGCGTCGTTTTAAAAGACAAAACCAAAATCGCAACCGATGGAATCTTTGTCGCGATTGGTCGTGCCCCCAACACCGAACTTTACAAAGGCAAACTTGACTTGTCCAAAGACGGCTATATAGTTGTCGACTTTCAAATGCAAACTTCTATCCAAGGCGTATTTGCCGCCGGAGATATTATCCAGAAACGCGTTCGCCAGGTCGTCACCGCCTGTGCAGACGGAAGCATAGCCGGTTCGACCGCAGCCACATATATTAAATTAATGGAAAATTAATTAGGAGGTACAATGAAATACTTTGGGACAGACGGAATCCGTGGAATCTTTGGCGATGATTTGACGATTGAATTGGCAAGTAAGGTGGCAAATGCAATCGTGACATACAAGCCAAAAAAAATCATCGTCGGATATGATACACGCGAATCAAGCCCGGCACTTTTTGATGCTATGGCAAAAGTTTTTACGCAAAACAAAATCAAAGTCGTGAATGTCGGCGTTGCCCCCACAATGGCGGTGGCGTTTTTGACTCGGGAACTTGGCTGTGATTATGGAGTCATGATTACCGCAAGCCACAATCCGCCGAAATACAACGGCATAAAAGTATTCGATAAAAAAGGAGAGAAACTTGATGGACAAGAACTTGAAGATTTGGATAGACTTACTTGTAAATAAATTCACCCCGGTTTTTAAGGGCAAAAATCTTCCGCACATTTACGCGGACTTTGCAAACGGCAGCGGCACGGCGGTGGCAATGGACGTTTTTGGGCGGCTTGGGTTTAAGGTAACCGCGTTTAATACCGAAACCGACGGCAAGAACATCAACGTAGATTGCGGTGCAACCCACCCCGAATTTCTTAAAAGCAAAATGACTGCGGGTCCAGGGGGTCACCCCCTGGTTGGCATTTCGTTTGATGGCGACGCCGACCGGTGTATTGTAATTGACGAAACCGGCAAAGTCGTTACCGGCGACGTTTTAATGGCGGCACTTTGTTTGACAAGCAACGCCAAAACTTTGATATCCACGATAATGTTTAACAGCGGCACGCAAAAGTTCCTTGAACAAAAAGGCGTGGAACTTGTCCGCACAAAGGTCGGCGACCGATTTATTGTCGAAGCCATAAAGCAACTTGACAACATTTCCAACATCATCGCCGGCGAGCCAAGCGGTCACTATGTGTTCCCAGAAATCTTCTTAAGCGGTGACGGACTTTTGTCGGCATTGATGATTTTGAAAATGATTGTGGAAACGGGCAAGCCCTTAAATCAACTTTGCGGCGACATTCCAATGTGGCCAAGCATCTTGAAAAACGTAACGCACGAGGTCGAATCCGGCGAATATTGGAAAGGCGACGCAAGGGTCTTGATTCGCAAAAGCGGCACAGAACGACTGTGGCGGATACTTGTCGAAGCCCCAACGCAAAAACAATGCCAAGAAATACTTGACGATATTTTGAAAAAATAATTTTAAAAACTTGTTAAAAATGCTTGACGGGGGGGGGGGGGGTATTATGATATTGATTGTGTATAATTAAAGGAGAACACAATCATGAATCAAAAACTTGTCACCACAATCGCAAAGGTCGCATTGGCAATTTGCTTGACGGCATCGGCGGTATTCGGCGGACTATTAATCGCGGACGGCGTGCAAACCCGTGCTGCCACCGAGATTTGGACGGGCGATTTCTCGGAATACTTTGTAACCGAGTTTGAAAAAAATCCCGGCTCAAGTGAAAATCCGTTTTTAATTCGCAATGGGGCAGACTTGGCAAGGCTCTCGTGGATATCGGGTCATGATGGTGGGGAAAACGCATATATGCAAGGTTACGGCTTGTATTTTAAAATGACCAACAATATTTTCTTGAACGATACAACATATTGGCAGTATTGGGGTGAACATTCAAATAATCCAAACGGGGAATTAAATTTAAATGCTTGGGCACGGATTGGTAGTTGCTGTTGTTTTCCTTTCCGTGGAACTTTTGACGGCAACGGGTTTGCTGTTTACGGAATTTATATGGCCGGTGGCTGGTCGGGTGCCGGCTTGTTCGGTCATATCAATGGTGCGACAATTAAAAATCTTGGGATAGAACAAAGTTTTATTCAATGTTATGGTTATGGTGGGGTTGGTGCAATCGTGGCTTTTGCCAACGATAGCAAAATTATAAACGTTTACAACGCCGGCAA
>Ga0209755_10006886_pt1 | contig 12449 bp, 9 predicted proteins | sample TergutCo191P1_FD_187301 | JGI IMG/M metagenome (GOLD analysis project Ga0209755, IMG submission 187301) | Cornitermes sp. P1 segment gut microbial communities from Petit-Saut dam, French Guiana - Co191P1 (SPAdes) (version 2) | ecosystem: Host-associated > Arthropoda: Insects > Digestive system >... | reverse complement strand
ACCATCTTTGAGTTGTCTTTGTATGGTCTAAATTAAAGGATTGTATTTTCAGTTTTTCAAACTGTGTAGAACAAAGCAGAGGCATTGCAAATTTTAATTTCAAATGACAGGCTTTACCCCTCATACGGTGTGAGAAACACATGTAGTGATGCATATAATATTGGGGTAAGACACCTTATTGTGATGTGTAAATAAGTAGATGGCTGAAAATGGTTGTCAGTCTCAACTGTGGTTTTGACAGTATTTTATTGTCATTCGTGCTGCATATTTCAGCCATCATTAGGCACCAGGATGAAATACTTGTAAACTGTAGGTTATTAATAAAAATAATTTGAGATCTAAGTTTTATATGACTGTATTTCATATATTCATTTAACCAAAACTTATGTAATGATATTTGATTTTATATTAAAATAGTGTATTAAAATGAATATCATAATAGAGGTGCTACTACTTTTAAAAAGTGTATTAATGTTCTTCCTTCCAGTGTGCCAGTAGAACTTGTGTTGTGTGAGATTCACTGCAAAAAGGTAAGGTGTCAGTAAAAGCATTGTTTGTATGAATAACTCGTTTCCTTTAACTTACATATGTATGTGTTTATATATACACACACACACACACACACATATATACAGGGTTATTCATAAGTACGTGAAACATGTTAGAAAACTGGCTGATGCCATAGTTGAATGAAGACAGTAATGATTACATCTTTCAACAAGATGGCTCTCTGGCTTACTACAAAGATGTGCAAGGGTATCTCAATCGAAACTTGCAACAAAGGTGGATAGGATGCACAGGAAAAGATGACGACGTGTTAATGCGGTGGCCATCCTGGTCCCCGGATTTAACCCCATACAACTTTTTCTTCTGGGGATTTGTGAAAGACAGTGTCTTTGTGCTTCCACTCCCTGCTAATCTTCAGATTTTCACAACTGTATAACCACTGCTGTGGCTCTGGTCGACCGTGATATGCTGACACACGTGTGGAACGAGATGGACTATCGCATAGATGTCTGCCGTGTTACCAAAGGTGGACACAGTGAGCGTCTGTGAAATATATAAAAAAATTTGGAGAATTTCTCTTTCTATTGGCGTAAGAACTACCATGATCCATTGAGTAGTTTATTTGATGCGAATTTTTAAAATGTTTTGTGGACTTATGAATAACCCTGTATATATAAAATTTTAAATGAAGTTTTTATTTCCAGATCTTACCTTTTGTGGTGAAATGCACAGAATACAAATTTTTAACATGCATGTTGGAAGGAGTAACTTAAATAACATTTATAAAAGAAGTGCTACATCTGTTACATTATGCACTTTATTATTTTAATACATAATTCATTAACATTACATGGCTCACTTTAATACACAGGGCGTTCATAAATTAGTTATACTGAAATTTGCTGTTGTAATGTCTGAACTAGACGTGACAATTTGGTCAGGTGCATTTGTTGCACGTAGTCCTCAAGCTATAATGCAGACTGCCAGATTGCATTCCATTCATGCGAAACTGCTTAGAAATCCTGCCGGTCCTCGTGGAGTCATGTACTGGTGCAGAGCGTGCACAGTGTTGTTTGTGTTTCAAGAATTGCAATTAACCACTTACGTTGCATGAAAATTCAGGACCAAGTGTCACAAAAAAATCACCCCAGAGAATGACTTTTAGTGTGATACAGTCGGGTTGTTGAAACTGGCTGAGTATCTCACAGGGAGACAGGCCAGGGCCAACCGTGTGTTGCAGGTGGGACGATAGTAAATGTGTGGCAGACATTCATTCGCAGTCCACAAAAATCAACTAAGCATTAAATATGTTAAAGACAAAGTTTTTGTTCCAACTCTTCCTGCAAGTTTGGAAGAACTCTGGTCACGGATAACAGAAGTGTTTACAACCATAGATACAGACATGATTCAGGATTTGGGATGAAATCGCTTACAGATGGGACATTTGCTGTGTGACACGAGGAAACAACATTGAAAACATGTGCGTATCTGTAGATGAAACTTAAACATACATTATATTGTGTGCTGTATATCATAATACTGTAAGTTTTCTACTCTCTGTGTTATTACACCTTAGTTTTGTGTAACTAATGTAGAGATGCCTGTATAATTAGATGATATTATTTTGAAGTTTCATATAAATGCATTTGAGAAGTACTGACATGTAAAACTGAGAAATCATTTTTTTTAGTAACATATTGTTGAAGGATATTTTTCTGTTCCATATGTTTTTAATCTGGTACCTGGTGATGGATTTTATATGGGGTGTCCCAACAAGAGCACAAGATTTAATTTTGTAATAAAATGTACCATTTATTCAAAAAGTAAATAACACATTCTTTAGTGTAGTGTTCCATGACTACTAATCGCAAAAATGACAAATGACAGATATTAAATTTTCACTGCCACCAATTTAACAGAACAACAATGGTGCGCACTTTAAATCTTGTGCTCTTGTTGGGACAACCTATATTAGCCATAACGTACTGTAAATGACAGTAAAATATTTTGGCAACCATAGTTGTGATGGACAGTTCTTTGTATGCATTTAATTATGTACATAGTGGTTATGTGAACATAGTAATGGTGTAAAGACCTGACCCAGATTAGAGAGAGCTGACCATGAAAGAGTTAAGAAATCTTTAAATTTCATTGTAGTAAGTACACATCTGACCTCTGTATAACCACATCAAATTCAGATACAAGCTTGATGTCCTCAAGTAGAAGCTACAGATGGGTCTCAATCACTTTATGTGAATAACAGTTGCTGTAGCTCAGACAGTGTAGTATAGGTTGGACAGCTGGGAGAGAGAATTAGCCTACCTTGCTGTCTGGTTACTCTTCTATGTTAGCTTGCATTAACACTGTATTGAAGCATTACATCCTGTGGCATTGGTTGTTCATTGTCTGGTAGACCTCACAAACCAACAAGGAGAGCAACATGATAACAGTGAAGTGATAGTCCTCACCAGCAGTGGTGGTGGTGGTGGTGGTGGTGGTGGCTCTGGCAGCAAGGTTGGCAGCGCCTACAAGCTGCGGGACTCACGCATCATTGAGATTGCAGGAGGGCGTGAACTTTTCTCACAGAGCAGATCAAAGGCAGCCCGCTGTAAGTCTGCCCGCTACTCAGACGAAGGTGACAAACTAGGCAAGCGTGCTGGAAAGACTCAGGGTGTATGGGAGCTGCGGGCAAGGTGAAGGAATTTCATAGTCTTTTGCATGTGTTACTGCTGTTAAACCAACATACTTTTAAGCATGTTCTGCAAGTTCTGTTATGTCATCTGGTTGATGCTTAGAGACTACCACTGTATTACATCTAGCTCATTGTTACTTTAAGAGATGGCAGTTTACATTAGTGGTTTTCTCAGGTTGATATGTCATATTTTGCATGCTGTTCCAGCTATAAGTAAGGAGCAAGTGAATGTACTCTTTCAAGAGCTGAGACTAATTGTTGGGTATATGAACAGTTGATATTATAGGTCATACTTTTTGTTAGATAGCTGCCATACGTTGATTTTTCTTTTTTTGCTTAATTTGTTCAATTGCATTGTTATTTAAGTTGGTGTTGTTTTACATCCCTGTTGTGTTGCCAAAATGGGTGTATTTGAAAAAGACGTAAATAAAAAATGGTATTCCCATTAGAATAAAAAATTTAATAAATGGAAATAAACCAGCCAAAGAAAGTTAAACTGGAAATGAGAGGAAGTAAATTAAGAAGTGGTGTAAATTGGCCTTGGTATATTGGAAATGAAAATGGATTTAGTTTATCCATGTTTCTATGTATGTGAATTATAGATATGGCATATAGTGGAGGTAGCAGTGGTTCCATTAACAGTTTACAGTTTGTTTCAACCCTTAACACAATCCTATAAATATTCACTGCAATGCAACTAGAATCACAGAGTTACACATGTGTCTATCATAAATTGTCAGGACCATAAGGGATTTAATACTGTAGTCCACAGTAAACCTTGGCCGACAAGTGCTGTAGTCATAATTGGACTTATACACAATACTGACATGAGTGGTTAGCTTCATGCCCTGGCTGCCACACTCCCAGTGAATGGACCCCTCATACTTGTGGGATAGGAGGGTTGTTGGGCGTCGGAGATGGAGAAAAATCTCTTGCTACTCTCAGAGTTAAACCTGTAATCTCTTGTCATCCAGCTCGTAGCTTAGTCACCATGCTGTCTGAAGTACTGAGCTCACAGAAAAGCATGGGAAGTTGCTGTGAAAGAAAGACATTTTGGCAGTTTTTTAAAATTGTGATTAGTAGTCTAGAAGTACTGAATGGAAGGAAAAATTTGTTTTATAATTAAACTGTTGTGACTGGAATTTTGCTTTTATGTTAATTGAAACTGTAGGAAACTGACTTGTGAGATGGTTGGGCCAGCTAGATAGTTTTAGGTAAATGTGATATGATGCAGTGTGGTTCATATTTGGAGAGTGGTTTTTGTTGCATGTAGCTTGGGGTCTGCATGTTTTCCAAAAATATATGAGCCTCCTTAAAAGTGTAGGCACCAGAAAGGTAATATGAAACAAGTTCCATACTGAGGAACCAAAAATGGGCACTCTGTAGGCTACATAATTTAATTACTTGGTGACCTGCTATAGTTCATGTGTATGTCAGCACATGGTACTTTCATGCATAATATTTTATTTTGAGCACTTTCAGATTCTTGCAGAGGGCACAGAATCTTGTTCATTTTTAATGAACTGCAGTTGCATTTGTTGCAGTAAAATGGTAGACTCGTAAGCATACTCTTGTTGGTTCCTGTATGACAGGTGTGGAAATGATGTGAAGAACAAGAGAGGTCTGAGTTCTCAGCAGCGTGAAGTTACTGAGACAGTATTCTCAACGGAGGTTAGGTCTGTGGTGCGGCACCAACATTCTGCTGGCATCAGTCCCCCTCTGGTGACCAGCGGAGAGGTGGTGGTGTTTGATGATATTGGAGAGGATTGGCGCAACAACATCAGTACCACTGGCCTCTCTTCCACAGGCACTTCTCCAAGCCCACCTGTGTACCACCGAACTGCCACCGATTTCTTCAAGGTGTGGTCACTGGAGTATCACTTTAAAGATTTTAATGAGTGTCACCTAGAAGTAAGTGTGTGGCTGATGTGTCTGGTATTTGATGGACTCGTTAGTAGTGAAGGAATTCATGTCCAAGGTAGGGGCACCTTTGAGGCAGCTCTGGTATTTTCATTTGGTGACAGGATGATGATGTGATGAAACAAAAGTTTCTCACACAGTGGTCCTGGACCATTACTGCCAATCTGCATATGTATTTTATGATATGGAAGAACTGCTTTATTACAGCTAGCATATATAATTTGATGTTGAAAAAATAGCAGTGTTTTTCACAGTGTTCTGACTGGGTAATGCAGTTATGATTACATTTTCATGTGTTGTGTGCTGACTTGGTAATGTATGAGATTTCAAGCAATTTAAACTGCAGTAAAATATATGTGTTTTTATTATTTATTGTCATATACATGCAGAAACAAATGCAGGTAATTATTTGATGAATACAGAGAATATAAAGCGGTGTAGTATTTTAAACATTCTGTAGACTTCAATGCCAATATGCAGTCTGATATTTTCTCCTTATATATCTGGTACTAGTATACCATCCTTTGTCTTAGTCATGCTTACATTGCTGTCTCATTCAGTTCAGCTCCGTTGTGTTTGTTGGTTTTACTGTATTTTGTGCAAATACATGCAGACAGCAGTATGGTATCAACACATAAATTATATCAAAGTGGTAGTTGAGAGTAGAAATTTTTACAGTTTATTACATTATCAAAGAGAAGGAAAGAAAATTCAATTCTGGATAAGTTGTGTGGTGGTATGAATGTAATGTTAGACATGAATGAATTTACCATCTCCACTGTCCATTAGTGACGAGAAGTGAAAAGTGTAATGGGTCCTGTGCATTGTGCTGAGGTGTTTCACTTAGATAGGAGGCAGTGTAATGTTTGGAACAAGGAAATATTATGGCATGTGAACATTGTGGCATTGCTGTATGAAAGTACATAATTATTTCAACACATGATCATCAGCAAATATACTATGAATGCATGCAGTTTTGAAGCATTCAGAGTTATATTCAAGCTAAATAATGTGGCGCTGCAAGGTGAAACAGGTCTTGTAGCAACGTGGTTGCAGGTACATAATGTGAAGCTAGAAGTTGTGTAGGTTTCAAGCTGAATAAATTGAAACCACAACGTGAAGTGGGGTTGTTCATGGGATTCAGTCTTGAGTTTCTAGAAATCTTGAAGCTAAAATATATCCTGCTGAACCAGTGTTCATTTGGATAAAACAGGTCTTTTGTAAGAAGTTGGGCAATGGGAGAGGTATGACAGGCTTTGAGGCTTTTGTGGATATGCAGACTGTGCTTTGTTGTGGGTGTGCAGTGGTGCTACAAAATGCTAATTTTTTTTATTTCACCGTACTGAAATTTGTGGGCACTAAAATTGAAAAATAGTATCATTTGACTTTTTATGGGTATAAAGGGTGCTCTTCAGTGACAAGTAGCTGTATGTTGGTTTTTTTTATGACATAGAAGCATATGTGATGAAGATCCAAAGTGCAGAGTTTTATCAGTTTGGAAGTATACAGTATCAGGGATTACATAATTTTTATCAGAATGCCACTGGATGAAGTGAGGACCTTCTTGTAATGTCTTTGAGCCCTGAATTGTTTAATTACATCAAGGGATGAGAAAGAAATTGTTGAACACGTGGATCATGCAAGAGAAATCAAAGGAGAGGGATTTGTTGGTATCATAGATGAGGAAATTGATGAGATGCTGCAGCCAGTGAGTGACAGTGTAAGTGATAATGATGCTGAAGAAGAAAGGCCTACACTTCCTGCCATGACAGCGAAGGGTGTGTCTAATTGCTCATTATGGAGAGAAGCTTTGAGTTGATGACTGGAACTCATAGCATTTTCCAGGAAATTCTTGACATAGCAGAGAAGGAATGTCAACCATCACTGAGTTAATGTTAAACCTAAAGAATAAGTTTATCAATGTGATTTCTGATTTAAATGAATGAAAAAACAATTTGTATCTAGAGTACATTGAAAACAGTTATTTTATTTTTTTAATATAATTTAAACATGACATAAAGTTTGCAGTTGCAGTTGTTAACCACTTGAAATGTGGTGTTTCCGATATGTTCCCTATGTGTTGACACATACAGAACTTCTGCACTCTGGCTTCACAGTGTGTTTTTGTGTGTTCCATGTGATTCTCAGAGTAAACAATGATGATTTCCCTAAACAGCATTAACTGCTTGGTCTTTGTAGTGGAGGTGCAGTGTTCTTACTGCGAGTTGGTAACTTTTTATTTTAAATATCATTTACATGAATTTGAAGCTTGGAATGGAAATGCTGTAAACATATTGATCAAACTGTGCAGTTTGAACCTTTAGTCAACTACATTCTTCTGTTCACAGTGATGATATTCCAGCGAGTTTTGTTTGTAGTTTCCCAGACTTATACATATTTAGAAATGAATGATTAAGCCTTTCCTTGCCAGTGATCCATTTGAGCCATAGAAGCAGGTACTGCTCATACTAACAAGCAGCAGATCTGGTTGATGCATTAGAAGTATGAACATGAAATGTAATGCAGCTGTTCATAAAATTTTATTGTCAACACCTGCTGCTTGTCTTTGCACATCTCACTCCTCGTTATTAACTGTTTACAGTTGTGGCATAGCTACATATAGCATACAAGTATGAGGCATAGTTTGAATATGTGTCTCCAGGTCCTCGTTACCCTTGTGAAATTCTTTTTAAAATTTGACAAAATAGTAGACACTTTGTGCGAAGAGTTAACATGCATGTCCACGTGCATCTGGAGTGTAAGTCCCTAATCATATATTGAGGCAAAGAATGTTTCAAAGACAGAGAAGACTGAAACATTTATGTATAAGTAAATTTTTTCATGAGTCGTACAGATTTCAAGATGATTATTTTCCATTTTCAGACTTGTCTGACAGTGCAGAATGATTGTTAATACAAGGGGCATATCAGAAGTTCTGCATATTATAGTCCTGTTTTAAAAACAGATATTTATTTCTGTTTTGTAATGCTCATCTGTTTTTAGCACTTAGTATCTTTGTTGTGACATACACTTTTTGACATTTTTCTCTTCGTCGTTTGTTTCTTGAATGTGTTGTGGTTTTACAGTGTCTTACGCCTGTGTGTTGTATCAAAACCCGTGCCCTACTTTGTCTCTTCGTATGTTTAACATATATATATTTACACTACTGTAGGCACTCTGGCTCTCAGTATTACTCTGTTCTTGTCATGTGCCATAATCATCATGACATTTGCTTTTGAATGTTGAAAGTGACATTTCTTTGGATGAGAAGAGGTTGAATTCTTCCAGTTTGAGGATTGTCTTATTAGTTTCTCTTACACAAAGTTTGTGTCAGAATCCAGAAAACAGATATGGTTCTTATGTTTGCATCACATGCAGTGTCCTCTCCAGGCTGTTGGCAGTGACCACTAATGTGTCAGCTCTCATTGTTGGTGGTCAGCAGCATCTTTGATCATTGTCAGTGCTTGTCTCTTCAGTGCTTGTTTGCTCTTCATGGAAGTGAGATGTCCTCATGTCACTGTGCTTTGATGCACCACACTCCACAGACTATTTCTAAGCATTGTGAATCTTACTGTGTTTTTTTTTATGTGTAAGATTTTTATTTTGGTGTATGAACAGTGGTTGGTCCTTACATGATACCTGACCTGAAAAATGTTTATTGTCCATTTTACAATATTATTTTGTCGAGCATGAACAGTAGTGGCAGCAGTTGAATACACAGCATTCTCAGGCAAAGCCTGAAAATATAACTGCTGTGGAGAATGGAAAGTTGATTCATCCTGCTGCCATTCTGTGCACACCGTGGAGAACTTCTGAAAAGCTTTTCATATATGCCTACTCATTTTCCTAAGCTAGAAACAAAAGAATGATGGCATTTAGACCATTCTGCTAGGAAGTCAGTTTTCTTCTTTTAATGTATTGAAATATGACCCAGCAGTATATCACTAATGGTACAGCAATTTGTTATAACCCACAGATACAAAATTTTTCACAGGAGACAGAAAAACCTTGACAGATCATTAAATAGACCAACACTTAAATCATGTTATGTTTTTTACAAAAATAACAGAGAAGCATCTATTTTTTTTTGTGTATTCAACATTCTGACAGAAAGTGTGTTTATATTATAACCCAGCTGTCTAGTAATGAGGGAATCTGTCTTTGATGAGGTATGTGGATTAAAAACAAATTGCCATGCATAAGGGCAGTATGTACTCATGTGTCATTTCCCTGAAGTGTGTGTAATAATCAGAAAGCATCTTGAAGCTGTTATTTATTCGTTACTGTTTGCTAATTTGATTATGTATCCTTTAATATAGAATAGTTGCAGTGAATTTTTGTGTCTGATTTTGTTTTCAGGTTTTCATGGTGGTGGTTCCTGAGATTTTTTTTTTACTTAGAATAGTGAAGATTTATTCAAATGTTTTGGAGGAATGTACTGCCTCCCTCTTCAGGATGACTGAATCTGTTTCAGAAGGATGCTGAAATAACTGGGGGGAAGGAGTGTGTCATTTACGTAGGAAGGTTGAAGGAAATTTTGGCCAGTCAGAGCTGCTGATAGGGGACAGGGCTTGTATTGAGGGAGTTCTAGGAAGGCCCCATTTCATTTCCTACAGCACAAGATGTGCAGGTCAATGGATGTGTTGTAAAATTTATTCTTACAGCTGTTGGTATTATGGTGCAGTAGTGTTGCATGAGGAGGACAAGAGTTTTCTTTTATGGGAGAATGCCTGCTGCCATCTTTCTGTCAGGAAATGTGTTAGAGGATTCCACACTTCGTTTATGGAGAGACCACCCTTGTGGTTTATCTTTTTAGGGTGCAGTTTCATTTGTTTTTCTTCCCCAGTGATGGAAGTCTTCATCATAGTGTTATTTATTTATTTTTACATCACATGATGTCAGCAGTGACACAATATCCCAAAAATAGTGACATGTTGAAAACACCTTTACTGGCATTTATCATTTTTATTCCATGTGTACTGGAACATCACATGTCAGCATTCAGTAATTGGTAACATAGAGGTCATAACAGAGCACTCATACCAGAACTGCTGTGTTATACATATATTTTCCAATGTGTTTGTTCTTACTATAGGCTGTGACATCTGTGTCTGACCTGGATGGTGACTCCCTTTCTCCTGAGCATATTGGGACCAGCAACAAAGGAACTCCCCGAGTGATTGGAAGCCTACCCATAGCAGAGTATGAAGGGTCCCCTCGACGCTATGGGCCCCGGCAACTTGATGTGTCACAGTCACATCCTGTGCTGCCCTCTGCTCAGAGTCTGTTGGCTTCCCCTTCTGTATACCCACCACGGCCAGGTTTCCCTCAGGTGAATATGTAACTGAGCACATAGTGTTGTTAGCACTCTGTGGTGGAACTGACTGAACAATGTCTGACTGTGTTGACAGCGCATCCTACCAACTTCTACGGAACCTGATCTTACAGTGCCACTGTCAACAACACCATCACCAGTGGCAGGTACAGCAACAACGGCATTTGATTACCTTTATGAGTTTTCTGAGACACGAAAGGTACTGGAAGAGTTTTTCAAGTGCCCCCCTGCACCATCAGGGGAGGAGACCATTTCTGCTGCAGTTGACTTCCAGGTGAGTTAAATGTTTTTAAGACTCAACAGTATCTGATTTCCTTCTTTTGAGACTTTGTGAGATGCATGGTTAAATAAGTTGATGTTCCTAGTACAGCAGACTGGGAAAGTAAAAGTTAGTTTAGCAGCTGTTTTCAAAGTATTCACCTCAGATTTTGACCTACCTTTGCAAATTGTCATTGGAAGTACCTTTGCACAAGTTAATTATTCCTTTTATATAAAACTTCAAAATTTGCTTATATGAGTTTTCAGCTGTGATGCCATGTAATGAGTAGAACAGCATGATGTAATATTCAGGGTTAGAATTTTTGCTTTATTCTTTGATGATGCACCATGTTGACTAACATTCGCAGTTGTTGACATTTTGGAAAATTTGAATGTGTTCAGAATATTAATAACTGTTTACCAGTCCACCTTCTTGGACAGATTGGCCCTGAAGGTGGAGGACTGATGGTTTTAAGAATGCTGTGTTGACTGGAAACAAGGCACCCATTGACACAGGATAACATTGCAGAAGATATGAATTTTCATGATGATCTTTTTTATTCCATGATATATCAGAAACTTTCACACATACATCTTCTGTTAGCTTTTCATATTTTGTTATTATGTAAGATGTTGAAAAGTGTTTACATGCAAGGTGTGGGGAAGATGTGTATTCTACCAGTAAGCAGTGCCAGATCCCAGGCATCTGAAATTCCAGTTTTTTCGGAGTTAGTGCTCCATTAACACTGAATGGAAACTGTCTATTAAATTTATTCCAGTTTCATTATGATGCAAAGCATACATTTTTTTTTTAAATTACAGTCATCTGGGATGTGACATCATGTAGCCCTATACAAAATTTACCAATGTTACCCTTAAATAAACTAGTACATTTTTGTAAAACCGATGTGTAATATGCACGAATCTAATAATCCTCGTAGTCATCGTGGCAAGTACCTCAATCTTGCATGAATTGATTTTTTTAAGTGAACACTTGTGAAATGCTCTTTAGAATTCTTCTCTTATTTCTACCATGAATTGAAAGTGACCCTACTATCTACACTACACTCTTATGCATTCATCAGCAACTGTGTTATGCTAAAAATTACTGTTATTTCAGTGCATGATGTATGAACTTTGCAGATATGTGCTACATCTCATTCAAAGTGACACTGCTGCTGTACAGTGCGCTACACTCTGTCCAGCGAATATCAGGCGGCCTGAAATTATCTTAAGTCTTGCTTTAGAATTGATGTGACATACATTTTGCCATCATAATTCAAGTCGTTTCTACTTTCCCCATGTTTGTACTTTTGTGGCATTTCTCTGTCTTTCATTCATTACAGTCAATCATGTCACATGTATATTAAACCAAAAACACCAACACATTTACTTAATTTGAAGTTACAACATGAATTAAAGTTCATTGATTTTCTGAGTCATGTGGCTAGCTAACTCTGCTGCAAAGGAAGGATGTTGTGACAGCGCAGGTGTTCACTGTAGCCAGTTGTGGCCTAGCCTGTTACGGTGCAGTAACAGTGCTCTTCAGAGACAAACTATGTTGGTTCGAATCCCATTATTAGCATATTTTTTTTACTTTTGGATATGTTTGGTTCTCACTAACACTACATTAAACTGTGTGGTAACACATCCATTATTTAATTATGTGTGTCAGAATTTACCTGTGCACCACTGGCAAGGCTAGAAATGCAAGTGATGCAGATATTTCTGTTATTT
>Ga0209755_10006885_pt1 | contig 12449 bp, 10 predicted proteins | sample TergutCo191P1_FD_187301 | JGI IMG/M metagenome (GOLD analysis project Ga0209755, IMG submission 187301) | Cornitermes sp. P1 segment gut microbial communities from Petit-Saut dam, French Guiana - Co191P1 (SPAdes) (version 2) | ecosystem: Host-associated > Arthropoda: Insects > Digestive system... | reverse complement strand
GCTATCGCGGCTGTTTTGAAAGACTGCGAATCGAAAAGCAAATATCTGGACACAGGCAAAGAAATTAAAAAGCGCGGATTACTTGTTATTTCGGCTGACAGGGGATTAGCAGGTGGCTACAATCACAATGTAATCAGGCAGACAATGCAGTCCATGGCGGATAGAAAAGTTGTCAAAGTGCTGACAGTCGGGCGTACAGGTTACAGAAAATTTGAACACATAAATGCGGTGACAGCGCAGCATATAGTACCGCTTGATGAGAATTTTATCTGCGCAGTGGAAAACCCGACATTGGATAAATCCGGTGAAATTGCCGAACGTCTTATGAATTTATTTGAAAATGACGAAGTGGACTCTTTTGATATAATTTACACCCAATTCCATTCTGCTGTGCGCATGACTCCTTCAATAGAAAGGCTCTTCCCATTGTCGCCGGAAATGCTTGGAGAAACACCGATTCATTTTTCGGAATACGAACCTTCGCCTGATGCCGTTCTGGAAACATTGATTCCCCAATACCTGCGAGGTTATATATTCAGTTGTCTGACACAGGCATGGATGTGTGAATTAAGTTCCCGTGTAACAGCTATGGAAAGCGCCATAAAAAACGGGAACGATATGCTGCGCAAATTATCATTAAAGTACAATCGCGTGCGTCAGGGTTCCATCACTCAGGAACTCACAGAAATTGTCGCCGGCGCGTCATCTATGGAATAGGAGGAAGATATGAGCGGAAAAATTTCACAGGTAATCGGTCCTGTACTGGACATTCATTTTCCGGACGGCAATCTTCCGGAACTTAATAATGCCGTAGAAATTGCGGGCCCAAACGGTGTCATTACAGCGGAAGTATTACAGCACATCGGCAACGATACCGCGCGCTGCGTATCTCTGTCTCCAACTGAGGGTCTTGTCAGAGGTATTGAAGCCGTTGATACCGGAAGCCCTGTTACAGTTCCTGTCGGCGAAGAAGTGCTTGGCCGCGTATTCAATGTGCTTGGAAAAGTGATTGATAAAAAAGAAGAAGTCAAAGGCAAAGAACGATGGGCAATCCACCGCAATCCGCCAAGCTTCGCCGAGCAGCGCGGCGTAACCGAAGTTTTAGAAACAGGAATCAAAGTAATAGACTTGATGGCGCCTTACGCCAAGGGCGGAAAAATCGGATTGTTCGGAGGAGCCGGCGTAGGCAAAACCGTCTTAATAATGGAATTGATTCACAATGTCGCGACTGTCCACGGCGGCTACTCGGTTTTCACAGGCGTAGGGGAGCGCACCCGCGAAGGAAATGATCTGTGGCTCGAAATGACAGAGTCAGGCGTTATAAAAAAAACAGCGATGGTGTTCGGGCAGATGAACGAACCGCCCGGCTCCCGTATGCGCGTAGCTCTCACAGGACTCACAATGGCTGAATATTTCCGTGATGTCGCAGGTCAGGACGTACTGCTTTTCATCGACAACATTTTCCGTTTTACACAAGCCGGCTCTGAGGTTTCCGCGTTGCTTGGGCGCATCCCGTCAGCGGTTGGTTATCAGCCGACTCTCGCTAATGAGATGGGCGCGTTGCAGGAGCGCATCACTTCAACCCATAAGGGTTCTATCACTTCTGTTCAGGCCGTATACGTTCCGGCAGACGACTTAACAGACCCCGCTCCCGCGACCACTTTCGCGCATTTGGATGCTACCACAGTTTTGTCACGCGCCATTGTAGAGATGGGCATATATCCCGCCGTCGATCCGCTGGAAAGCACATCGCGTATGCTGGAGCCGTCTATCGTATCAGAGGAACATTACAGCACAGCCCGTCATGTTCAGGAGACATTGCAGCGTTACGCTGAATTACAGGACATAATCGCAATCCTCGGAATGGAAGAATTATCAGATGAGGATAAAATAACCGTAAGCCGCGCGCGCCGTATTCAGCGGTTTATGTCGCAGCCGTTCTTTGTGGCGGAAGCCTATACCGGCAATCCGGGAAAATACGTTCCGTTAAAAGACACAATCAGTTCCTTTAAAGAAATACTCGACGGAAAATGCGATAGTATCCCCGAGGATTGTTTCTATATGAAGGGCACAATTGAGGATGTATACGAAGATGCAAAAAAACGTTAAGCTCTCAATCCTTACCCCTGAAAAAGCTTTCTTTAACGGAGAAGTTTCGCAGATCATCACCGAAACTCCTGACGGAGAAATGGGCATAATGGCCGGTCATATGCCAAGCATCGCCGTAATCTCAGACAGTCTTCTAAAGGTTGAGGAAAACGGCGTATGGCGCAGCGCGGCTCTGGGGCAGGGAATTATGAATGTAACTTCGGCAGGAATCGAATTTTTTACAGACACAGCGGAATGGGCTGAAGACATTGACGTACCGCGCTCCGAAAAAGCTCTGCGCCGCGCCGAGGAACGTTTGCGGGGGAGCTTGTCGCATAACGAATACCTTCGTACGCAAACCGCGGTTGCCCGCGCGACAGCGCGTCTGAAAACAGCTCAAAATAAAAAACATTGAGAATATAATTTACGTTCAATGCTTAAAAACATACGGCTTGACACTGAAAAGCTAATATAGCATTGTGAAAGTACTATGGGGAAGGCAAAGCCTTTTTTGAAATGGGTAGGCGGGAAAGGACAACTTTTAAAACAACTTGAAGATCATTACCCAAACGCTTTGAAAAAAGGCGCAATTAATCGTTATGTTGAGCCGTTTCTCGGCGGAGGCGCGTTGTTTTTTTCCATTTTGGAAAAGTATAACATAAAAAGCGCTTATCTTTATGACTTAAACCGCGATCTTGTTTTAACATACAACGTTATACAAAAAAAACATGAGGACTTGCTTAGTGTTTTAGATGCTTACCAAAAACAATATGATGAAACGGCAAATGAAGAGAGAAACGCCTTGTTTCTTTCTGTTCGCAAAAATTTTAACGATCAGCATTTTGAAATAAACAATAAAAAAATGTCAAAAAAATATGTAATAAGAGCCGCGCAGTTTATTTTTTTGAACAAAACATGTTTTAACGGGCTTTTTAGGCTTAATCAAAAAGGCGAATTTAATGTGCCGTACGGAAAATATAAAACCGCAAATATTTTTGACCCTGATAATATTAAAGCAGTTTCAAATGCGCTGCAAAATGCTGAAATATTTCATGCAGAATACTCTAACTGCTATGCAAATGTTGACGAAAAAACTTTTGTATATTTTGATCCGCCGTACCGCCCGTTATCGCGGACTTCGGGTTTTACGACGTATACAGGCAGTGATTTTACGGACAAGGATCAAATAGAGTTAGCAAATTTTTTCAAAAGATTGGATAAAGAAAAAGGCGCTAAACTTATGTTGTCAAACTCTGACCCTGCAAATGCAAGTCCTTGCGATGCTTTTTTTAAAGAAGCTTATTTAGGCTATAATCTTTTTAAAGTTTCCGCGAACCGGGCAATAAACTGCAACGCAGCCGGACGCGGAAAAATAAACGAACTGCTCATTACGAACTACAGGAATGAGTTATAAATTATACTTACATATCCTCGCCAAACTTGTTGATCATAAGCGGCGGCTGGTGTGTCGCATCTATCGTATCGCGCCACAGACTGCTTTCGGGGTTTACCTTGTTGCGGTGGGAAATTACCACCTTAATTGGCAGATGCACAAACCTGTTGTTCACAAGACCGATGATGCATTTTGTTTTGCCTGACATTGCGGCGTGAACCGACGCGTTACCGAGGCGTTCGCAGTAAATTGAGTCGTCGGGGTTCGCGGGGGCGGAACGGATCGCGTAACTTGGGTCGATATATTTCAGATTGATTTCGATGCCTCTTTCTTCAAAGTGTTTGAGGATCCTGCTGCGGATATAAATTCCGACGTCGGCCATTTTAACATTGCCGCCGGCGTCAAATTTTTTGTCTTTGATTAAAAGATCCTGCATGGCGCCTTCGGCGACGATGATTAAAGCGTGATGGCTCTGCTTGATTCTTTCTTCAAGATGATGCAGAAAACCGTTGTAACCTTCAAGATTGAACGGCACTTCGGGAATTAAAACAAAGTTTACTTCATGACTTGCAAGAGCTGTGTGAGCGGCGATAAAGCCGGAATCTCTTCCCATAACTTTTACAAGACCGATGCCGTTTATTGAAGATTTCGCTTCAACGTGGGCGGCGGAAACAACTTTTACAGCTTCGGCAACCGCGGTGTTAAAACCGAAAGATCGATCTATCATCGCAAAATCATTATCTACGGTTTTTGGAATTCCAATCAGGGCCGCTTTGTAATTTCTCTTGTCAAGTTCTTCGGCGATGTCCATTGTTCCGCGCTGAGTGCCGTCTCCGCCGATTATAAAGAGCATGTTCATATTGAGTGATTGAATCGTATCGGCTATTTTTTCGACTTCCCTTCCGCCGCCGCGGGCGCTGCCTAAAAATGTGCCGCCCATTTTATGAATATCATCAACAACATCCGGATCAAGAGGTTTTAGATCGATCTTATGTTCGGGTAAGAAGCCGAGATAGCCGTATTGAAATCCTGTAATCCTTGTTACTCCGTAACGCTTTGAAAGACAGCGCACAACAGCGCGGATAACGTCATTCATTCCGGGACAAAGTCCTCCGCAGGTTACAATTCCGGCATGAACATGCGCCGGGTTAAAATAGATTAATTCTCTGGGGCCGGCTCTTTCCAAAACCTGCGATCTTTCAACAGACGGCTGTTCTCCCGGCACAATAAACGAACTTAACCGCACAAATCTGTCGTTTGTAACATAATTGGCCGCTTTATCACCATGAGACTTCGACATCTGAATCGGTGAATGAATTGACCCTTTACCAAGCTCCTCAATTGTAAAATCAAAAGTGTTTTCCACATTATCCTCCGTTTTATTTCGTTACTTTTATTATAGTACTAGTTAAAATAATTATACAACTGTAAAATTTAAATAAATATCCGTCATTTAAACCCCAACCCGATAAAATACGTCTCCACCGATTCACCGCGGCAGGCTTCGGGCTTAAAACTTTTCGCTGTTTTAAAAAGAGTCTTCAGGCGCTTTAAAAGCAAATCCGTGCCGCTGCCCTGAAAAATTTTAACAACAAGATTTCCGCAGGAGGCAAGAGCGGCTTCGGCATAGCCGATTACCGTTTCTGCAAGTTCGAGGGAACGGGCGGAGTCAAGCATGTGATTGCCTGTTGTGCCGGGAGCGGCATCGCTGATTATCAGATTGTACTGGCCCTTTGATAAAAGAGCTTCTCTAACTTCAGGGGCGGTAATGTCGCCCTGTAAAAAAAAGAAGCTGCCGCTGTCGAACAGACCGCGGTTTTTTTCGAAGTTGTCGAATTCACGGGAGAGGGGTGAGAGGTCAACGGCGGCAAGAAAACCGCCGGAGATTTTTCGCAGCACATAGAGGCTCCAGCTCCCCGGAGCGGCTCCAATGTCAAGAACGCGGAAATTCAGGCGCGCCTGTCCGCCGGGAGTTTTTAACAGGCTGAACTTTTCATCAATCTCTTTTAATTTATAAACCGAGCGGGCGGGATAACCATCCTTTCTGGCTTTTAACTGCCAATGATCAGGTTTCTTGTAATCTGCCATTTATAATAGTATAATAAAACATGGATCAAGAGTATACAGAAATAAAGAATAAAATAGAAAAAACGCTGGATTTCTGGCTGCCTCATGAGCCGGACTCTCTGTGGGCGGAAAGAATTTTCGGCGATATTGGGAGAGGCTTCAGCGCGGAAGCGTACAAGTTTATGATTGCGCCAATCAGAGAACTAATCTGCCGCGGAGGCAAACGCTGGCGGCCGATTCTTATGACTCTTGTCTGCGATACTCTCGGCGGCGGGGACGCGGCTATTCCTCTTTCGCCCATTGTTGAATTGTCTCATACGGCAAGTTTAATTCATGATGACATTGAGGATGAATCCGATGAAAGACGCGGACAGCCGGCCATTCACAAAATTTTCGGCGTTGATGTCGCGATAAACGCCGCTTCTTTTTTGTACTTTCTGGCGTCAGCCTGTATTGAAACAAGCGGTTTAAAAAACAAAGAATTAATGTACGCAAGCTGGATTGAAAGTTTAAGAAAACTTCATCTTGGGCAGACGATAGATATAATGTGGCATCGCGATATTACTTTTGTTCCTAAAATTGACGATTATTTTTTAATGAGTTCACTGAAAACCGGAAGCATTGCCCGTCTTTCAACAATGTTAGGCGCATATTCAGCGGGCGCTCCGCCTTCAGCAACGCGTATCCTCGGCAGCGTTGCCGATAAAATCGGCATTGGTTTTCAGATATTGGATGACGTCAAAAATCTTACAACAGGCGTTGACGGAAAGCAGCGCGGGGATGATGTTGTTGAAGGCAAAAAAGGGTACCCCGTCATTTTATATCTGAACAGATATCAGGAAAAAAGAGAACAGATTTTTTACTTTTTTCACGAGGCGAAAACCAACGGCATCTGCACGCCTGAAGTTGAGGAACTGATTGATACATTATCTCCAACGGGCGTTTTTGAAGAAGCGGAAGAAAAAGGAAGGGCATTATTATTTGAAGCAAGAGATATTGTTCGCTCTCATAACTTTACAAATTTATCCATGAGCGAAAAAGGATTTAAATTACTTGACAATTTTTTCGATACGATAATGTAATATCGGAGTAATTAATGAAAGACATGCACATCAGTGAAATTTGGTCAATTCTTAAAACAAGCCACGGAAACGCGGTGCTGCTCAAACCGAAAAATATGGATGTCGCGGTGCCGATTTTTATCGGCGCTCTTGAAATGCAGTCCATCCTGATCGGCAAGGACAGGGTAAATATGTCACGCCCTCACACCCACGATCTTTTCCTCAATATGCTTAATCATGTAAACCTATCCATTAAAAAAGTAGAGGTTCACGAGATAAAAGACGATGTTTTCCATGCCCGGCTTGTAATTACAGGCGGTGAATATACCAACGAAAACCCTCTTATCCTTGACAGCCGCCCTTCAGACGCTTTTGCCATCACAGCGCGTAAAAAATGCCCGATTTATCTGGCATCTTCAATAATTGAGCAAACCGGCGTTCCAATATCGTTTTTTATAACAGAAATTGAAGAAAATTCCGAAGATAAATACAGGGCCCTTCGTGAACAGCTCGAGCAGGCTGTCGCCGAAGAGGAATTCGAGCAGGCGGCGGAAATCCGGGATTTATTGAAAATTCTGGAAAGTGATCCGGATCATTGCTTATAAGTGAAAAGAGACGCTTGTAAAACATGAAAAAAAGGGATATATTGGTAGTATGTTTTCATATTCTAATGAGAATGAGCTGACAACATCTTGCAGTCAGGCAGGTAAAAATATATTCAGGCTGGCGGCAGTCCTATCTCTTGTTTTTTTACTTCTCCCCGTCAAATTTGAAAAACGGCAGGCTCCTCTTGTTGTAGATGATCACGGCGTCGGCGGCGGCGCTTTATATCAAAAATTTTCCGGTGATACAGTTGAAGATATTTCAGCCGCCGGCGTTACAGCGATGTTTGAAGATGATATTCATGAAATCGACGTACATGGAGAATCCGTCTTATTGGAGCCGGAGTCATTTTCGAAGACACGCACTTTACTTTACAACCCGTACATCGTGCAAGGCGGTGATAATATCAGCACCCTTGCGATCAATTTCGGATTAAATCAGGATTCAATTCTTTCGATCAATAAGGTAGCTAATTCACGGTCGCTCCAGATTGGAAAAGTTTTAAAAATCCCCAATCAGGACGGTATTCTTTACACAGTAAGAAGCGGCGATAATCTTAAATCAATATCGGAAAGATTCAATGTTGACGAAGACTCGATTCAAATAGTAAACGAACTTTTCTCCGAAAGGGTATCGGCAGGCACAGAGCTTTTAATTCCCGGAGTGCGTCTGCCTTACACAATGCTGCAGGAAATAAACGGCGATTTATTCTACTGGCCGTTATACGGCGGACTTACGTCATATTACGGACGCAGACGCGACCCGTTTAATCCCAGCCGCACTCAATTCCACTCCGGCATTGATATCAGAGGGACGACAGGCGCTCCAGTCAGAGCGGCAATGGCGGGCCGCGTAAGCGACGTAGGTTACGACAGAGTTTTCGGAAATTATGTCATCATTAACCATCACTCAAATTACCGCACTCTTTACGGACACTTGAGCGTAATCCGCACAAGAACCGGCGCGAATGTCGCTCAGGGAGAACGCATCGGAGACGTAGGCAACACCGGTCAAAGCACAGGTCCGCATTTACATTTTACGGTTTATAAAAACGGGGTATTGGTTAATCCGTTGAATCTGTTGAGATAGCGCCTTAAACCACACGCCTTTAATTTTCTTCATCTTTCTTCAATGACTCAAACATAGACGAGAACGGAGAAACAACGTTAATTTCTGTCACCGTGTCCTGCGGTTTTTGATCCGGATCTTCATAATCGTTTGCGGCCGCAAGAAGCCCTTTATTTTCCGCTCTTCTTAAATTCTCTTTTTCTTCAGCGCGCGCCAGAAGTCCCTTTATCCTTTCATGTTGTTCCTGATTTATATTTTTCTTTGAAGTAAGCTTTTCGGCTAATTTAAGAAGGCCCTCATGTTTTACCGTATCCGCGGATATAGCCCGCTCTAAAATAGCTTCGAACTCATCAATATCTTCCCACTCGGCAATCAGGTCAGGCTGCGGCCATGCTTCATCAATTGATTTGTAAATATCTTCTTCGGCTTCATCATCGTCATCATCATCAATTACTTCAAGCCCGCTCCATGTAAGCGCCGGCTGAGGTTCTTCCGCCTCTTCGATGGCTTCGGCTTCTTCGATAGCTTCCGCCTCTTCGATGGCTTCGGCTTCTTCGATAGCTTCCGCCTCTTCGATCTCTTCAACTTCTTCGAGAGCTTCGGCTTCTTCGATCTCTTCGATTTCTTCCAGCGCTTCCGCTTCTTCGATCTCTTCGATTTCTTCCAGCGCTTCCGCTTCTTCGATTTCTTCAACTTCTTCGAGAACTTCCGCCTCTTCGATCTCTTCGACTTCCTCAAGGGCTTCCGCTTCTTCGACTTCTTCCAGTGCCTCGACTTCTTCGATCTCTTCAACTTCTTCCAGCGCTTCCACTTCCTGTTCTGCGGGGGATTCCATGTTGATTGCGGGAGTATCGGATGGCACGTATTGAATGCTGCCGGATTTGAGGACGGAAAGTAATTCGTCCCAGGATTTGTCGATAATTCCGTCGATGTTTTTTTCCTGGCGGGGTCTTAGTTTTAAATTGCGTTTTAGTTCGGCTCTTATTTCGTTGCGGCGCTGCTCAAGTTCCAGTATCCATTTTGCTCTTTCCTGAACTGTTTTGTTTATGTATAAGTGTTCAAATAAGCTGTCACGAAGGCGCTTTATTCTTGTTTGAACAAGCGTGACGGCGTTGGGTTTCATGTTTAACAGAAAGTAAAGCGAAAGGAAGATAGTAATAAAGGCGGCAAGTTTGAAGAGAAACTGCATGGATTCCGGAATGGAAAATAAACTGTCATTTACAAGGCGTCCGAAAAACAAGCCTTTGTCTGTTTTTAAGGAGATGAGCGAAAATTTTGCCCCGGAATCTCCGGCAGCAATAACAACGCGTTCAAGCAATCCGGAGTTCCAGATTGAGGAGGTTTTTTCCAGAACGTCTTTTTTTGATGAAACAGGACTTCCTAAAAGAATGCCCGCAGGAGAGCCGGTAAGTGAAACATCCTCATTAAATTTTAAGCGCCCTTCTTCGACAAGTTTGTTTGATAGCGCTCTGGCAGAAATTGTGAAAAGGGCGGTTCCCCTGTAAACATCCATCGAATCAAAAAACGGATAAGAAAAAATGATCCTTTCGGTTCGCTCATCCATTGTAAATTTCATTTTGCCGTCTGAAGGTATATTTACTGTCTCATAGGGCAATGCGATTGGATCCTCGTTGTAATTTCTGTACGCTGTAGAGCTTCTGCTCTGACTGATTATGTCGCCGGGCAATGTAGAAAAATGAATTCTTATTCCATTGCTGTCGACAAACCTGACAGATTGAAGCCCCGGGGTTGTTTCCGTCAAAATGCCGAATATTCTTGATCGTTCATAAATATCATCCGCGTTCTGATTATATAAAAAACTGCTGCGAACAGAATCATCTGTCAGCATCATGGCAAATTTTTCCTGAAGATGATCAATATGTTCTTCAGCAATCTCAGCGTCAATAATATTGTTCATGTTATAGGATTTTAAAATAGAAGGATCGTAAAAACGGGTTTGTACATATTCAAGCAGTTCCGTATCCGCCAGATAAGTGAATCCGGCAAAAATGAGAATTGATATCAGAAGTGCAAGAAGCGGCTTTACTATGGTAGACAATTTAATAACCCGTTTGTTCCATAACATTATGCCGGCGGAACATCCGGCGAAGGAGGCAGCACGGCATCGGAAATCGGCTGCGGAGTATGAGCGACACCCAGCCGCTTCATCTGCTCTTCTTCCTCTTTTTGAGCGCTGTACTCATGGCGGAGCTGGTTGGCTCTTACGAAGGAATTCTTTAACGCTGTCAAATCGGGCTTTATACCTTTAACCTTGTCTCTGTCTGACTGATCAACATTTGCTTTGAAAAAATCGTCCAAAGCGCCGAGGGTCCTGAAAAGAGCCTGCACTTCATTTATATATTTCTCAAGATATGAGATAATCTGATCTTCCGACATGGCGGCGATTTTATTATATGCCGAACCGCGCACAAAACTGTTTAGTATTCTGATTTTTTTATCTAAATCGCCTCTAAACTGATGAAAGCTGACCTTTTCTTTAACCGGGACTCCTTTGGTTGGATCCATACATTCAATTGAGTAGATTACTTCTTCAGGCTCGGCATTAGTAATCTGCCTGATTAACTCCTTGATTTTCTGCAAAAACCCCTTTTTCCGGTTTTCCATTATCCCATGATTTTCATCAAGTTTTCCGGCTATATCGGTTAATGTGTTTGAAGAGCCGCCGATAACCTGAATACCGTCAAGAAGGGTATTCTTTAAATTAACCGGCGCTTTTACTGCTTTGGGTTTTTCTTCCTTTATCCGCATGGAATTAAGTATCGTTTCTTTAAGATCCGGGCCCGACTCCGTATAATCTTCTTTGATTAGCTCATCTATTAACTCTTTGTAAAAAGGCTGCCCCGGCAGCGCGGAAGGGAATTTTTTTCTGATATTTTCCAGCGTTGCCTCACTTGCCGACATATCTTTTGAGATATTTTGACGCACGCTGAGCTTGTACCTTTCCCTGTAAAAAGTACTAAGCTCCTTCATAATTTTCATTGACGACTGGGTCGTTTTAGACAATCTTGAACAGCTTTCTCCGATTATACTGAGGGTAAGCGGGTCGACCCCGGCTTTCGACTGGTTTGTCAGCAAAGCGACCGTTTTAGTCATTAAACCCTGCGCGTCCGGCGAAAAACCGGTCCAGTCGATATACCTGACAAGCCCGACAATCCGCTTAATACGGTCAAGATTCAGATAATCCACGCCCAATTGATAAAAATTGACCAAATAATCAAGTTGATTATCATAATTTGCCAGGCGGAGGGTCAGCGCTTCAATCCGTTTCGCTTCTACGAAATTACTGGAATCCGGCACCTCAATCTCGGTAATTTTGGCTTCCTGCTTATAAGGGTCTTCGTCAATTAGCTTCTTTTTGAGATAAATATTATACAACGACGCAAAAGAGGCGTGGAAAGTCCTAAGTTCATCCTTAAGCTTTGCCATTTCAGTCTTTTCCAACTGGTCTTGCTTAGCAAACAGCCCCTTTTCGAGAGTTTCCATGTAATTTGGTACATTTTCTGCCATTTCTTAAAGTATGATATAATTTCAAAGAAAATGCAAATAGCAAACGCCCATTGTCTGTAAACAAGGGTTTTGCGTTGTGATATAACAAAGTAATAAAAGTAAAGCTCTCTGTCCATGGGCTGGGCGGCCTACGGTCTGCGGGGGTGAAAAACATTTGCTAAGAGTCCGCCTACGAGCCTTGACTATAAAAACCACAAAGTTTAAATATGTTACAGCTTCCTACCCAAGCTCCTTCTTAACATAAATTAAATGGACAAGAAATTTAGCTATCGGTTTTTATAGCCAAGTCTCTCCGGCGGGGAACAGCAAAAATTGTTTTTCACCCCCGCAACCCGCCTGCCGCCCAGCCCATGGACACATGGATTAGTGGTTTATTATTTTACATAACTACATGGGATTAAGGGGGAAATATTACGTTTTATTTACACTTATTTGCAGAAATGTAAATAAAATGTTTTAAATTCCACTGCTTCTCATCTTGATATAATTTAGTGTTGTAAAGTAATACTATGTGTATGCGGCAGTGCCGGCAACAGACCCAGAAAAACATCTTCAGAAATTCTCCGCCGTAGAGACATGGCCATAAAAACCGATAGAAAAAAATCCTACTATGTTTAATTTATATGAATAAAGAGCTTGGT
>Ga0209755_10006884_pt1 | contig 12451 bp, 4 predicted proteins | sample TergutCo191P1_FD_187301 | JGI IMG/M metagenome (GOLD analysis project Ga0209755, IMG submission 187301) | Cornitermes sp. P1 segment gut microbial communities from Petit-Saut dam, French Guiana - Co191P1 (SPAdes) (version 2) | ecosystem: Host-associated > Arthropoda: Insects > Digestive system >... | reverse complement strand
TCCGATCTCAAGGTGCTGATTGTGCCGGAAACATCTTTTGTCACGGCTGAAACGGCGGGTGCCTTGGCGGTTTTAGCGGGAAAAGGTTTTCCTGTTGTGTTTATTAACAAACTGCCGTCAGGGGTGGTTAACGGGGACGACGTTTTGCTTGAGGGGTTGAAAAACTGCCATGTTGTGCCGCTCGGCGGATTGATTGATAGCTTGAAACCCTTTGACATAGCGGAAATAAGCATAACCCCGGATTGCAACCGCCTGCGGTATACGCGGTACAACAATGGCAGTGATATGTATTATTTTTTCAACGAAGGCGCGCAGGTTTATATCGGCGAAATAACCGTTCCTTCCACGGGAAAATGCTATGCTTACAACGCTTGGGATAACAGGACAGAAACAATCGAAGCCACGGAGACAGGCGGGAAAACAGTCCTTGCCGTCAATATAGAACCAAGCAAAAGTTTGATTGTATTTTTCGACGCGCCTGATATCAGTCCGACGGAACCCGTAAAACCTTTGGGGAAAGCTATTGATATAAATGACGGTTGGAGCAGAACCACTTGCACATCGAAACAATACCCGAATTTTTCCAACAGCAAAACTGTGAACTTGCCTGATAAATTGGAAGAAGAACAACCCGATTTCGGCGGGTTTGTGCGGTATGAAAGAGAGATTGAACTGGCGGAATTCCGCAAAGTAATCATTGAAATAACGGACGCGGCGGAGGGCGTGGAGGTTTTTGTAAACGAAAAAAACGCCGGGTTGCAAATCGTCCCGACGTTTGTGTTTGATATTACAAATTTTGTGCGCGAAGGTAAAAATAAAATCGCTATCGAAGTAGCCACAACACTGGAACGCGCCGTCCCCAAGGTCAAGCGCCACCCCCTAATGCCCGTCTTACCCCCGACTAATCGTTGTGGGTTGTGTGGGGGTGTGAGGGTTTGGGTTGCGGGGTGAGTGGCTACCCCTCCTCCACAACTGCCCTCAATACCTTCAAGTTCTTCGCGGCGACCCTAAAGTCGAATTCCTCCATTTGCCTTACGATTACGGCTGTTTCGGGGATGGTGCGCAGTTCGTCAATCATGCCCAGGCAGCCGGTGTTGCTGGATTCGAGGAGGGGGATGAGTTTGTTGAAGACCTCCATTGCTTTTTCTTTGGGGACCGATTCGACGGATAGTCCGGGTTTTTGCGGTTTGCCGATGCGTTCGAGTACGCTTTTTATTTCGGTTTTCAATAGATTCATTTGATTGCCTGTTGGGGGTTGCCCTTCTCTTATGGAATGTTCTACGTTTGCCGCCGCGTCTGCCAGCGCGTTTTCGCCAATCAATCCGGCAGAGCCTTTTAGGGTGTGGGTCAGCAAATAGGCGTTTTCGCTGTCGCCGTCACGAAGCGCTTTGCTTAGGTTTGCGTATACGTCCTTTTGGTTTCTGGCAAAGTCCAGTCGCAGTTTGTTTATTAAGTCGGAATTTTTTTGGAAATTGTCAATGTCTGTCCGCGAAACGGGTTTGTTTGCGTTTGCCGCCCGCGCCGCTTCCAGCACCTCGGGCGGCTGTTTGTCGCGGATGTGTTTTATTAAGATGGCATTCAGGTGCGCGGTTTTGATGGGCTTGGAAATGAACCCGTCAAAACCGTTTTTAATAAATGCCTCCGCCTGTCCTATCAGCGCGTTTGCCGTAAGCGCGACAATAGGCTCGCTGTAACCCATCCCCCGCATTTCGCTCATTGTTTCAATGCCGTTTATCCCGGGCATCATATGGTCCATAAACACAATATCATACACTTTGCCCTGCTGAACCTTTTCGATAGCCTTGTACCCGTTGTCGCAGGTATCAACTTTCAAATCATAAAACGCCAAAAGCCCCCGCGCAACGTACAAGTTGGCGTCAACATCATCCACCACCAACACGTTTCCGTAGGGCATGGACTCGGGAACAAAGCTGAATTTTTTCCCCGCGGAGCTCATGCTCATTTCAAAACGTTCCAAACTGTCCGCAACATCTTTCCCGATAACATCGGGGGCTGTTGTTCCCTGCGGGATACTGATAACCACATTTGTGCCTACCCCAACCTCGCTTTCCACCTCAATATGCGCGTTCATCATTTGCGCCAAGCTGTGAACGATTGTCATGCCCAGCCCGGTGCCTGTCACATACGTCTCCTTCTCATGAAAACGTACATACTCCTCCTTAAACAGCACGCTTACCTGCTCGGGCGACATGCCGAAACCGGTATCCTTAATGGAAATCACAAGGTTGGCGAACCCTTTTTTGCTCGGGTTTTCCTGTCGTTGTACGTTCATGTTAACCGAGCCTGAATCCGTGTATTTAAACGAGTTTGACAAAATATTATTAACAATCTGCTTAATCCTGAGCGCGTCGCCTATAAGGAATCGCGGCAGGTTTTCATCAACATGCAAGTGAAAAGTCATGTCCTTGTAACCAAGGTACACAAAATACGGCTGGATTACATCGTTGATTAAACTTGCAACCTCGTATTCCTCGTTCAGCAATGACATTTTCCCCGCTTCTATCTTGGAAAGGTCTAAAATATCATTCACAATGCCCAAAAGCATACTTGAGGAATCATTGATTTTCGCAAAGGATTCTTCTATCTCCGGTGTCAATTCCGGGTTTTGCAATTGTATTTCCGAAATGCCCGCAACCGCCGTAATCGGCGTGCGGATTTCATGGCTCATGCGCGCAAGGAAGCGCGACTTTGCCCTATTGCTTTCCTCCGCGATTTCGGCGCGTTTACGCTCGTTAAACTCACGCAAATCCCGCACAAAACTCAGCAACCTGCTTTCACCTTGCTGGCTGACGCGGATAAGCGTAACCTCGCAGGGTATCGGCTCCCCGTTTATATGCTTGTGCATCCATTCAAAACGGTTTTGCCCTGTTCTCAGCGCAATATCGTTCATTTCCAGCGCCTTTTCCCTTGAACTCTGCCCGCCCGGTTGAAACTCCGGTTGAAGTTCAAAGAAACGCTTCATATATTCCTGCTTGTCGGGGAAACCAAACAGCCGCGGGCCCTCCTCGTTGCAGTCCGTTACTATGGAATCCCTGCCGATTATATTTGTGACAAGGGGCATGTTGTCGATAATAAGGCGCATTCTTTCTTCCGCCGCCCTCGCTTCGCGCAAATCGCTGATGTATGTTACAAATATTGCGGAATCGTGATAATCAAGGCGCAACACGGTAACTTCCGTGGGGATTTCTATGCTGTCTGTTGTAAGAATCATCCATTCAAGTTTTACACGCTCATCCAGCGCGGCTTGCTCAAACGCCCGCTGCATCATTTCGTCCGATTTTGTGCCGCAGGGTTGGACGGAAGGCGCAAATTCAAGCCGCCTTTTGTCAAACTCCCGCAGGCACTCTTCCTTGCTGTTAAACCCATATAAACGCATTACTTCCGAGTTGCAGTTTACAAATGTAAGGTCCTCGTTGTAAACCCCGATTGCAACCGGGGCGTAATCAAACAAAAGCTGTATGCGCTCGCTCATTTCGCGGCTGCGCTCAACTTCCATCGCCGCCTTAACGGGGCGCAAATCAGCGCTGTACGTGACGATAATATGTTTCCCGTGCCTTTCAAGGCGCACCATTACAATTTCCATGGGCAACTCGTCGCCGCTTAACGTCAGGTGCATCCACTCAAAACGCGCGCTACCCATTTTCATTACGGTTTGCATATAACCCGTCAGCTTTTCGGCGGAACGGGTGCCGCAAGGCTGGAATTCCGGGTGCAGTTTAATTATATTGTTCCAATAGTCCTCCTTGCTTGAAAATCCGAAAATTTCAAGCGTTTGTTGGTTGCAGTCCACGGGCGCAAAATTTTCATCCACAACATTAATTGCAAAAGGCGCCGCTTCAAGGAACGCCGTGTTTGTTTCCTCCGCTTCACGGATTTTTTTATCCGCGTCACGCAGTTGGCGCAAATCCTGCAAAAAGCAGACTATCATATACCCGTCTTTTTCCTTAACCCTTGCAAAATTTATATCAAGGGGCAATGGACTGCCGTCAGACGTGTAATGCATCCATTCACAGCGGTGCGTGCCTTCTTCAATTGTTGCCTTAAACGCGTTTGCCATTTTTTCCAACGACGGCGTACCATCGGGTTGCAATTTCGGCGCCGTGGTGCGCCATTTTTCGCCAAACTCGTCGGTACTGGTAAAGCCGAACATTTTATAACCCATTTCGTTGCCGTCCAAATAATTAAGTTCCTCGTCCCAAAAGTTTACGCCGATGGGGGTTGCTTCATTAATGAGCGTCCAGCGCTCCATCAACTCTTGCTCCCTGCGCATCGCCTCTTTGACCGGGCGCAAATCAACGGTGTACGCCGCGACAAAATATTTGCCGTGACGCTTAAAACGCGAAAGGGTTATTTCCGCCGGCACTTCTTCGCCTGAAAGTGTGCAGTGCATCCATTCAAACTTCATATGCGCATCCTGACGGATAGCCTGATTAAGAAATTTCATTGCCTTTTCGTCAGAACGTTCGCCGCAAGATTGACGCTCGGGCGACAACTGAAAAAAAGCCTCAATGTAATGTTCTTGGCTGGTAAGCCCGAACATTTCCACAGACTGCTGGCTGGTGGACACAAGCGATAAAGATTCGTCCCAAATATTCATTATAAACGGCGAACCGCTGAGTAAAACATCCCTAAGCCTGCCCGCGTCGCGCTCCACTTCCATTTCGGCGCGGATTCGCGACTGCTCCATGCGGTTAAACGCGTTGGTGAACATCAGCCCCGTTGAAGCCAGCATATCTATTTCATCATCCGAAAAAGTGCGCTCGTTGCGGCAATCATCCACGCCGAAAAAGCCGATAAGTTCCTTATTGCTAAACATCGGCATCATCACCAGCGAGCCGATGTCATAGGCGTTAAGGAATATTTTATCATCATGGGACAAACTCGATACGGGACCGTTTACGCACTCCCCGCGCATAAACATTTCCAGCCACGCGGGCCTGTTAATGCTCATGCCGATGGGTACGTCTTCCTTTTCCTTGCCAAACACGCTTACCCACTGATACTTCAACGTAAAATGCCGCACACCGTCTATGTCGTCATTAAGCCACAGTTGAACCCTGTCCAAATCAAGGCATTTCCCTACAATTTCCATGCCCTCCGTAAAAGCCTGCATGGTATCCTCGTCACTTATACTAAGCAAAACCTCCGCTGTTTTATTTGTCGCGTTAAGCAGTTTTTCGCGGTACATAAGGGCATTGTTGGCGGCTTCCAACATGGCAAGCATTTCTCTTTGTTCGCGCAAATCGCGCACATAGGCGATAACAACATCCTTTTCCCCCAAATGCACGCGCTCAAGGTTTACCTCGCACGGAATCTGCTCGCCTTCCGGGGTTTGGTGCCTCCATTCAAAATGCGTATGCCCCGTTTCAAAGGCAAGCTTCATCACTTGGGACACTTTTTCCCGCGACAATATCCCGTCGGGTTGGTATTCGGGACTAAGCTCAAAAAAACGCTCTGTGTAAACGCGCTTGTCGGACCGCCCGAACATTGTCGCCGCGGCTTGGTTTGCTTCAAGGATTTTGCCGTTTTCGTCAAAAATGGCGCAAACCATGGGCGACGCGTCCAGCATAACTTGCAACCTTTGTTGTTCCGCGTTCCGCATTGCTATAAAATCCAGATGTTTTTCGATTCGTTTTAATAAACGGGGTGCGGAAAAAGGTTTTGTTATATAATCAGCCGCTCCTAAGGAGAAGCCGCGAATTTCAGCTTCCACGCTTTCATGTGCCGTTAAAAAAATTACAGGAATATCCACGGTGCTTTTATCGCTTTTAAGCCTCTCAATAACCTCATACCCGTTCATTTCCGGCATTTCCACGTCAAGAAGGATGAGGTCGGGCTTTTTTTTATCAAGTGCCTTAAACAGCGTTTGCCCCGAATTAAATGTATACGCGTTATATGTGCCGGACAATACATCTCTGCCCATCGACAAATTGCTGGCGTTATCATCTACCAAGAATATGGTTTTGCGTTCTTCGCCCACAAACATGTCCTCCTTAATTCATTAAATGCAAAGCCTGCCCGCTTCGCCTTACACTGTCGCTGCGTTTTTCGCAAGTTCGGCGGCTTTATCGTAATCTCCGTAGAGCAAATTATTCGAAATTTCTTTAAGCCGTTCCGTCGTTTCTTTTGAATGCCGCAATTGCTTTAACTCGGCAAGGGCTTCCTCCGCCTTGGCAAGGTCCATTTCCTCGCACGCGCTTGCGATAATCAATAGTTGTTCCTTCAGCAAACCAATGTTTTCGTCAACCGAGTCGTCTTCCATTTCTTCGGGCGAGTTGTCGGTGATAATTTTTCGCAGGCTGTCCAAAAATCGCGGCGCTTTGGACTTTATTGTAGTAATCGCGCCTTTTCGCCCCGCTTGTTCCAGCGCGAACGCGATTTCGGACAGTTCTGTCTCGCGGATATTTGCCAAAGCGCTTTTCATCGCGTGGGCTTGAATCACAAAACTTTTCAACGATTGAGCGTCAATCTCAAATTTTTTATCCGATTTCAGGCTTTCAATTAACGGTCCTATCGTATCAACCGCCTTTTTCGCATCAAGTAAAAACGATTCCATTAAACCCATTGACACACCGCTCACCTCCGATACAGTGCATTTTGTCTGCGCAACTGCTTTTTTCGCCTCTTCCGGGTGCCTGTCCCGTATATAGCGGTTCAAACACGCGTTTAATTTATGCAGGTCAATCGGCTTTGAAATAAAACCGTCAAACCCGCTTTGTAAAAACACTTCCGATACCCCCGTGACGACATTTGCCGTCAGCGCCACAATCGGGTTTTCGTACCCCATCCTGCGCATACGTTTTGTTACCTCAATACCGTCAATCCCCGGCATCATATGGTCCATGAAAACAATGTCGTACAACTCCCCCGCTTCAATCCTCTCAAGTGCGCCGTACCCGTCGGAAGCGGTTTCAACCGTAAGTTTATAGGGCATTAAGGCGCCCCTTGCCACATATAAATTTGAATCTACGTCGTCAACAACAAGGACGCGTCCGTAAGGCATGGGCGTCGGCATAAATTTATTGACCATCTTTAGCGATTTTTGGATGGTTTCTATGTTTTGCAGGTTTTCCACGGCGTCTTTGCCCAACACGCCCGTCCCCGATGTTTTCTGCGGCAAGCGCACTGTAAATTCACTGCCCTCGCCCACGGCGCTTTTCACCGATATGTCCCCGCCCATGAGGGTGACAAGGTGGTGGGCTATCATCATCCCAAGCCCGCTGCCCTCAATTGCATGGTTACTTTGTACGTTAAACCGCGTAAACGCAATCTCAAACAAACCGTCAAGCTGTTTGTCCGTCATGCCCTGCCCGGTATCCTTTACGCAAAGAACAAGCATGATGTCCGCGCCCTTGGTTTCCATGCCGAAGGACAGCACAACAAGCCCATTTTCCGTATATTTAAACGCGTTTGAGAGCAAATTATTCAAAATCTGCTTGATTCGCTGTTCGTCGCCTATCATATAAATCGGCAACCGCTCGTCTATCTCAAGCTTAAACTCAACGCGCTTACTCCCTACGTGCATCATGTTAAGCTGAACCGTGTCAACAATCAGGCTGGGCAAGTCGTAGAGCGCGGGGAAAATCTCCATTTTGCTGGCTTCAATTTTCGACAAATCAAGGATGTCGTTAATAATCGTAAGCAACAGGCTGGACGAACTGTAGATGCGCAAAAACGCCTCCTCTGTCTCGGGAGGATGCTCGCTTTTTTGCAGCTCAATTTCGGTTATGCCGATTACCGCGCTCATGGGCGTGCGGATTTCATGGCTCATGCGCGCAAGGAAGCGGGTTTTTGCGCGGTTTTCCTCCTCGGCGACCTCCCTGCGTTTTTCCTCGCGCAAATCCCGTATATGCACGGCAAAACGATGCCCTCCCCGATACTTAATCGGAGTTATTATTATTTCGCAGGGAATCGTCTGCCCATACAATGTCGCGGATAAAAACTCAAACCTCTGCACCCCGACGCTCAAAGCTTTTTCACAGCACTCGGCGATGGACTTTTCTATTTGCTCTTTATTTTTTTCGTAATCGGGAAAAATGCCTCGGTAATTGCGGACAAGGAATTCGCGTATATGGCATTCGGGCAGTCCGAAAAGCCCGCAATCCTCGCACTGTTCGTTACATACCCGCAAATCTTTCTCTGTCGGGTATGTTTGCGACACGCACTTGCCCGGCTCTTTAACAAACATGTCCAAGGCGGCTTGGTTGCAGTCAAGGGCTTGGCGGTCGCCGTCCAGCAGGAAGCAGGAGACGGGTGAAGCGTCAAACACGTTAAAATCTTTGTCATGCACGTTTATTGAAGGCGGCGCGGACTCCAGCATAACCCGCAGGCTGTCCATTGCCTCACGCTCCCGCTGAAGCGCCGCTTTTGCGGCGCGCAAAATAATAACCGCGCCGCCCACGCTTGCCACCGCCAACATAATCACACTTATTTGCGATATAAGAAAATAAATATTCCCTGTGCCGTATACCCCCGCGCCAAACATAGTAGCGACGATATTTACTGCGACTAAAATAATAAAAATTACCGCCAGAACTTTTATCAGCCCGGTAAATTCCATGCCGCACCCCCCCTGTGAAGTATATAAGTACGACCGATTGCGGTTTGCCCGTAAAGCCGAAACGAAGCACATTGTACCATTCTCACCCAGTTGAATCAACAAGAAAAAAACTTGTTTCGGTCGAAAAAACAGAAATACCGTTGCGTGCAAAAGCCTTTGACATCACGGGACTGCTCGTAGGCATAATTAATGAAGCTTGACTTGACCCGAGGGGCGTATTATGTTAATTTTGACACATGGCAAGGCGAGCTTATGTGTGTTGCCACAAATTCATACATTGAGGGATTTATGAGAAAGACAATTTTTGTAGTGGATGACAACGACACAAACCTATCCAAAGCGGAGGAGAGCCTTGACGCCGCTTATGACGTTATGACCATCCCCTCGGGCGCGAGGCTGTTTGCCATTTTGGCTAAAATCAAGCCGCACCTCATTTTGCTGGATATCGAAATGCCCGAAATGGACGGCTTTCAAGTGTTGTCCCGATTAAAATCCGAAAAAGAACATAAGGATATCCCGGTTATTTTCCTTACAGGAATGCGGTCGCCGGAAGTTGAGGTAAAAGGCTTTGAAATGGGCGTTGTGGACTTTATAACCAAACCTTTTTCCACCCAAGTGCTTTTAAACAGGGTTAAGCTTCATGTTGACGTAAACCAACTTATCAAGGAGCGCACCGAACAGCTTGAGCGGACCCACCGCAACTTAATTTTTATTTTGGCGGACATGGTGGAAAACCGTGACCAAGGCACAGGCGGACACACAGACAGGACGACGGAATATATACGCATTCTCATTGAGGAAATGAAAAATAAAGGGGTTTACGCGGAGGAGCTTACAGACTGGGACATTGACATGATGGCTGTATGCGCCATACTTCATGATGTCGGCAAAATAGGCGTTTCCGACCTGATTTTGAACAAGCCCGACCGCTTGACCGTTGATGAATTCAACAACATGAAAAACCATGCCGCAAACGGAGCGCAAATCATAAACCGCGTTATTGCTCGCACAGGAAAGGATGCTTTTTTACATAATGCACGGCTTTTTGCTGAGTTTCACCACGAAAGTTGGGACGGGTCCGGCTATCCTCACGGGCTTTCGGGTCTGGATATCCCGATACAGGGGCGCATTATGTCAATTGCCGACGTGTATGACGCCCTTATTTCGGAAAGGCCCTACAAACCCGCGTACACGCATGAGCGAGCGGTGGAAATAATAATGAGGGACTCGGGAAAGCGGTTTGACCCCAAAATCGCTGATGTGTTTTATTCCATTCGTGAAAAATTCAAGGAAGTCTATTTAAGAATGAGCAACGCGTAATTTCCAAGTAAGTATATATCACCTCGAAAGGAGGAGGGTTGCTCTGCTTATAATATACGAGTTGCAGGAGGACATAAAAAATTATGGGGTCGGAAGGTTTGACGATTTAAGCCATATTATGCCGTCGGGCATGGAACTGCCCGAGCTTATTGTCGAGCAGTTTGACGGGTTAAGTGTTATCCGTGTGGCAAACAGGACATCGCGGGAGTCGGGGGTTGAACTGAAGCTGTTCGAACTTGCGAATATAAAGCCGGGGGACCGCCTGACGATAACGGGGCGCATAGGCGAAGGCGCACCGCCCGGAAGCTGGGGCATTGCGCTTATGTCCGAGGACACGGAGACGGCGCAGCTTGCGCAGCATGTAATCCCCAAAACCATTTTTGCCCTAAGCACCGTTTTGGACACAAACATGATTCGCGGCACCCTGATGATTCAAACCACAAAATGGGGCGCGTCGGAACCGCTGATGGATTTTTACATTGACAATATCATTGTACTGCGCAAGATAAAGATGGATATACAACAGGCAGACAGCCGAGCATTAATATATTCCCTTGAAAACGACCCAAGCGTTCAATTTTTTAATGCCGAGGATACCTTCTTTGAGGGCTCCGTATTCTTGGTCCGCTCGGGGGCGCCGTTAATCCGCGTGTTCAGGCGCGGCGCTTCAAACGCGCTTCATATAGGCGTTCGGGTAAAGGACTGGGACGGCGTTGACATTAACATTGCGCGGATGGGGCTTCTTCAAGGCAACAAATACGAAATCGTTGTAAAAGGGCGCTTTGAAGGAGCAACCGCCACCGACTCAAAGGTGATGCTTCAAGGGCTTCCGGGTTACTCGTGGCGCGACACGCAGCCCATTACCGACGACCAAGAGTTTACGCTCAGTCATGTGCTGGGGCAGGCGGAAGTCAGTAAGTGGAGCGCGGTGCGTGTTACAACAGACGAAAACGGAGCAACCACACCCTTCTATATTTACAGCATCGAAGTGAAAAGGCTGGGATTATTATGACCGTTAACGAGCTTTTTACAGGACTGTCCCCCGAGGAAATAATTGATTCCTTCCCCGGCGGGTGCCTGTGGCTTGATGAATCCAACAAACCGATATTTTGTAACTCTGCACTCGTGGATGTTCTCGGCACAAAAAGTAAGGAAGACGCCCTTGCTTACTTTGATGATGTCCATTTACGAAGCATTCTGCACGAGGGTTTGACAGAATTTAATTACCTGTGCCGAGCAGTCGGCGGAGTGGAAAAAAACGTGTTTTTGCGGACAAAACCCGCAAAAATCGGCGACAATGGCTTTACCATGGTTATTGTAACGGAGCTTCAGGACGAGGAGGAGCGGTGGCGTTTGATGCTTAATGCCGCGCCGCTTTCCGTGTGTTTTTTTGACTCAGACTTAAATATTTTTGATTGCAACGCGGAAGCCATCAGAATGTACGGGCTTTCATACAAGGAAGAATTAAACGCCCATTTTTTCAAGCTTATGCCGCCCCTGCAAGCAGACGGCTCGTCCTCGTTGCGGCTGATGAAGGCACATATTAAGAGCGCTTTTGAAAGCGGGCGTTCTATGCTGGAAATTGTGCGCCAAAGGGTTGACGGTGTCCTTATGCCGACAGAATCTATTTTTGTTCGCGTGGAACACAAAGGTGGCTTTATTGTCGTGGGGTACACCCGTGACTTGACGGATGTCCACAATGTCCTTGACCGCGAGCGGGAAGCAAAGGAAACGGCGCAAATATACATGGACACGTCCCCCGTTGGGGTGGAGTTGTGGAGCGAACATATGCAGGCTGTGGACTGCAACCAACAAATTGTGGACATGTTCGGCTTCATAGACAAACAGACATTTTTAAACAGGGTAAAGGGCATTTGGCAGGGCGAACATATCGCGCCGATATTTTTACATCAGGCGTTTGAGGACGGCTTTGCCCGTTATGAATGGGATTTTAAACGGGTAGACGGCACTGTTTTGCCCTGCGAAGTTCAGCTTGTGCGGGTGGTGCGTGACGGCAGGCCGCAGGTTATGGCTTACTTTTTGGATTTAAGCGATGTAAAGAAAGCGATTGACTTGGCCCGCGAAGCGGACAAGCGCGCCATGCTTATGCTGGACGCAACCCCCTTGGCGTGTTTCCTTGTCCGCGAAAACATGACCGCCCTTGACTGTAACCAAGCGGCGGTGGAACTTTTCGGATTTTCCAACAAGGCGGAAGCCCTTGAGCGGTACAGGGAAATTTTCCCTGTGATTTCCCCCGACGGGCGCCCCATGAAGGTTCCCACGGAATTGGAATGGGTGAATACCACCGAATCAATGCGCTTTGAGTACAACCATATAGACATGAACGGGGGTTACATCCCCTGCGACGTGACAATGATTTACCTTGACCATCAGGGACAGCCGATAGTGGCGTGTTATCTCCGCGACCTCAGGGAGATAAAGGCAATGATTGCGGAAATGAAGCGGATTGAGGTAGCGGAGGAGGAATCGAGGGCAAAAAGCCAGTTCCTTGCCAGAATGAGCCACGAAATCCGCACCCCGATGAACGCG
>Ga0209755_10006883_pt1 | contig 12451 bp, 10 predicted proteins | sample TergutCo191P1_FD_187301 | JGI IMG/M metagenome (GOLD analysis project Ga0209755, IMG submission 187301) | Cornitermes sp. P1 segment gut microbial communities from Petit-Saut dam, French Guiana - Co191P1 (SPAdes) (version 2) | ecosystem: Host-associated > Arthropoda: Insects > Digestive system... | reverse complement strand
CGCCTGCGCTGCCTTTTGAGTTTCCTGTCGTAGTAACCGTCCGCAAACTTTTGTTTCCAGTCGTAATACGTCCTGGGCGGGATTTTGAACGCTTCCCGCAGCTCCCCGAAGGTATGCCCCGAGTCCTTATACTCTATCGCTCGTTTCCTGTAGTCTTCGCTATACGCCATGTTTTTATTATCCGTATTTTCGTGGATATTGTAAACTTAAACCACTATAAGCCCTGCTCTAAAACTGCAAGTTCAGCGTGGGCGCAACACGTACTGCGCGAAACTCTTTTCCCTTGGCTTGACAACACAATCGGCAAAGCAGGCTATAACTACTTGGTACATGAAAGCGTGATAACGCTTTATAACGGCTCGGAAATACGGATTGGCGGCCTTGGCGACCGCGAACAGGTCGACAAGATACTGGGACACGAATACAACACGATTTATTTCAACGAAGTATCGCAACTTAGCTATGTAACGGTTACAACCGCTTACTCGCGGTTCGCCATGAAAGTTGACGGATGCCGCAACATGTTTTTCTACGACTGCAATCCCGGCTCACCCCTGCACTGGGCATATAAGATTTTTGTACTAAAGCGCGCATTCAAAACCGGGGAACCGCTGGAGAAGGCGGGTCTTTATAATTCCATGCTTTTAAACCCGGAGGACAACAAACCCAACCTACCCGACGATTATATCAGCGACATTCTGGATGTGTTGCCCGAAAAGCAGAAAGCGCGGTTTCATGATGAGCTATGGGTAAAGGCAGAAGGTGTCGTATGCGAAAAATTCGATGAATGTATGATAGTCAAAAAGGCCGATTTACTGGAAAGGTTCGACCGCTACGCCGCCGGGCAGGACTTCGGGCTTAACATAACGTTCGTAAAAATCGGCTGGGTTGGTGATGCCGTTTACGTTCTGGGCGATTACGGTGCGTATAACATGACAACAAGTTCATTCAATGACGAAGTACAGACGCAGGGATTGCTTGACTGCCCGGAGGGGATGGGGATGCCTGTATATTGCAACCCTGGGGGCGGTGAACGTATTCAGGAAGCAAAAGGCGCCGTAAAGGCCGACAATTCCGTTGAAAGCTGGATTGATTTTATACTGGCTGACCGCCTACGGCCAGTAGATAAAAGGGAGCAAGCCCAAGGGCGCAGAACGTGTGGAGCTAAATATACATTGGCCGCGTATATCCCTTAGTTTGACGAGTTTGAGGAGGGTGTGTTTGTTGGCGAGATTTACGGACAGGAGTTTGACCGCCAGTGTTTGCTTGCCGGCGACGATCCATTTATCGAGGCAATAACGCGGAGGGCGTGGTGGAGGTGCCGATTGCCATGGCAACGGTCAACGATTTGACTTGGAAAGATTTTCGTGATGCCGTCTACAGGGTACTGGCGGAGGAAAGAAAAGATTGTTGCTGGTTCCTTGATGAAACGGTTTTGAACGATGTAGCCAACATAGAGGACAGTACTGGCTGCCGATCTTGAGAAGGCCGACCGATGCAATGCCGGGGAAACTTGACCTTTACCCATACCATGAGGTTTCGATACTGCCGCAGATTGCGGACATAAAGGCAGACCAGCCTTTCGCGGTTTTCATGAACCCGCGCCGCATCCAGCACGGCGACAAGAAGGGGGTGGAAATTAAACGGTTTGACCAGACTACCGAAAGTATGGAGTATGGGGAACTGTTTTTGAGGTTTCGCAAGCGGGACGGATGACAAGGTCGAAAAGGAAACATCTTCATATTTGAAAACAAAGGCGTAAAAATTTGACGCTGGGAAGTCTTTTTGATGGAATTGGCGGCTTCCCATACGCCTCGGCCAAAGTGGGGGTATAAAGCCTACTTTGGGAAATAGTCAGGGCTGGCCTCTCTGGTTCAGAATATCTGTAGAACCTACCGCTTATGCCGAGGCTCGCTTTGCACATGAAGTAGGGCATTTCAACATATTTGCTGGTGGATTCATGTATTACAATTTAGGGACTTGTGCGGATGGGATACTGGAAGCGGACTATGTTTTATATGTAATATATTACATTCTGAATAATATATCATTGTTGAGTATACCTAAAAATATATGTGGGTTTATCTATATTATCCAATATTTATCAATAATCACCAAATATGCATAATCTGGTAGCTTAAAAGCAATATCCAAGCTTGAAACCATAAAAAGGACTTCGTTTCGTATTTGATGGTGAAATATCCACAGTTCTAAATTACCCATATGTAGCTTGTATCTTTTCACAAAAAATGATAAGATGAAAAAGAGATAAGGAGAAGAAAACGATGGTTAATATTTTTGATTGGGATAGCGTCACTACGTATTATGGCTTTATATAGCGGGTGCGCTTTTGGGGTATTGCACACATGGTGGCTTGGGTTTTCTGGATTACAAATCCAGGAGATAAAAATTAAACGGAGGAAGAAAACATGGAAAACTTGGAACAGAAGGGCTGTTATAGTCCACCGACAATCATCAATGCAAGCGAGTCGCATATGGCACTTCTTTTTTTGCTTGACACGTCGACATCAATGGAAGGCGATCCAATCCGCGAATTAAATGCAGGCTTGAACAGATTCAAGGCTGAAGTCTGCAAAGACAAGCAAACACGAGATATCTTGGATGTTGCCATTGTTGAATTTAACAGCAAGCATAGGATTGTCCAAGATTTCAGCCCTGTGGAGTACATGGAAAATGTTAATCTTGTGGCTGATGGAGGAACTTGTATGGCTCCAGCAATAGAAACAGCTCTTGATATGGTTACTGAACGATCAAGGTTTTATAGAAAAACTGGTTCTGTTGCTTATAAGCCTTGGATTTTCCTGATCTCTGATGGCGCCCCTACTGATAACATCAGTTCCGCTACCCAAAGAATTAAGGAGATGGAGAAAGATGGTAAAGTCAGTTTTCGTTCTTTGGGTGTTGAAGGATATGACTCAGAAGTGTTGCACAAGCTGTGTGGCGACAAAGTATTAAAGCTAAACGGCACAGATTTTGCAAGTTTTTTTGATTGGATGAATATGAGCTTGCGCTCAGTTTCTGAAAGTTCCCCAGGTGAAAAACCTAAAGCGGTAAGGCTTTTAGGAAATGTCACACGAGACTTTCAAGATGTTTCAGACTTTGATGATTGAAAAGGCGTGTAGCCAGTTTGTAAGAGACTGGCTACATTTACCATTTACTTTCACCGAGGAGGAAAATGACAAGTGATCTATTCATACGGCATTACAGAGCAAGGCACGTATCACGTTAAAAAGAATATACCATGTCAGGATTATCACCATATTGTCAAATGTGGTGATAATACGATCGTTACCAGTGTCGCAGACGGGCTTGGTAGTATGAAGTATTCGGATATTGGTTCAAAATTGGCGGCAACTATTTCGGCTAATTATTGTGCTGAAAAAATTGCTTTGCTAAACAATGTGAACGATGTTCTTGGTATAATAAAAGTATCCTTTGAATTGGCACAAAGTTCCATCGAAAAAGAAGCTAAAAACAATGGACACAGTATCGATCTATATGATACAACACTTACTTTAGCCGTTGTGCACGATAATACGTTGTATTACGGACATTCAGGCGATAGCGGAATTATTGCGCTAACAGTCGAAGGGCTGTACAAACAGGTTACAGAACAACAGCGAGATGAAGATGATAGGGTCTTTTCTTTATTTTTTAAAGACAGATGGGTATTTCAACGTTTTGAGCAAAAGGTGTGCAGTGTTTTATTGGCAACAGATGGTATGCTTGAGACGTTTTTTCCGATTTATATAAAAAAAGAGCTTGTTAACATTCATGTTACGCTTGCTCAATTCTTTATGGACAATGGGGCATTGCGTATCGATGAATTAGGTGAAGATGCAGTCAAAGTGCGAATAGGGGATTTTATCCGAAGTATACCAGATGAGCAAGTAAATGACGACAAGACGCTCGTTACGTTGGTGAATCCGTCAGTTAAATCGAAAAGACAGCCAGATGATTACTACAAAGAGCCAAACTGGGTTGAGTTGAAAAAAAAGTATGATGAGGAAAAGAAAAGGTTGCTATATCCTCATTTGTTCAAGGAGCAAGATGCGGAAAAGGTTGCAAAATCAAGTGCTGTTTCCGATAATGCTGTAGCAGGAGAAAAGGGGAGCAATGAAAGCTCTCCTGTCAAACATCGAGATAGTATTATCGGAAGAGCAATTGAGGTCATGACTAAAAAGTCGATAGCCATCCTCAAAAGTAAAGGGTGAATACGGTATTATCAGATTGAAATGACAGGAGGTCGAAGTCATGGCATACACTGGCATAAAGGGAACAAACTATCAGCTTGAATCAACGAAATTAGCGAGTGGCGGCGAGGGCACAATATATCGTGTGTATGGTGGAACCCCTAAAAAGGTCGCCAAGATTTATGAAGCTGGCAAAGTGACACAGGAGCTTGAGAGCAAGCTCAAATATATGGTGGGTAACCCTCCCGATTCGGGCGTGCTGAATCAGGTCGCTTGGCCGCTGGATGTATTATATGACCCAAGCGGTAAGTTCTGCGGCTTTGTCATGCCCGAGTTGAGCATAAACGCTGAATTGAAAGAAATCTATCAATACCCGCCCACCGTTGGCCTGACCGCAAAACATAAGGTCACCATAGCCGGAAACATATGCGCCGTTATATCTGCCGTGCACAACGCCGGATATGTGTTTGGCGATTTCAACCCGCGAAACATCGGCGTTGACAAAAATAGCGGAATGGTCGCTTTTCTGGACACGGATTCGTACCATGTCTTTGACAATACTAAAAATAGGTATTATCGTTGCAAGGTTTGTGCTGATGGATATGCGGCACTGGAGCTGCTTGAGGCGTGTGCGGATCATGCGGCAAATTACCCTAATGACAGCAAGCAGCTGTATGAGAAAACGCCGTTGCCGACTTTCACAAGAGAAACGGACAATTTTGCGCTGGCTATCCATATATACAAATTGTTGTCAAACGGCTTTACGCCGTTTGGCGGAATCATCGAGACGGTAACACCTTCGCAGGCTTCCCCGAGCATGGGAAATGCGGCCATTCGCCGCAACGAGTATTCTTTCAGGCCCGGATACAAGTCCATGTCCCCAGCGGTGCCTCCGCTTGATGTTTTTCCGCAGGAAATAGCGGACTTATTCACGCGGGCGTTTTTGGTTATCGGTTCGGTCAATCCAGCGCAAAGGCCGACGGCCATCGAATGGCATGGTGCTCTGTCCCGATACGAGAATACGCTGGTTGACTGTCCAAAAAACAAACTGCACCAATATGACAGAAAAAACGGAACCTGTCCGTTTTGTGAGGCGGATGCGAGGTATCAAAAGTCTGTAGGCGGAGGAATCGGGGCTAGACCGTCAAGGTCTGCGTTTCCGCAGCAGAAAACATATTCAAATGCCCCATTGACACCACCTGGACCACCGATGGGAATGTCGTCGTGGCCAGCATCACCTAAGTTTACATGGTCGTTTAAAAAGATTTTGTTGCTTGCAGGTGCGGTGATCGTTGCCCTTATGTTTTTTGGTGGTAATTTTGGAGGCCGAGGGACAACGCCGAGACCATCACCTGAACCGCCTCAACCATCAGTGTCAACATCGACATCTCAACGTACTGGATCATCTGTACAGCCTGTCATTACAAGGATGCAAACGCAACCCCAAGGACAAACCTACCTTTCATTTCCAAGAGTTGGTTCATGGAGAGTAACTTATAGAGATACAATGAATTGGACTGCAAATATGGTGATTGTTAGTTTTAATAGCAATAATTTTACAGGCTATTTTGATTAGAGGAGTGGTGCTAGTGGTGGAAGAGAATATTTCCGAGGAGTGTATAACCCCCAAACTAGGAGAGTGACAATACAAGGCTATCGTCTTGCTAATGCTCGCGGGATAGGGATGGGTAGATATGAGGCATTCTTGACAAGAAATGGCCATGATTTTGAATCTGGTACTGCTGGTGGAGGTGTAATACCTGGTACATGGGAAGCCAGATGGCAAAATTAAAGCAAGGCGGGATCATAGAAAATATCATGTGCTTTGTTGTGTAATTTGAGGCTACGTAATATGTTGCGGCCTCGTGGTCACAACAAACATGAAAGAGTACAGGAGGTCGAACCATGACATACACTGGCATAAAGGGAACAAACTATCAGTTTGAATCAACGGAATTAGCGAGCGGCGGCGAAGGCGTCATATATCGTGTGCACGGGGGAATTTCCCCAAAGGTCGCCAAGATTTACAAGGCAAGCAAACTGACACAAGAGCTTGAGAGCAAGCTCAAATATATGGTGGGTAACTTTCCCGATTCGAGCGTGTTGAATCAGGTCGCTTGGCCATTGGATGTCTTATATGACCCAAACGGTAAGTTCTGTGGCTTTATAATGCCCGAGTTAAGCATAAACGCCGAATTGAAAGACATCTATCAATATCCGCCCACCATTGGCCTGACCGCAAGACATAAGGTGATCATAGCTGGAAACATATGCGCCGTTATATCCGCGGTGCATAACGCCGGGTATGTGTTCGGCGATTTCAATCCGCGAAACATCGGCGTTGACAAAAACAGCGGAAGGGTTGCGTTCCTGGATACTGATTCGTACCACGTTTTTGACAAAGCCATAAATCGATTTTATCGCTGCAAGGTTTGCGCCGACGGGTATGCGGCACCGGAACTGCTTGAGGCATGTGCGAGCCATGCGGCTTCATACCCCAATGACAGCAAACGGCTGTACGAAAAAACGCCGTTGCCTACTTTCACAAAGGAAACGGACAATTTCGCGCTGGCTATCCATATGTTCAAGTTGCTGGCAAACGGGTTTACGCCGTTTGGCGGAATCATTGAGACGATAACACCTTCGCAGGCTTCCCCGAGCATGGGAAATGCGGCCATTCGCCGCAACGAATATTCTTTCAGGCCTGGATATAAGCCCCTGTCCCCTGCGGTGCCGCCGCTAGATGTTTTTCCGCAGGAAATAGCAGACTTATTCACGCGGGCACTTTTGGTTGTCGGTTCGGTCAACCCGACGCAAAGGCCGACAGCCATCGAATGGCATGGTGCTCTGTCCCGATACGAGAATACACTGCTTGACTGTCCAAAAAATAAACTGCATCAATATGACGGGAAAAACGGAACGTGTCCTTTTTGCCAGGCGGATGCGAGGTACCAAAAGTCAATAAGTGGAGGAATCGGGGCTAAATCAACAGCGCCTGTATCGCCTCAGCAAAGGATCTATACAACTCCCCTGTTGACACCACCGAGGCCACCGCTAACACAGCCATCACCGAAGCCAGCTTGGCCGCTAAAAAAGGTATTGTTAATAGGTACGGCAATTCTTGCTTTTTTAATCATATTTGGGGGTAATTTCGCAGGCTACGGGCTGAATGAGTCTATACCGATGGTCATTATTGTGATAATACACATTATTCTTACTTATGCTGTATACAAATGGAAAGGAGGCCCCATAGCCTGTTTTTATTTTATCTTAGCACCCGTAGTTGTAATAGTACTAATTTCTTGGTTTTTCCTTAGAGCTGTTAGTAATTTTAATCGTCGAAATTGAAATGACAGGAGGTCGAATCATGACATACACTGGCATAAAGGGATCGAGCTATCAGATTGAACCAACGGAATTAAAGAGCGGCGGCGAAGGTGCCATATATCGCGTGTACGGGGGAACTTCCAAAAAGGTCGCCAAGATTTATAAGGCAAGCAAACTGACACAAGAGCTTGAGAGCAAACTCAAATATATGATTGGCAACCCTCCCGAGCCCAGCATGTTGAATCAGGTCGCTTGGCCGCTGGATGTCTTATATGACGCAGGTGGCAAGTTCTGCGGCTTTGTTATGCCCGAGTTGAGCATAAACGCCGTATTAAAAGACATCTATCAATACCCACCCAACGTTGGCCTGACCGCAAGAGATAAGGTCACCATAGCTGGAAACATATGTGCCGTTATATCCGCCGTGCATAATGCTGGGTATGTGTTTGGCGATTTCAATCCGCAAAACATCGGCGTTGACAAAAACAGTGGAAGGGTTGCGTTTCTGGATACTGATTCGTACCATGTTTTTGACAATGCTAAAAACAGGTATTATCGCTGCAAGGTTTGCGCCGATGGATATGCGGCACCAGAGCTTCTTGAGACGTGTGCAGATCATGCGGCAAATTACTCCAATGACAGCAAACGCCTATACGAAAAAACACCGTTGCCGACTTTTACAAGAGAAACGGACAATTTTGCACTGGCTATCCATATATACAAACTGTTATCAAATGGGTTTACGCCGTTTGGCGGAATCATAGAAGCTGTTACAGCATCGCAGCCTTTACCAGGCATAGGAAATGCGGCCATTCGCCGCAATGAATATTCTTTCAGGCCTGGGTACAAGTCCATATCCCCAGCGGTGCCGCCGCTTGATGTTTTTCCGCAGGAAATAGCGGACTTATTCACGCGGGCGTTTTTGGTTGTCGGCTCGGTCAACCCGTCGCAAAGGCCAACGGCCATCGAGTGGTATGAAGCTCTGTCCCGTTACGAGAATACGCTGGTTGACTGCCCAAAAAATAAACTGCATCAATATGACGGGAAAAACGGAATGTGTCCTTTTTGTGAGGCGGATGCAAGGTTTCAAAAGTCTATAGGAGGAGGAACAGGGGCTAAACCGTCAAGGTCTGTATTTCCGCAGCAGAAAACATATTCAAATACCCCGTTGACACCACCTAGATCGATGGGAACGTCGCTGCGGTCAGCATCACCTAACTTTACATGGTCGTTTAAAAAGATTTTGTTGGTTGCAGGTGCGGTGATCGTTGCCCTCATGTTTTTTTGGGGTAATTTTGGAGGTCGTAGAACAACACCGAGACCATCACCGCAACAGCAGATTTCAGTATCGCCAATACCACCGCACCAATCACCAACCAATATGGATTTAGAATTGGTAGGTACTTGGGTATTTGATAGTGGATCAAGATTGATTCGTGTTAATGGGCAGATGGTGAGGCCTGTTACTCGGCTGGAATTTTTCCGAGATGGGACTGGAATTGCAGATGGATTTAGTTTTACATGGCGATCTCAAAACAATCGCAATACGATAAGATACACACTAGATGGTGCCACTCATTCATTTAATTATTCAGTGTCTGGCTCATGGCTTACTCATATACTGGATACTGGTGAAAGAGTCATATATAGAAGGGTCAACTCAACGGTGGATGCACCTCAAAACAATATCATTACACAACAAACTGTAGCTGTACCGGCATGGGCACAAGGTACATGGGGACAGAATAGAGGTGCTATTATAACCCCAACGCAGATGATTCTTTCACTACCAGGCTTTGGCAGGACCTTTTTGTATGCCACAAAGGTTATGGATGATTTAATAATTTTTGAAGGTCATTATTACCGCGATGGGATTTCAATTTTCATGAATTTTATCATTCAAAGAACAAATTCGCCAGATAGGTTAGTATTTGATATGTCTGTTGAGGATCAGGAAACTATAATACGTGTCCTGGAAAGATGGGTTGCCCCTGAAACTGAAGATGCTGAAGATCGTGTAACAATATCGCAGCCAACATCGATATTACCGTCACAATCACGACAAACACAACTGCAATCGTCATCTCCAGCATTGCCGCCATTAATGTCAAGAGTGGTGTATTTCTCTGAAGCAAATCAGGGAATGAATGGCACTCGCTTTGTAAATTATAATGATTATTCTGTTTTTGTGCATTTTTTACAGGGATCGTCTACACTTGAACGTGTTGTAGGTCTGCATGGCCGAAATGTTCCTGGGGCGATGAGGGGGTATACAGCTTGGCACCCTGTGAGTAACATTCGTATTGTAAGGGTCAGACTTCAGACAGAAAACTGGTGATGCATATATTGGTGAATTCGCATTGTGGAGACAATAATGGGAATAGGATCAAGTGAATTGTCTTGCCCAAGGTGCATGGCCCTATGTAAAACAAGCGGGCTAGGCTGTTTTGCATTAATTGTTATCATAATTATATCGATGTTTACATTTGGGATCGGTTTAATAATTGGTTTGTTGTATTATCTTGTAGTAAAGAAACGCCCTGTGGAATGCTCAAATTGTGGTTTTAGATGGCAACCATAATTCGTTGGGATTAAACTTGATCATTTCGGGAAAATTCGTCGTAGCAAGGTATAGATTGCCCGTTGGACTTTCATGAAACCGCGAAAGTATTTAAGTGAGGAAAAATAGGGCTCTAGCTTGATCGCCTCGCCCGTGGCCATCCACGAGCAGTGGCACATCGATTTCTCGTACATCAAGATAGCGGGGGCGTTTTATTACTTCCTGTTGTAACTTCCATGATTTATGTATGTCAAGGGAACTCTTTGAAATTTTCCCTCTGACAGGCTCCTGTTCCCATTACGCGCTTATCTTTGCCTGAATCCGTCTTGCTTCGCGGTGATAGTTCGATATCACGGTTGTTCGCCTACTAGCCACTAATCACTCCCAAGCATTATACTAACCTATGCATCCAGCTATCAAAACCATACAAGAGCGGGGCTTTTTCAAGCAATGCACCAGCCTCGAGGGCCTTTCCAGGCAAATGGAGGAAGGCCCCGTTACGTTTTATGTGGGCTGCGATCCCACAGGGACAAGCCTGCATATTGGGCACATGGTTCCCTTCTTTGCCTACCGCCACATGCGTGACGCAGGGCACAAAGGCCTAGCCCTAATCGGCGGGGGGACGGCTCGCATCGGCGATCCGTCGGGCAAAACCGAGCTGCGAAAAATGCTTAGCTACGAAACCCTTGACGCAAACACCGCCGCCATTTCCGCCCAGTTGGATCGCTTCATCGGCTTTGACGGCGACACCGCCCGTGCCGTAAACAACAAGGATTGGCTTGCCGGCCTTAACTACATCGACTTTCTGCGTGACATAGGCAGCCACTTCTCGGTAAACCGAATGCTTACCTTCGAGGCCTACAAGACACGGCTGGAGACAGGCCTTTCCTTTATCGAATTCAACTACCAGCTTTTGCAGAGCTACGACTTCCTGGAACTGTACCGCCGCTACGGCTGCCGCCTGCAAATAGGAGGCGACGATCAGTGGGGCAATATCGTCGCCGGCGTGGAACTGGTTCGCCGCATCGAAGGCATTGAAGTCTTCGGCATGACCTTCCCCCTGGTAACCACCGCCGACGGCAACAAGATGGGCAAAACCGAAAAAGGCGCGCTCTTTCTGGATCCGACAATCACCAGCCCCTACGACTTTTTCCAGTACTGGCGCAACGTGCAGGATGCGGACATCCTTCGCTTTTTGCTGATGTTTACCTTCTTGCCAGTAGAGGAATGCAAGGCCCTTACCGCCCTTGGGAAAAACCCCAACGAGGCCAAGGAACGGCTTGCCTGGGAAGTCACGGCGGTCATTCACGGCAGGGACGAGGCGGACAAGGCCCTTGCCGGTGCGAAGGCCGCCTTTGGCGGTGCCGTGGGTGGGGACAAATCCGCCATGCCGCAGGCAAGGCTTTCCCGTGGAAAATTCGAGGCCGGCTACAACATAGTGGACTTGTTTTGCGATGCGGGCCTGGCCCCCAGCAAGAGCGAGGCTCGCCGCCTGGTTCAACAAGGTGGGGCCTTTGTGGCCTCGGTCGGCGGCGATCTTGCCGCTGTTGCCGACCTGGCCGCACTTGTCGGTGCGGAGACGATCAATGCGGAAGGCGAACTGGTTCTACGGGCGGGGAAAAAACGCTATTGCCTTGTGGTAACGGAGTAAGGGCATACCCCTGGAAAGGCCATCCAGAGTATCGCATTGCACATTTCGTTAGTTCAAAAAACCTCTTCACAACCTGATGCCGACGTTTTGCCTGTCTATCTCATAGTATCCGGTCAAAACATAAACCGCTTCGCAGAGGATTTCGATAGGCACTTCCACGACGTGCCCGTCAATAATCTTCTTTGCCTTGGGAGATAACTCGGCATGGTCGTCCAAGACATAACGAAGGAAAATATTGGTGTCAATTTTTCACATGCTTTTCAACAGCCGCGCGAGCCCATGCTCCTTTTTCGCCGGGAATTTTCGAAGGGTCGGCAAATTCCCGAAGGCAGCCAAAGGCCGTTTTCTCCCCGCCTGTTTTTTGCTCGGTTTCCGGGGTAATGGTAAGCGCTATTTTTGCCGTACCTACAGGCAACTCAAACGGCAAATCCAGTTCAAGGCGGCGGTTGGGCAAAATATCAATGGTCTGCTCGATGGTCATAAGGGAAAATATAACACTAGGCTAGGCGAAAAGCAAGGCAAGCGCACGGATGACATACACGGGATTCCACTCCACCCCACAAGGTGACCGGCACAACATCATCAACTTAAGGGAAAGGTAGCCTGAAAGGCCCCAATTCCGACATAATGGGAAAGGGGGGCCAATGAGCATATCGAAAGTCTGTCAACGAATCAAGGAACTGTTCGACGAAACCCGCG
>Ga0209755_10006882_pt1 | contig 12452 bp, 12 predicted proteins | sample TergutCo191P1_FD_187301 | JGI IMG/M metagenome (GOLD analysis project Ga0209755, IMG submission 187301) | Cornitermes sp. P1 segment gut microbial communities from Petit-Saut dam, French Guiana - Co191P1 (SPAdes) (version 2) | ecosystem: Host-associated > Arthropoda: Insects > Digestive system... | reverse complement strand
GGGGGGGTAAAGATATGCGTAACCATGGCCTGTAGCACAGGATTGCAAACCTTATTTTTTAGAGAGCCAAACGACATTATAGATATAATATATATTATTTTTTTCAAAAGAGTGAAGTTTTTTTGAATTTCGCTAAATTAAGTTAAAAACCGCCTTTTTTCGCCAAATTTAGCGGTTTTACTCGCAATATTCCTGCGACTATCATTCACTTGGCCGCTTGGCTTAAGTGTGACTAATATCACATAAAAACGACATTTTTGACAAAGATTAATTTTTTTATGCATTTTTTTCAGTTTTTTCCCGCTGAGTTCCGTCTAAGTATGATTACATGGGCATGGTTTTTGTGCGGCTTTCTAGGTTTACAAAAACCTTGGATGAATGCGTCACCCTGCAAGATAAGCTTCTTTTTTCCCTTTGCCACGCCCATAAGCTTAAGTGCAAGCCAGAGCAGTTTGGTGAGGAAGTGTTTGATAAGATATTTGACATTGCGCGAATTTCTAAATTTACATTAGAAGAGAGATTAGCGTATGAGGCAGAAATGAGGAACGAACGCGACCAGTATGCGATTAGGAGACCGCCATGAATGAAGGCAGGGCGGAAGGCATTGCCGTTGGCAAGGCTGAAGGTGAAACCAGAGTTCTTGATCTCATGGCGCAAGGTTACGATTACGAGCAAATCAAGGACATTTTGAAACATTCGTAGGGTTTTATCAGGTGGGGCAGAAAAAATTACTACATTCAACCCTATGGGTATTCCAAAACAACTTGAAACCGTAAGACTTATAATTGGCATTCTCTCTGCAAATGAACAGTTTGCAGTTAATGCAAAACAAAAACTTATAGAGCGATTTGGGCCACTTGACCTGGAAATGCCGCCTATACCATTTACTTACACCGACTATTACAAAGACGAACTGGGCAACAGCCCCCTGCGCTCATTCTTGTCTTTTGAAAACAGAATTGACCGCGAAGCCCTCGCAGAGATAAAAATGGAAACCAACGAAATGGAAAATATCTGGAACAGAAACGTAAATATAGACCCGGGATACATGACCCTCGGACAGTTTTTCCTGGCAACAACCAAAGACCAAAGACACAGAGTTTACTTGGGCAGAGGCATTTTCGCAGAAGTTACGCTCTATTTTGAAGACGGACACTTTCACCCATTTGACTGGACATACCCGGACTATAAAAGCGATGTGTATATAAGTTTTTTGGAAAAAGCAAGAGAACGCTTCGCATATCACCTAACAACAGGGCACCCGTATAGCATGAGAGGCAAATAATGCTGGGTGTCTTTGATTCCGGTTTTGGCGGCCTTACCGTACTCAAAGAACTCACGCAAATTCTGCCGCATTATAACTTCACATACCTCGGCGACAACGCACGCGCCCCATACGGAAACCGTAGCTTTGAAAGCATATACAAATACACGCTGGAAGCCGTGCGCTACCTGTTTTCTCTCAATTGCCCGCTGGTAATTCTCGCATGCAACACCGCATCTGCAAAAGCACTCCGCACAATTCAGCAAAAAGACCTTCCTCTCATGGCTCCAAACAATAGAGTACTGGGCATAATACGCCCAATGGCAGAAGAAACCGGAAACCTCACAAAAAGCGGGCACATAGGCATTTTAGGAACAGAAGGGACAATAAAATCCGAAAGCTATTTGATGGAAATAGCAAAATTCTGGCCGGGCCTGCATGTGGAGCAAGAACCTTGCCCAATGCTTGTTCCCCTCGTGGAAAAGGGCTTAATAAACCATAATGCCACAGAAATGTTCATTAAAGAATATACACAAAAAATTTTAGCAAAAGACCCTCACATAGACACTCTTATATTGGCTTGCACCCACTACCCCCTGTTAAAAGGCATTTTTGAAAAAGTTCTGCCGAAAAACATAAAAATAGTCTCTCAAGGCAGCATAATAGCGCAAAAAACCAAAGAATATCTCTCGAATCATCCGGAAATAGACTGCCGAATAAGCAAAAAACCTGCAAAAAACGGCGAAATTCGCTTTTTAACCACGGATTCAACAGATTTCTTTGAAAATGGTGCCGATTTTTTCTGGGAAAAACCGGTTATGGCAGAAAAAGTTTTTCTATATTCAGATAATGACTATTCGCACCCAAATTAACTTTGATGGTTGGCAAGATTACCGTGGAAAACCCGGTGGAGCAATCATTTATACGGAAACAAGCCATAATTGTATAGTTCCTGTTCGCGATCAATTGAATGAAAACGGAAATGGAGAGTTTTTAGACCCCAATTACGAAACCGGCACTGTTGGCCTTTTCGCTTATACCAATACCAAAGACATAAATAAAGCCGTAAAGAGCAAAGTGCGCTATCTTTTTTTCGGAACCCGCTACGAAGGCTCCAATTCCGACTATAAAAACAAGTATTTGATAATAGGCTACATGCGAATGGACAAAGTAAAAGATGTGCGTGGCCTGTTCCTGCAAAAGTATCTCAATGATACTAATCCCACTTTTTTAACCCTGGATGTTTGCATGGCAGCCTGGGGCTCAATGCGTTTTGTTTCTTTTGAAGACTCTTATGTTTTAACAGACGAAATTCTGCACGAATGGGGGTATGCAGGCCGTGCCGCTCGCCCGCTCCGTACTATCTTCAAAGAAGAACACGCAAAAATACTTATAGAATATTTTGACTCCAAAACTGATCAAACCGATGAATACATAGATACAATATTGGAGTATAGCGAGGAAGAATGATAATCCCAATTATTTTGCTTTCGGCAGTATTGGCTTTTGCCCAAAACGCTGCCGCACCTGCCGCACCTGTACCGGGTGGTGTTTCTGCCATATCAGGCAATATTTCTCCTGCGGAAATTTCCGCTGCACGTGAAATGCTTGCAAAAGACCATGCGGTGCAACATCCGGCGCAAAACCAGAAAGTTCAGCCGGTCAATGAATTTGACGTCATAGAAAGCATTGATGATGCGTACACGGATGCAGATGCGGATATCGACACAGATATAGATGATGATGACTATGATGAGGATGAAACTGGGGACATGAAACGCGGAGCTAGGCGTTCCGGCTTGTCCCGCTATGAGAGAATTGTCTTTTCTAAAAGCCTGCCGAGCGCATTTTATGAAATACAAGGCATGGTACCTGCGGATTATCCTTTAAAACCCGGTGATAACCTGGAGCTTTCTCTTTGGGGCGCAGTTGAGCGGCAATTGACTCTATCCGTAAACAATCAGGGAAATGTTTTTGTTGAAGGCGTAGGCTTGGTGAATGTAGCCAATTTGACACTCGGAGAAGCTGAGAAACTGATCACAAAAAGATTGCAATCCGTGTATTCCGGTATAGTTCAAGGCAGAATTTCAGTTAATCTTCGCACCACAAGGCTGTCACCGACAAAAATATTCGTGATGGGAGCTGTTAGAAGGCCGGGCGGTTATGATTTACCCGGCAATGCCAATGTATTTTTGGCTCTGTACAGAGCCGGAGGACCCAGTAACATAGGCTCGGTTAGAAACATAGTCATACGCAGGGCAAGCGGAGATTCTACATTAATAGATTTATACGACTTTCTTTTGAGGGGCAAAAAAATAGGCGAAGGGCTTTTGCGAGACGGAGACTTGGTTTTTGTTCCCAAAGCAGAAAAATTGGTAAAAGCCAGGGGCGCAATAGGAGTGCCTGCTATATATGAACTTAAAGCAGATGAAACTCTCAGAGATTTGCTGTCTTTTGCCGGCGGATTTCGCCCGAATATAGACCACACAATAAGTCTTTGGCGCTTGAATGATGTTGGCGCACCTATACTTTATTCTCCGGGCATGGCTAGAGATTTTGCAGACGGAAGCAAAACTTTTCAACTGCAAAACGGCGATAGCATTTTTGTTTCCCCAAGCCGCCGCCCTAATGACAATGCAATTAGAGTTGTAGGTTCGGTTTATTATCCGGGATTTTACACATGGACAGAGGGTATGGGAGTTAGAGAGGCAGTGGAGCTTGCAGGCGGTACATCACCCGAAGCATACCTTAACAGGGCTATAATACAGCGGCAAAATGCGGATAACTCTTTTTCTTATTTTGATGATGATTTTGAAAATAAGCTGGATTTTAAACTTTTGCCGAGCGATCGGGTTATAATTTTAAATTCCAGAATTCTAAAAAACTGGAGAACCGTAAGCGTTGCCGGTTATGTAAAACGCCCCAGGCGATTTGAATGGCAAGAGGGCATAAACATTATTGACTTGATAGTTTTGTGCGGTGGATTTTTGCCAAGTGCTGCAAAAGACGAAGTTATTGTAGAGAGGGTTGTTCCCGGCGAATTGGCTATAAAGAAAATCAGGTTGCCTTTAAAAGGATTGTCTGTTGAGCACAACAAAGATTTGATTTTGGAACCCGGAGACAGAGTTGTTGTAAATATTGAAGATACTTTTTATGAGCAGGAAATTGTGGACTTAACCGGTGCGTTCAGAAACCCAGGCTCTTATTCGCTTGCATATAGAGGAGAAACTTTCAGGGAATTTATGAAACGCCTTGCCAAGCTGGACACAATGGCATATATAAAAGGCGGTCAACTTTATCGCAAAATACTTTCCAGCGATGTGTTGGGAACAGAAACCATAAACAGAAATTACCGAGTGGCTTTTGATTTCGAAAGAGTTTTGAACGGCAAGGACAAAGATATAATTTTACAGGTAGGGGACTCTATTCATATTCCCTTTGAGCAGGTAACCGTTAATGTTACCGGAGAGGTTATAAGCCCCGGTCACATTCTTTGGCAGAAAGGCTGGAAAGCGAAAGATTACCTGAAGGCTGCCGGCGGATTAACGAGAAACGGAGACGAAGACCGTATTATTCTCACTTATGCCAATGGGCAAAAAGTAAAACCCGAAGATGCTAAATTAAATCCGGATCCCGGTTCTGTAATCTATGTATCTCACATGCCTACTCCTGAGCCTATTAAAATTACGGAAATAATTGCCGTTATAGGTTCCGTAGCATCCGTTTTAACTGCCATGGTTACGTTAGTGTTCTTAGTCACCAGATAAGGTTGTTAATTTTCTATATTATAAACAGATTTTAACAACGAGGTTTTTATGGCTTTTTTTGTTCCTTTTGTAATTGGTGCGGCGGCTGCCGCCGTTGGTTTTCACGTTTACAAGAATCGTGATAAAATTTGTTCCTGTACTTGCTCCTGTGGCTGCGAAGATGACTGTAAGTGCGATTCGGATTGTGACTGCGGATGCAACTCAACGCAGCTTAAGAAAAAAGTAGCTGAGAAAGCTGACTTTGCTTTGGAAAAAGTGAAAAGCGGCTTGCACACTCTTGAAAGTAACATAAATGAAGAAACTATGGAAAAAGTGAAAAGCGGTTTAAAGACTGTTGAAGGAAAAATTTCCGAGCTTCAAACCAAGATCAATTCGCAGGCTAATTCGCAAGCTTAAACATATTATCAATGCATCGCTTTGCGGCGTTCAAAACGGAGGAGTCCAAGTTGATTTCCTTCGCTTTGTGCGGCTCTTTCAGTGTTTGCAAAATATTTTCCAAACTGTTGCTTTTCATATATTTGCAAAGGCTGCAACTGCCTATAAACCTTCGGTTAGGCAGTTCAATTTGGAGTCTGGCGTTCAGGCCGCATTCGGTTAAAAGCAAAATGGGATTTTTTTCCGGGAGCTTGCGAATGTAGTCCAGCATTTGCCCTGTGCTTCCCACAAAGTCGCTCAGCATGGCAACACCAGGATGGCATTCGGGGTGGCTCACAATGCGAAGTCCTTCATTTTGAATTCGGAAATATTTTACCAAATCCGGATCGTATTGCTCATGAACATAGCAGGTTCCTGTGTGCAGCACCAGTTCTTTTTTTTTGCCGGTTTTTTCAAGATCGTTTTTCAGATTTTCTCCCATAAGCTTGTCGGGCAAAAATACAATTTTATCGTTTGAAATGCTGCTGATTATTTTAACCACATTTGAGCTTGTAACGCAAACATCGCACTGAGCCTTAACATCTGCTGTTGTGTTTATATAACATACAAAAGTGTGTTCCTTGTATTGCTCTCTGAGTTTCTTCACCTGCTCGCCGGTTATGCTCTCGGCAAGGCTGCATCCGGGATTTGAGCCCGGTATAAGCACTCTTTTATCCGGGTTTAAAATTTTTGCTGTTTCGCCCATAAATTCCACTGCTGCAAAAATTATTGTTTGCGCAGAAGTTTCCATGGCGTTTTTGCTGAGCTGGTAAGAGTCTCCGCTGTAATCCGCAACGCCGAATGTTATTTCCGGCGCAACGTAGCTGTGAGCGAGAATCGCGACATTTTTTTCTTTTTTCAATTCATTGATCTCGTTTATCAAAACGGTGAGTTTTTCGCAATTCTCCATTGAGTATTGGCATAACACGGTTCCGTTTTGAACAGAGCGCAGTTTGTTGTAGAGTTCTTGTGGTTGCATGGTTTATAATTTACTAAATTTTGCGATATGAAAATGTTTCGTGCCGTATGTGTGGTATTGCTCTGTGGAGTTATTGGTTTGGGTTTGGGAACCATTTTGTACATTTACAAGCAGTGGCAGCTGCCTTCGCCTTTAAAAGAGCCCATACTTTTGGAAATTCCCAAAGGTTATGGGGCCGGGCAAATAGCCAAACTTTTGCAAAAGGCCGAAGTGGTTGAAAGTGCCAGGTCTTTTAAATTATGGTGTACTTTTAATTCGGGCAAGGCAAACTTTAAAACGGGATGGTATGTTATTCCTACAGGGCAAAGCTTTGAGGAAATTGCCGCATTGCTAAGTTCCGGCAGAACAGCTACCATAAGGGTTACAATACCTGAAGGCAGAGCAACCTGGGAAGTGGCCGGGATATTTGCAAACTCGCAGCTCAAACTGGATAGCGCAATGTTAGACGGTTTAATGCGAGATAAGGCATTTGTTGATTCGCTGGGCGTGAAAGCAAAAGATTTGGAAGGTTATTTATTGCCGGATACTTATGATTTTCCTTATGGCACGGATGAACGTGCTGCGATAAAAATTTTGGTACGTGCAAATTTAAAACTTAGAGACGAGATGCAAGCTTTGAACAGCCCTGTTTGGAATGAGTTGGGTGATTGGCACCGAATTTTGACAATGGCAAGCGTGGTGGAAGAAGAAACCGGGCTTCCGCAGGAGCGTAATCTGGTGGCTGGCGTATTTATGAACCGCTTTAGAATAGGGATGCCTTTGGGTGCAGATCCTACTGTGCGCTTTATATTTCGCAACTTAACCGGCCCAATTTACAAAAGCCAGCTTGCAAGCGACAGTCCGTATAACACACGCAGATTCGCAGGGCTTATGCCGGGGCCCATTTCAAATCCCGGTCGCTTGGCAATAGAAGCCGTACTCTCTCCTGATAAAACCGAATATCTTTACTTTGTGGCAAAAGATGATGGCTCAAGGGAACATTTTTTCGGCAAAACTCTTGCAGAACATAATCGCTACAAAGACATTGCCGCGCAGAACAGAGGCGAAAGGTAAATGCCTAAAATTCCTATAAAAACGCCTAAAGAAATAGAGAGAATCAGAGATTGTGGTGCTCTTGTTGCGGAAACTCTTGCAAAAGCAGGAGAAATGTGCAAACCTGGTGTGACAACTTTGGATATTGATAATTTTGTTCGTGAATTTACCCTTAAAAACGGAGCTATTCCTGCCTGTTTGGGTTACAAAGGTTTTCCTAAAAGCGTTTGCACCAGCGTTAATGAGGTCGTAACTCATGGAATTCCAGGGTTTTATGTGTTGAAGGAAGGGGATATTATAAACATAGATGTCACGTCTATTTTAAACGGATACCATGCGGATTCCAGCGAAACATTTTTTGTGGGCGAGCAAAAGCCTAATGCTGTTGAGCTTGTAGCCGTGGCTCGGGAATGCCTTTTTGAGGGAATAAAAGTTTGCCAGCAGCCGGGTGCCCGCATTAGTGATATAGGCGCGATAATAACCGGTATTGCAGAAGAGCACGATTTTAGCGTTGTGCGTGAATATTGCGGGCATGGCATTGGCAAAAAATTCCATGAAAGCCCCGAAGTTTCCCATTGCCGCAATTTTATTCCCGGGCCAAGGATTGAGCCGGGCATGGTTTTTACCATTGAACCCATGATAAACGAGGGTACCCACAAGGTAAGGCTGTTGGCGGATAAATGGACTGCGGTAACTGCAGACGGCAAACTCTCTGCCCAGTGGGAGCATACCGTGGCTATAACACCTCATGGTGTGGAAATTTTGACTTTGGCTCGGTGATTATTTTTCTATTCTGAATTGCTTAATGTTCAGCAAAATGCCGTTTTGTCGGGTATCAACGCTCCAGTTCCCTTCTTGCAGGCTATCTGCGGATATGGAGCTGAAACAAGCGGAATTTTCCTGTTTGCAGGGTATATTTTGCATCATTTCCGAGTTGTGAAACCAAGTGTGCCATACAGTGTCTGCAAAGCCGGCACTCCAGGAAGAGTATGCGAAAATTCTTTCGCTTTTTAGGCGAAAAACAGTATCCACATTTACCGGTCCTGTAGATGTGACCAAAAGACATATTTCAGTTTGAACACGAGGAGGCTCTTCTTCTGGCTGAAGAGTGCCGGGTTTTACCTTGAAGAAAGTTAAGCAGAATAGAATAAAAAGAAGAAAGGCAAAGAAGGTTATGCCCTTCCACAGCCTGTTTAGCGGCGGTAGGGGCATTCCTAGGCCTTGGAAGCGGCAGCGAGCTTATTTACCAGCTTTCCAACCTTAGCCTTGTAGTTTGAGGCGCGGTTTTTGCTGAAGCCTGCACGTCTTTTAGCGGCGGCTTTGTCTAGCATGCTAAAAAGCTTGGGAGCTTCTTTAAGTGCTTCTTCTGCGGTTTTTGCATTGCGCACTACGCCAAGGCTTGTGCGAATGGCAGAACGTGTTGAGCGATTTGCTGCGTTTGCCTTTTTAGCTTGACGCAATCTCTTTAAACAAGACTTGTTTGGCGGTACCATTTTTTTTGCAGCCACTGATAAAACTCCAATAAATAAGGATTATTTGAGGAAAATATAGAAAAAATTTCCGCCTTTGTCAATAAAAATATATATTATATATATAATGAGTGGGGTTTTTATGAGACTACTGTCTGCGATATTTGTGTGCATAGCCCTTTTTGTGCCTGTTTTTGCAGGAACTATGCAGGTGGAGAACCTAAACCGGGGCCTTATTGCTGTACGAGTAGGATCGGGTTATTACTTGTCTTGGAGGCTTTTGGGCAATGAAGCTTATAATACCGGCTTTAATGTTTACAGGGGAAGCACAAAGCTGACAGCTACGCCTATTACCGGGGCTACCATATATACGGATGCTAGCGGTGCGCTGAACAGTGTTTACACCGTAAGAGCGGTGGTTGGTGGCGTTGAGCAGGCGGCAAGTGCCCAGGCCCTGTTGATAAACAACACCGAGGGTTCCAACTCCGGGTATCTCAATGTCGTTTTGGAGCGTCCGGCTACCGGTACGCAGGGTGGAACTTACTCGCCGGGCGATGGAAGTGTAGGCGACCTTGACGGAGATGGGATTTATGAGATTGTGCTAAAATGGGATCCCAGCAACGCAAAAGATAATTCCCAAGCTGGTATTACAGACAATGTGTTTATAGATGCCTATAAACTTGATGGCACTCGCTTGTGGCGCATAGATTTGGGTCAGAATATAAGGGCTGGTGCGCATTACACTCAATTTTTAGTTTACGACTTTGACGGCGATGGCAAAGCGGAAGTTATGATGAAGACTGCGCCCGGCACAAAAGACGGCACTGGTGCGTATATCAAAATGGGGCCGGCAGCTTCTGCAAGCCACAGCACCGCTTATCGCAATACTGAAGGCTATATTCTCACAGGTCCTGAATACCTGACTGTTTTTGATGGAGCTACCGGCAAGGAGCTTGCCACTGTTGATTACTGGCCTGCGAGGGGTACTGTAAGTAGTTGGGGCGATAACTATGGAAATCGTGTTGATCGCTTTAACGCTGCCGTAGCTTATGTGGATGGTGAAAAGCCGTCTGCTGTTTTTCAGCGTGGTTATTACACACGGATGACTATGGCTGCCTATGATTGGCGAAACGGGCAATTAACGCAGCGTTGGACTTTTGACTCAGGAACCTCAGGCAACAGTAGCTATGCAGGCCAGGGTAACCATCAGTTGAGTGTGGCAGATGTTGATAACAGCGGAAAACACTCCATAATCACTGGGGCGGCTGTTATAAAATACGATGGCAAAGGCATGCATGTATCCGGTGGCGGTCATGGAGATGCGCTTCATGTCACTCATATGATAAAAAATCATCCGACTCCGCAGATTTTTATGCCACACGAGAGTGGTAACATAGGGTTATCATTGAGACAGGCTAGCAACGGAGCATCTATTTTTAGCAAGGAGAACAGTGACGATGTTGGTCGTGGATGTGCTGCCGAGCTGGATCCTGCCGTGCCGGGATTCAAATTTTGGGGAGCAGGTGGCATGGGTCTTTACGATCTTGCAGGAAATGTTGTCGGATCACTTCCCAATAATGGAAATAATTCAAGCGGTTCGGTATGCAATCACGTCATTTGGTGGGATGGAGATCTTGCGCGCGCGGTTCTTGATGGAGACAAAATCGCAAAATGGAATATAACCACTAACCAAGGTTCGCGGCTTCTTACCGCAAATGGTTCAAGCTCGGTTAACGGTACAAAATCTAATCCTGTGCTTCAAGCCGACCTGTTTGGTGATTGGCGAGAGGAAGTGATATTTGCGAATGGAACTAGTGCGCTCAGAATTTATACTTCAACAATGGCAACTACGCACCGCTTGCCAACGCTTATGCACGATCCTGTTTACAGAGTAGCGGTTGCATGGCAAAATTCGTCTTACAATCAGCCGCCGCATCCGGGATATTATATTGCCAGCGATATGAATTTTCCGCCCCCAACCCTTAATATTACCGTAGTAGGAAGCTCAAGTTCAGTTCCGAGCTCAAGCTCAGTTCCGAGTTCAAGCTCAAGTTCGGTTCCGAGTTCTAGTTCAGTGCCAAGTTCTAGTTCCATTACGCCGAGCAGTTCAAGCTCAAGCTCGGTTTCATTTGCATCTATAGGTAGTGGCGAATTTATTGACAACTTAATAACATACGATGTTGCAAAGGCGACAAGTTGGTCTATAGGAAGCGATTTTAATGTTGGAGCAAAAGCTTATGGCGACCGTGAATATCTAGTCACATCCGTTTCGGCAAATTTACGGGGTGCGGAATGGATTAGCTCATCTATGGATACAAGATTGCTCACATTGCCTGTTGAAATAATTCAGTTTGAGATGAAGAAAGACGCTATAGTATACGTTCTCTATGAAGATAGAGTAGATCCGAAACCATCGTGGTTATCCGAAAACGATTTCACGGAAACCGAATTTACCGCATCAGTGAACGATAATCAGGTAGATCGTCAGTTTACGGCTTACTCAAAAAGAGTTTCCGAAGGCGATGTTGTGATTATGGGGATAAATTCCAATAACGGCACAAATCAATCTCTGATGTATTTGGTAGCTTTTGTCGAACCGCCGGTAACCGGAATTATAAGCAGCCCCCCTCAGCTTAATTCTCACGCAGCCGTGGAAATTTACAATCTTAAAGGGAACAAAATGGCAACCGTTTCGGATATGTCGCAAATAGCAAACATATCTTTGCCAAACGGTGTATATTTTGCAAAAGTACGCGGAAGGCAACCAGTTAAGTTTATTGTGCGCTAACGCATAACGCCTTTGCTTTTCCATTTACCCTTGCGCCAGCGGATGTAATTTACAATAGAACGGTAAAATTCATCCGAGGCCATTCCCAGCCACAAACCTATCGCTCCGAGTTCTATTCCATAGCACAGGAACAGGGTAGTGCCCAGACCCAAAGTCCACATGGATATTGTTCCGTACACAGCGGGGAACGCCGAATCTCCGGCGGCTCTAAGTGCATTTGTTATCACAATGTTTGCGGCCTTGAACGGTTGTAACACAACGTCGCACCAGAGCAGTATGCAACCTAAACGCAAAATATCCGGGTTGTCCACTTCAAAAAAAGCAATTAACAAATAGCTTCCGCAAAGTGCTACTATTATTGATACAGCAAATGCGCTTGAACAACTCCACACAAGGCTCTGATGCATTCGATTGCTCGCTTTGTCAAACTCCTTGTTGCCAACCAGATGAGCCACAAGAATTTGGTTGCCGCTCGCCAAGCCAACGCTTGAAATCACAGCGAACATGGCTAACTGGCCCGAAAGAACCCTTGCCGAGGCAGATACATCGCTGAACCTCACGAACAGAGACATCACAAAAACCTGAAACAACTGGAAGCTAACGGGTTCAATTGCCGCAGGAATGCCTATTCTGAGCCAGTCCGGTAAAAGCAGGTAATAGCCTTTTTTAATATCTCTGAGTTTTGTTTTGTGCTCAAGCGAATAGACAACAAAAATCCACAGCACCATAGCCGAAATAG
>Ga0209755_10006881_pt1 | contig 12453 bp, 13 predicted proteins | sample TergutCo191P1_FD_187301 | JGI IMG/M metagenome (GOLD analysis project Ga0209755, IMG submission 187301) | Cornitermes sp. P1 segment gut microbial communities from Petit-Saut dam, French Guiana - Co191P1 (SPAdes) (version 2) | ecosystem: Host-associated > Arthropoda: Insects > Digestive system... | reverse complement strand
CTATGCTAGGAAACTGCCATAAAATTACAACATATGCCAATTGGGAGATATGAAAACAAATAACGCCTCGAAGTAATAAGCCCCAGGTTTAAGTTATGAAGTTTTTAAGTCATCAGGAAACATAATGCCAATACAAAGTTGGCACTGGAAAGTAGGAGGTGAGCCCTGAATATCAGGGTCAACCACATCGAAAAACTCAATAACATCTTTAGGTATAAACTCCTCGAAATTGCAAGTGTTACATTTGAATAAAACAGAGTTTTTAATACGTTTTGTCATAGTAATTCAACCTTTCAGATAGGGGTCTTTCCATCTGTCATAAATAGTGAAATAATATTTTATTTTTCGAGGATGACAAAAGAGTTCAAGAAGTTCGAGAGTTGCACCGCAATAAATACATTTTAAAGGGTCGAGGCTAAAGTAAAATAATATTCGCTTACGCCAACTACCGTGTACAGCAAACATACTAAAATATTGAGCTGAGTGAAGATGCTTTTGATGTTGTAAATATTGTTTGCGTTTCCGATTTAAGTAGAAACCTTGGTAACGAATCATCTTAAAATGTCGTTCTGTGATATGGATTATTAGTTTTTTAATAAACTCAAAGACATGTAAGGTTTCGGTAACGAGTTCAGTTTCTCCATGAGGAGTGTATATGAAAGAAACAAACTGACCGTCGTAGTGGGTGATTCTTGATTGTGCAAGAGCAGGTCTGCCAGTGTATCTGGTGATGTAGTTAATTGCACCGGCATTAAAGTTTTTGATAGGAGGAGAATAGACGTAAAAGCCCTTGTCGTTAGTTTCATAAAATTTATCAACAAGTGTCTTAAAAGAAGGGTTCTGTATTTTGTTGGATAGTCGCTTTAGCAACGTAAACATCCAACTTTTTCTAAGCCCTTCATAGTTGATGTGATTGAATCGTTTCCAAATGTTAGATTTACCAATGGCTTTTTCACAAAGAATCATATGAATATGAGGATTTCATTTCAAGTCACGTCCAAAGGTGTGGAGAGTGGAAATCATGCCGGGAACGTATTTTTCAGATTTATTGGTGATATAAAAGCGATATTCAATGGTTTCAGCCGCTGCTTCAAAAAGAATGTTAAGCAAAGAACGGTCTTTTTGGAAATATGGTCTAAGCGTTTCGGGAATGGTAAATACAACGTGTCTGTGCGGTGCTTTTAATAAGGTTTTAGTCATAGCCAAAGCCCTGTCTTTGGAGTATTTAGCACCGCAGGTATTGCAAAAGCGGCTTTTGCACGTAAAGGGCACTCGTTTTTGTATATGACAATCAGGACACGAGTAAAGTGCAAAGCCATTTATAGGGTCTTGGCAACCAATTATTTTAGCTACTTCCTCCATGATAGTCGGGCGTATGGTTTTGCCCTGCTTCTCCATTTCATACACAAAATCATCCCAGTTATCACGGAAAATTTCTTTAATTGTATACGACTTCACCATTTTATTTGCGGTTGCATCGTATCTGTATTTTCTCTCGGTTATCATGGTTCATAGTTTATCATATTATTAGCAAAACGCCGATAGCCTCTTCTTCGCCTATCGGCTTCTGCTTTTCAATGCGGCGTTAGCCGCTTTTTTAATAAAACTTGCACAAACATGAATCGCGTTCAACTTGTGACGGAAATATTAAATCGCCACAACGTAGGCACTTATAGAGGATTTAGTAAAATAATTGCTTGCCTTATTTACGCAGGTTTGGTATGTTGGATAAAACACACTCATGGAGGAATCTCATATCATGCTAACAGAATGGCTCATGGAAGTCGCTTCACCAGTGATACGTTACAGGACGTTGGTTGAATTAATTCGAACAACCGACAAGACGTTATTACAAGATACTTTAACGGAAATGCTGGCGTTACCGCAAACACAAAAAAGGCTGGATTCATTGGCCAACCTTGATTTTAACCGCACGCATGGCGCGAACGGTACATACTTGGAAAACGTATTGCCCATGCTGGGCGACTTCGGATTGCATTATGGTATGGAATCATTCGACCGGGCGAGCAAAAAAATGCCCTATCTCATCCCCATCATCTCGGACAAGGGTTATGATAGGCACGTCGCCTATCCGTTTTTATTACGTGCGGGGTTTCCCTGGGATGGGTTGCTTGATTTCTCCGTTGAAAGAATAAACACGATTTATGATTTCACACGGCATGGGAATTATGATATTTACGACGATGCGGAAGATTATCCGAGGGTACCAAAGACCTTCCGCAATAGGCCAATTATCAAGCCCGCCATTGCCTCTAGTGAAGCGATACGCTTGCCACTTATTTATGACATGGTGATGCTGGCAGCGGTGTATGTGCGCGTGCCCGCTGAAACTCAAGTAAAAATCGACAATATCGTGGATTACGTCATTTCCAACGATTACGATAAGGTAAAAACTGGGTACGGTATCCTATGTGCCGTACCGAACAAATATTATGCTATGGGTTGGGATTGCTTGAAACCCTTTAATTCCAACCGTTATTATGCGAATCAAAATTTTCAAAGGCTTTTGTTGTACGCCCAATTTCCTACCGCCATTAAAACAAAATGGTTTACCCATGCGGTGGATTATATGGCGCAATTCCGAACCCCTGCGGGTACGTATATTTTCCCCGCGAGCTTCCTAGGCGAGTCGGATGGAAACTGGGTGCTTGGCGCACACAATTCTTTGGCGGAAAACCGACGCAAAAAAAATTGGATCGAAATCGAATCCACATTTTACATGCGAAAGCTATTATCGCACATACACGGTATGTCTGAAAATGGTTATGTCCGCCACTTTCCCACTGACCCGGCATACCGTACATTGTTCGGTGACGACTTTGTTTTTGACCCGATATTATAGCAAATGGTTGAGCACATCAGATTGGCATAACAAATGTTGCAATTGCTATAGAATGCAATATAGACGCGGCATTAACAAACAAATGGAACACCGAATGCATATATTTTTTCTTTTTGCCAAAGGCGTAAAAAATCGCCCCAATGGTATAAAGCCCGCCGCCAACAATTATTAAAACAAAAAACGGTACGCCCAAGACTTCAATTATTCTTCCTGTGCGAAATACAGCCGCCCAGCCCGTGCCAAGGTAGCAAATCATCGCAAAAATCTGAAACCGCTTACGATCTATAGCTGTTAAAGTTACGCCGATAATAGTTAGCCCCCACAATATCCCAAAAAGTATCCAAGCATCTATAGGGTAAACCACACGAAATTGTCCTAAGAGGATAGGGGTGTATGTACCCGCAATAAGAATGTAAATAGTACAGTGGTCAAGCACACGCATTACAACCTTTGGCTTGCCAATGCCAAGCCCATGATAAACGCTGGACATAGTAAACAGCAAAATTACTGTAAAGCCATAAATTACTCCACTAACAATACCCAATATATTTTGATGAAATGCCGCCACAATAACACAGGCTAGCAAGGCTACAAGCCCAAGCCCGCCGCCTACAATGTGGGTTATCATGTTAAACAATTCTTCGCCACGGGTATAGCTTGGTAAGCCATGACGATCTGCTTGAGTCATATCTTGCTCCTTATATCTTCAGAATGTGTAGAAAAATACCCAGAATGCCGGTCCTATATTTTGACACCTAGCCAAAGGCTAGGGGGGTGCCCGCAACAATGCTTCTGCTTCTGCGCATAAATGCGCAGCACAGCATAGACATTGCAATAATAAGGCTCCCATTTTAGTTCTGTAGGTTCAAAATAATAGGTTGTCGAGCATCCCAGGCTCTTTAGATTTATTATAGACATTTTCTCCGATTTTAGCAAGATATTTTTATATCCAAATCTCGACTATACTTTCGTCCGAATTGCAAACGGAAACAAGAGGCTGCCCCTGCAAAGCATGGCGGCTTTTTTTAACTGCGCGGAATAATCTAATTATATCGGAGTAGGGGACTTTGCATGAAAATTTCGAATACTTCGCATTGTTTACTACCAGTGCACATATTATTGCAGTCAATGGGTTTAAAAATACCCGGGTAGGTAGCCATAATCTAAAATTTGTGTCGTCGGACTGCACCTTTATTCGCATTGTCCACCTCCTATTCGACAAAAATACGCACTTTGTCGCCGTCGGCACTATCTACCTCAAGTATAGTGCCAACCATGCCGCTTTCTACCAATGTAATAATTTGGCTAAAATCAACCTGCTTTAACGCACTATTAGCAGATTCGTTATTACCAAAATTCATGCTACTTGCAAATGGCATACCCATTTCTAGCGCAACTTTTGCTAAAGCCATTGGCAAATTTACTTTCACACGATCACCGTTAGATGAATCCACGGTTATACGCAAGATCATACTATTAAAATCTTTTTTTGCTTTACCCTGCAAAACCTGTGGACGCATTGGCTCTTCGCCACGTATAAGACGATCCATACTGACGCTGAAATAATCCGCAACCTGTGGTAATATCGCAATATCCGGGCAAGAAATATCGTTCTCCCATTTGCTTACAGCCTGCGATGTAACCCCCATTGCATCGGCCAATTGTTCTTGTGTAATATTGCGCTGACGGCGATATTCGTTAATTCTGCTTCCTAAACTTGACATGAGAAATCCTCCTTAATGTGTATTTGGTTGTTCGAACAACTACAGGTTAACATATTATGTGCCGCGCGTGAATATATCAGCGGTTGAAACATTATACTGTAGGTTGATTTTAATTAAACCATTGGTTGTGGAAATGTTTTTGGCAACTATGTAAATTTTGTGATAGAATGGGGATGCTAAACTTAACTACAATTTAGGAGGTTTTTTGATTATGCAAACACTCATAATAACAATGGACAATTTTGAAGCGGAAGTTATGAATTCTGCCAAACCTATTTTGCTTGATTTCTGGGCCCCAAGGTGCGGACCCTGCCGACTAATTGGACCAATTATTGATGAATTGGCAACAGAACTTACCGACATAAAAGTAGGGAAGGTTAATGTAGATGAGAATCAGGAACTTGCCATAAACTTTGGCGTAATGAGTATTCCGCTGTTAGTTGTAGTAAAAGACGGTAAAGTGGTGGAGCAAATGTTGGGCGCACAACCTAAAGAGGCTATTTTGCAAATGCTTGCGCCACATAGGGGGTAGCTAAGGTGATATCCATAAACAAATGCGCAAGTGTTACAACAACTGTGACAGATACAAACACCGCAAAAGCTGTAGGAAGCGGTAATTTGGACGTATTTGCAACCCCAATGATGATTGCATTAATGGAACAGGCTGCCTGCAAATGCTTGGCAGATAGCTTAGAACCCAGCCAGTCGTCTGTTGGTACGCAAATTAATGTGACGCATACAGCTGCCAGCCCCCTTGATGCAAAAATAACTGCCAAGGCAACTATTGAAAATGTGGATGGACGAAAAATTTCATTTGCAGTTACAGCACATGACGAGGCAAGTGTGATCGGCACTGGTACGCATGAAAGATTTGTAATTGACATAGAACGTTTCATGAAAAAGCTAGAGTAGCAGTAGCGTTGCTCTAGCTTTTAATCAGGTGATTATTAATAAGGCTAGGGAAGTGTGTGGCATGAAAATAACTATTCGCAAAAGACAACTTTTGCGAATAGTTATAGTGAATTATGTGCTACAACTATTCGCAAAAGCCCATGACTCCGCCACGCCACTGGTCAACTTCAGAGCAATCCCCCGCAATGCAAAAAGTGTGGATTCATCCATTGCTTGACTGCATGGCAGGCTTCAGGGTACACTGTGAATTCGCATTAATATGATTTATCCACAGTAACTATTCGTAAAACACGCCAGTTATCCACAGCCAGGGCGCGATGGATTTATCCACAGGAACTATTCGTGAAACACGCCGATTGTCCACAAGGCACTTGGAAAATTGAAGGGATGATATTTTAGGATGGAGTTTAAATTAGAATCAACCTTTGCCCCAACTGGCGACCAGCCCGAAGCCATTTCTGCATTAGCAGAAGGCTTTCGCAACGGCAATAAATTTCAGACGCTTTTGGGAGTAACTGGCTCTGGCAAGACATTTACAATGGCAAATATAATCCAGGAGTTACAAAAACCAACCCTTGTAATGGCACACAATAAAACCCTAGCCGCACAGCTATACAGCGAGTTCAAAGAATTCTTTCCAAACAACGCTGTTGAATACTTCGTCAGCTACTATGATTATTACCAGCCCGAAGCCTATGTCCCGTCGACGGATTCCTTCATAGAAAAGGACTCTGCCATAAACGAGGAGATTGATCGCCTGCGCCACTCCGCAACATCTGCCCTACTCGAGCGGCGAGACGTTATTATAATTGCGTCCGTATCATGTATTTACGGGCTTGGCGACCCAGGCGAATATCGCGAATTAATGCTATCCCTGCGTATGGGTATGGTTCGCGACCGGGACGATATAATGCGCCGCCTGGTAGCAATCCAGTACAACCGTAATGACATGAACTTTACCCGTAGTACATTCCGCGTACGTGGCGATGTTTTAGAAATTTTCCTATCAAACTCATCTGACATTGCAATACGGGTAGAATTTTTTGGCGATGAAATTGATCGTATCTCTGAATTTCACGCGCTAACCGGCGAAGTAATTGCCACGCGTGAGCATATCGTAATTTTCCCCGCGTCCCACTACGTTACCAGCCAAGAACGCTTAAACGAAGCAATAAGACGTATAGATGAAGAATTGGAACAACAACTGACATATTTAAAATCCCAAGACAGGCTGCTGGAGGCCCAGCGGCTTTTGCAGCGCACACGCTACGATATAGAAATGATGCAGGAAGTAGGCTTTTGCAGCGGAATCGAAAACTATTCGCTGCACTTGTCCCTGCGCGAGTCCGGCTCCACTCCACATACCCTACTCGACTACTTCCCCGAGGATTTTATTATTATGGCGGATGAATCCCATGTTACAATCCCGCAGGTTGGCGGCATGTACAAGGGCGACCGTTCCCGCAAAGAGACTTTGGTGGAATATGGTTTTCGCCTGCCGTCTGCGCTGGACAACCGCCCGTTAAAGTTTGAGGAGTTTGAAGCGCGGATACCGCAAATGCTGTTTGTATCCGCCACCCCAGCAAAATTTGAGGACGCCCATACAGAGCTTGAAGTTGAGCAAATTATCCGCCCAACAGGCCTGCTTGACCCGCCTGTTTATATTCGCCCGGTAAAAGGCCAGGTAGACGACCTTATCGGCGAATGCAATGCCGTAGCCGAAAAGGGTCAAAAGGTGTTGGTCACTACACTTACAAAACGTATGGCGGAGGATCTGACAACTTATATGAAGGAAGCCGGAATACGCGTACGCTATTTGCACTCGGACATTGACACGCTGGAACGCTTGGAAATTATTCGCGAACTGCGCCTTGATGTTTTCGACGTGCTGGTTGGAATTAACCTGCTACGCGAAGGGTTGGACATCCCTGAATGCGCACTTGTAACAATTCTTGATGCCGACAAAGAAGGATTTTTGCGCTCAAACACTTCGCTTATTCAAACCATCGGCCGTGCCGCCCGCAATGTAGACGGCCGCGTTATTATGTATGCCGACACTGTAACGGACTCCATGAACGCCGCCATTACCGAAACAAATCGTCGTCGTGGCATTCAAGAAGAATACAACTTGAAAAATAATATCACGCCGCGTTCAATAGTGAAAAAAATCCACGAGCGCATACAACTAACCAAAACAGCAGAGCATAAGTCCCCTACTCTTGCAAAAGACGCAGAGTCCATGAGCCGAGACGAAATCATCGCCGAAATAAAAAAATTGGAGAAGCAAATGAAACATGCCGCTGCAGAATTGCAATTTGAACAAGCGGCCGCAATACGGGATGAGATTCTTGCCATGAAAAAGCATATGTAGTCGAGGATATCAGCCATGTTAGAAAATATATTCTGGATTATTTTTGCATTTGTTATTGGGCTTTTGTTTGGCTCGTTTGCCAATGTTGTAATCTACCGCCTGCCACAGAAAAAGTCTATTGTAAATCCACCATCTGCTTGTCCGTCATGTTTTAAGCGGCTAACTGTAATTGATCTGATTCCGATCATAAGCTGGCTGTTTTTAAGGGGGCGCTGCCGCAAATGTAAATCAAAAATTAACGTAAGATACCCACTTGTAGAACTTATATGCGGTTTGCTTTTTGCGTCTATGGTGTACTTCTCCCCCACTCTATCCGCAATTCCGTTATGTATTTTGGCATTTTTACTGCTTATCATATCGTGTATCGACTGGGACACGCAAGAAATCCCGGACGGTTTACTTATAATTGGTTCAGTAATTGGAATCACTTGGGTCGCGATGGGGCATCTCTTCCCCAGCCTGTTCCCCTACTCCCCAACATGGCTAAATGCCCTTTTGGGAATAGTCGCAGGCGTAGCACCTCTGCTAATTATCGACAAGATATCGCTGCTGGTACTAAAAAAAGATGGTTTCGGCTATGGTGATGTCAAGCTTATGGCAATGGTCGGGATATTCATGGGCTGGCAGTTGACGCTTGGCGCGTTTCCGCTGGCTATTTTAAGCAGCTTCCCATTTGCCATATATTTTTTGATACAAAAGAAACGGCAAACAAGCAACAGCGAGGAAGAAAACCCAGGCTATATGGCTTTTGGGCCGTTTTTATGCATTGGCATACTAATTGCACTTTGGTTTGGAGAGTGGATCTTTAATAGGCTATTTGTAGTATGAAATAATTTTCGTATCATTCGAAGGCATAATTTTATTGTCTGGCGGGACAACTAAGAAATCAGCTTCGTCCCACTTCCCATCAAGAAGACGCTCGATTAAAGATATATTACCCTCTATTTCTTCATATTCCCAGTTGTTACGTTCAGCCTCGGTTTTTGATCTTGCTCTACTATTTTCAATATCGCCAACCCCATTATTAATAAAAGTGACTTTAGTGTAATTTGTGACCCAATTACCCAGCATGCTCATTAAATATTCTGCGTTTTCTTCGCCGTATTCCTCTATATACTCTTCATAGGTTTTTTCAATTCCCAATTGCTTCATAACGCCCTCACCTGTTTCGTTAGTGCTACGCTCCAGCCACCCAGACGAATAATAATATGTGCCGGGATTCTTTGCAAAATATTCGGCATATCTTTCCTTCGAACCCATTAGCAGCGTTATGCAATCATGTGCTCTTGGTACTACAATAGGTATTGATGCACGCAAATTTGCAATACCATTATTACATAAACCATAACCTAATAATATGGCTTCGTATTTATTACAATCAATTTGGTCAATTACATTTTGTAGCTCCTCTACCATGCGGGCGGTGCCTATATCATGAAGCCCCTTGTTTTTGAATATGACATCAACCACATTTTTACTTTTTGATGCGCAAAGGCAAACCTCACGAAATAATACATCGCACGAAATTGCAATATAACGGTTCTGCACAATAATTCTCCTTTGCCAAATACTTTAGTTTATTATACTCTACTTCGAAAATCGAGCCAGCTATTTTGATTTTTGACATAAATTTGACATAGTCGCGACAACAATGATATTATTTCATCATAGTTTTGGACAGGCTAAAACAGGGGTGGTTCTATGATTTGAGCGTACCGTTTGGCAAAAGTCTCAGCGTTAAAATTATTAAAAAAAGGAGAATTCTTTTATGGCAGATGCTTTTACATTTATTGTCGCGGTAATTTTTGTTTCTATTAACGGACTGACAATGCTGGCTTGGGCCGCTGCGCAAGGCTACAAAATGAAGCCAACTGCTTTTGCGTTTATTATTGGTGCTATCGGTAACTTGATGACCCAGTCGGTCACACCAATCTCGGGACAATCATCTATACTCACTGTCTCGCATTTCATGAAAAGAATGAACGAACGCGTTGCTGCACTCTTATTGGCAGTAGTTGTAATGGTACCGCTTGGAATTTTTGGTGGCGTTACCAGAATTGCAGAATGGGCCGGCAACCCAGTTATCTGGGGCATGATGGCCGGTGTTGGTCTTATGGTAACCGGCATTAGTTTTGACATGATTAAACAAGCAAAAAGAACAGCGATAATCTCGCTTGTATCGGCTCTTGCAACCCATGCATTTTTTGTGCACATGCCTTTTTCACCAGAAATAATGCGCCATGCTTTGGTATATGTTATAGCCGTATCTGTAACATTACCTACTATTGATTTTGTATTTATTCAAAAAAAGCGCGTTAACATTGCCAGCATGGCAAAAGATGCCGGTTATGAAGGCGACATGACACAAAATGAAAATCCAAAATTTTGGACAAAAGAATACTGGGCAGACTTTAAAATTGTAAAGCCTAAATTTAGCTTATATGCCATCATGTTTGCATTGGCATTTATCTCGCTAAATATAGGAACTAATATTGCATTCGGTAACATTACCGCTGGTTTTGCAGGCGAAACGCAAAACATGGATCACCTTACAGTAATCAATAGCCTTGCAGATATCCCAAGCGTAATATTTGGCGGTGCACCTGTAGGAGCCATAATTTCTGCAACAGCCGCGTCCCCAGCTCCGGTAATAGCAGGCGTTGTAATGATGGTGTTTTGTGCCTTGCTATTGCTTCTGGGGCTAATGATAAAAGCGGTAAAATATGTTCCGGTTCAAGCAATTGCCGGCTTCTTATTCATTATCGGTTTCTTTTCAACCTTTGTGCCTAACCTTAGAAATGTTTTCTTTTTAGGCCCCCCACCGCATATGAACCTTAACCCGGATGTTACGCCACTTGCTTCTGCTGAAGCCGCCGCCGCCATGGCTATAACAGCTTTGACCAAAAACCCGTTCTTGGGTCTTGTAGCCGGCATATCAGTACGCTATATCGGAGTTTATTTGTTCCCGTTCATATCATAAATATCCGTCATCATGTAATTTTGCTGATGCCAAAATGAGCATCAGCAAAATTACGTGATGACGGTATTTTACATACTTTTTTGTTTGACCTTTTATGTAATTTCTGTATAATATCTAAAAGAACCCAAGGAGGCGACAAGTATGGCTTATTTTTACGAACACGAGTCACACACATTTAACGAATACCTGCTGGTACCCGGGTATTCGTCCAAGGAGTGCATCCCGTCAAATGTGTCACTACAAGTACCGCTAGTAAAACATGTACGTGGGGAAGAACCGGCTCTTTCTCTAAACATTCCGCTTGTTTCGGCAATAATGCAGTCTGTGTCTGATGACAAAATGGCGATTGCATTGGCTAAAGAGGGCGGAATTTCTTTTATCTTCGTGTCACAGTCAATCGAAAGCCAAGCCGCAATGATACGCCGTGTAAAAAATTACAAGGCGGGCTTTGTAACTAGCGAATCTAATGTGCGGCCCGACCAAACCCTTGCGGACATTTTGGCGTTAAAAGAAAAAACAGGCCACACCACGGTAGCGGTAACGGAAGATGGTAGCAGTAAGGGCCGCTTTCTGGGGCTTGTAACTAACAAAGATTATCGTGTTACAAGAATATCCGCAGACACGCCAGTTTCAACATTCATGGTCCCTGTCAAACGGTTAGTTATGGCCGAAGAAGGTGCTACACTAACCCAATGTAATGACCTTATTTGGGACAACAAACTAAACGCTCTCCCTGTAGTTGATAAAAACGGATGTCTGTCTTCTTTTGTATTCCGCAAAGACTATTCTTCCGACAAGGAAAATAAACTCGCAATTATGGACGATGCAAAGCGCTATATAGCAGGGGCGGGTGTAAATACTCATGATTACGAAGAGCGCATCCCTGCATTAGTGGAAGCCGGTGTGGATGTACTTTGTATAGATTCTTCTGAAGGTTTTAACGAATGGCAAAAGCAAACACTTGATTTTGTGCGTACAAACTACGGCGATACCGTAAAAATTGGTGCCGGAAATGTTGTATGTCGTGAAGGATTTCGCCATTTGGCAGAAAGCGGGGCCGATTTCGTAAAAGTTGGCATAGGCGGCGGTGCGATATGCATTACTCGCGAAGCAAAAGGAATTGGCCGCGGACAAGCTACTGCCTTAATAGAAGTAGCCGCCGCCCGCGACGAATACTTCAAAGAAACCGGGATATATGTGCCAATTTGTTCCGATGGTGGAATTGTCCACGATTATCATATTACACTAGCACTTGCAATGGGTGCGGACTTCTGTATGCAGGGCCGCTATTTTGCCCGTTTTGACGAAAGTCCAACCAATCGTGTAATGGTAGGCGGAAATTATATGAAAGAATACTGGGGGGAAGGCACAGAACGCGCTCGCAACTGGCAACGCTACGAAGGCGGCGGCGGCCTGGCATTTGAAGAAGGTGTGGATGCCTACGTACCATATGCGGGCAGCTTGCGCGACAATTTGAACATTACCCTAAGCAAAATTAAAGCAACTATGTGTAACTGCGGCGCGATAACCGTTGACAATTTCCAAAAAGTCGCAAGGCTTACCCGCATATCCCCGTCTAGTCTGGTAGAAGGCGGCGCGCACG
>Ga0209755_10006880_pt1 | contig 12454 bp, 9 predicted proteins | sample TergutCo191P1_FD_187301 | JGI IMG/M metagenome (GOLD analysis project Ga0209755, IMG submission 187301) | Cornitermes sp. P1 segment gut microbial communities from Petit-Saut dam, French Guiana - Co191P1 (SPAdes) (version 2) | ecosystem: Host-associated > Arthropoda: Insects > Digestive system >... | reverse complement strand
GCGGCGTCCTCTGCGTACAGCCTGTACGACTACGACATTGCGTCGGCCCTGGGCGGCTGGGAAGCCCTGGCCAATTTACGGGCGCGCTGTATGCAGCGGGGGATTCGTCTGGGTTCGGACATGGTTCCCAACCACACCGGCCTTGACAGCCGCTGGATCATCGAACACCCGGATCGCTTTTTGCAGCTCCCTTACCCGCCCTTCCCGACCTACAACTACTCCTGCGACAACCTTTCGGGCCGGGGCGATGTGACTGTCCAAATCGAAGACCACTATTTTAGCCGAAGTGACGCGGCGGTGGTTTTTAAACGCATCGACAACAACACAGGCGAAACCCGCTACATTTACCACGGCAATGACGGCACATCCATGCCCTGGAACGACACCGCTCAAATCGACTTCCTCAACAGCGAGGCACGGGAAGCGGTTATCCGCACGATTATCGGCGTGTGCCAGCAGTTCCCCATTGTACGCTTTGACGCGGCAATGACCCTTGCAAAGCGGCACATACAGCGGCTCTGGTTCCCCGCGCCCGGACACGGCGGCGCTATCGCCAGCCGCGCCGAACACGCCATCAGCACAGACGAGTTCAACCGCCTCATCCCCGAAGAGTTCTGGCGCGAAGTGGTTGACCGCTGCGCGGTTGAAGCGCCCTACACGCTGCTCCTTGCGGAAGCGTTCTGGATGATGGAAGGCTACTTTGTACGCACTTTGGGCATGCACCGTGTGTATAACTCGGCCTTTATGAACATGCTCAAAAACGAGGAAAACGAGAAATACCGCGCTACGATAAAAAACACCCTGGAGTTTGACCCGGAAATATTGAAGCGCTTTGTCAACTTTATGAACAACCCTGACGAAGACACCGCAGTAGCCCAGTTTGGCAAAGGCGACAAATATTTCGGCATTTGCACGCTTCTTGTTACCATGCCGGGGCTCCCCATGTTCGGGCACGGCCAAATCGAGGGCTTTGAAGAAAAGTACGGCATGGAGTACAGCAGGGCCTACAGGGACGAAACGCCGGACGGCTACATGGTAGACCGCCACGAACGGGAAATATTCCCGCTCATGAAAAAGCGCCACGTTTTTTCCGGCAGTGTGGATTTCTGCCTGTACGATTTCTGCGGGCACGAAGGCGGCGTCAACGAAAACGTGTTTGCCTATTCAAACCGCGCCGGGGATGACAGGGCCGTTATCTTTTACAACAACAGCTATTTCCAGGCTTCCGGCTGGATATACCGGGGCGCTGTGGCGATTCCCCAAAAAGACGGGACAACAAAACAGAATTCCCTTTGCGAAGCGCTTGGCCTTCACGGGGAAGACCGCTATTTTACGGTTTTCCGCGAACAGCACAGCGGCCTGTGGTACATACGCTCCTCCAAGGAAATCGCCGAACGGGGGCTTTTCGCAACGCTGAACGGCTACGAGGCTCAGGTGTTTCTGGACATCCAGGAGCGCGAAGACATTGCCGGGGCCAGGCCGAACACCTGGGGAAGCCGCTGGTCTCTGCTCAACCACGAACTGAATGGCCGGGGCGTGCGGAACCTTGAAGAAGCCGTGATGGATATCCTTTTGGGGGAACTTTACGCTCCTTTCAGGGAAATTCTTTCACCGGCCCGCGTGGAAACACTGGCCGCCTTCTTTGCCCCGCAAAAAGACGGGGGTCCCACTCTCCAGGAATATATCGAATCTTTCAGGGAGCCGGTGAACGCTTTTGCCGCCGCCGTGAAAAAGTACCTGGACGGCGGGGACGGGAAATACATACCCTGGAGAACCAAGGGGATAAAAGACGATGCGGAGTATTTTGAAACGACAACTCCCGCCGAATGTCATTCCCTTCATGAAGAAAAAGCCTGGGCGCAGTGGTCTTTGTATCTGGAAAGCATACTGGAAAGCCCCGGACTCAAGGCCCCAACGGAAAACATCACCGCCCTTGCCGTTATGGCCCTGGGCTACAATGCCCTGGCCCTGCTGCGTCTGGCAGCAGCGCCTGGTGAGGAACTGGCCGCGCATTGGCAGTTGGATCGGGTTGTGCGGGAATCCTGGGAAAGCGCCGGTATTTCCATCGAGAAAGGACGGCGGGCTGTGGATATCGCCCTGGCTGTTCTGGCCCGCACCATTCCGGCAAGCGGCGGCATCTATACCGAAGCGAAGACACCCGGCGATCTTGGCGCGGCGATTATCCTTGAAAACTACGATGCGCGCGATTTCAGGAAAATACTGGGAGTAAACCGTTTTGATGATGTAACCTGGTTCAACAAAGAAGCTTTTGAAGAATGTCTGGAGCTCGTTCCCTTCTTTCTTTCACTGGAACCGCTTGCACAGAAGCACGTTAAAACCATTGCGGCTGTGGCACAAGCGTTCCGTCAGGCGGAAAAAGCTTCGGGGTACAAACTGGAAGAACTGCCCGTGGTTTTGGCGGAAACCAAATCTCTGCGTACAACAGGGCCAAAGGAATGAACAAGTATGGACGCTTCAGGCATTGCCGGAATATGCTCCTCCCTCTGCACCGGGGGATATTCGGTCAAATTCCGGGGTTTCAGCGCCATTGACAAATACCTGGGGCTGTCCGCGCTTCCTTTCACCTGGGCCGAGACCAGCGCCGACATAGCGACCCTGGCCCGGTTCATCGAGAACCTGCGTTTCCCCGGTGTGGACATTGCCGACGCGGCGGCGGACACACCAGAGGGAACCTGTTATTTCCACTGTCTGGACAGCGATGACGGGGAAAAACCCGGCTTTTCGTTTCCTCTGCTTTCTTTTGGCTATGATTGGCAAACCCGGCGTTTTCATGACCCCCTTGGCGTTTACCCCCTGCTGCGCGAACTAAAAAGCGGCAAAAGCGACATGCCGGAAAACCCCCAAACAGCCCCCCCGCATACCATTGACCGATACCGCCTTGTCATGGACGCATCCCTGCTTTTGGCCCGGTACGATTTACCCGCTTTTACACAAATTCCGTCATTAAGCCCGCATGATCCCCTGCCGGGGCCGGAACTCCAGCGGGCCTTTCTTGTCTGCCTTTTAGTTTCTCCCCGGCCTGACAGGGCCCTTGAGCTTCTTAAACGCAGCGGCTTTCTGGAAGCCCTCTGGCCCGAACTTGCCTGCCTTGATGATGTGGATCATTCAAAGGAGTTCCACCCCGAAGGAAATGTGTGGAATCATACCCTGGAAACATTCCGCCATCGGAAAACCGCAAGCGGCGGGACATTTGACCTGCGCCTTTCCCTGGGGCTTCTTCTCCATGACGCGGGGAAACCCGCCTCGGCCTCGTTTGGGAACCACCGCTTTGACGGCCATGCGGAACTGGGCGCAAAAGCGGCAACGCGCTTCCTTGAGCGCCTTGAGTTTGAGCCCTCCCTCATCAGGGACATTTTTTTCCTTGTAAGAAACCACATGCTCCCCGCCGCCCTCAAGCGCCTGCCCCTTACAAGAACCGCCGAAATTATGGCCTCCCCCCTGTTTCCCACCCTCATGGAACTGTACCGCTGTGATGAGTCCTCGTCATTCAAGGGCCTGGATGGCTATTACGAAAACAGCGCCGCCTACCAGGCGTACCTCAGAAACCTGAAAAACCCTTACCGTTCCGCGGACGGGAAAAAGATGGGAAAAAGAGAACGCCGCCGGCAGTCGTGGGGTTAAAAAAAGCCCATTATGAAACTACGTAATATCATACTTGTTGCGCTTGGCTTTTTGTTTGTTGGCCTGGGCACAGTGGGAATATTTTTGCCGATTTTACCAACAACCCCGTTTTATTTGCTGGCTGTTACATGCTTCGCGAAAGGATCTCCGGTTTTTCATAAGTGGTTTATTTCTACAAAAGTATACAAAAAACACCTGGCACATTACGTAAACACCAAAAGCATGACTTTAAAAACAAAGCTCGGCATATTAATCCCTGTCACAATAATGCTTTTTTTTGTCGTACTAATGAATGATATATTGATAATGAGGATAGGGATTATCGTCCTTCTTTTAATAAAATACTGGTATTTTATCTTCAGAATTAAGACGATTAAATAGCGCGGCAGACATTACTTTTTAGGCAATAATCTTTGTTTCCCGGTAAAGCTATCCACAACCATTGTGTAAACACAGACTCTTTGTACTTGTTCTTGCGTAAACTCATAAACTGTTTTTTTATCTGTTTGGTGTTTCATAATTATATTAAGCCCAAACATTTTGTCATCGGGATTTTCCAGCATACTTATTTTTCCAAACCCTATGACGCTCTTAAACGCATATCCGTAATTGCATGCCGCTTCGCCTTCAACCAATGCCGTATCGCAATCAACTTCAAAACATGCGGTATTATTGTTTTTAAGTATATCCAGCTTTTTCCCTTCCAGCGCGCTGTGAAAAAAGAGCGCCAATGTATCATTTTCAAAAGTGTACCCGAAATTTAAGGGAACTATATATGGGACATTATTGTCTGATAAAGCAACCCTGCAAACTTTGCATTTTTTTATGATGTCGATTTTTTCGTTGTTGTCTGTGATTTCCCTGTCCTGTCTCCGCATTTTTCCTTCCTTGTGTGGGAATGATGAGGGAATAATATCCTTTTATTTAATGAAATTCAATTACCTTTGTGGCTTGCAGGGATCATTTTGTGGCCCCCAGGGATCATGGAAAGGTAAAGAAACACACCGAACCTTTAGTTCGCAGGGCAAAGGTCGCAGAGGCCGTTATTTGAATATACAGTAATTTGCCCTGCGTTACCGCTGTGGCGTCACCACTGACGGGCTTTGAAACCTTCGGGAATGTTTATCTTTACCGTGTCGCCGGTCTGCTCTATCGCGTAAAACCCGTTCTTTAAGATGTGGCCGCGCACTTCTTTGCTCATTATCGCGCCGGCAATCGCCCCCTGAAACACGCGCTTGTCATTCCGTTTGTCAGCGGCGCGGCGTATAACCTCCATGCGCTTGATATGAGCGTCCACATCTTTATAAGCCGGCTTGGATTTGACCTCAAGCACCATGACAATGCTGCCGTTTTCCAGCAGTATATCAATCTCTGCCAGGCAGTTATCTTCCAGGTCGGTAATTCTGATGTTTTCAGATGCCTGGACAAACGTAAAACCCAGAGCGTTGAACTTTTCCTTGATGTTGGGGATAACCAGATGTTCAGCCAGTTCGCCAAAACGGTTAGAGAGTTCGCCGAATTTTTTGTCGGTTATCTTCATTTGCCGAGCAGTTTCCTGGATTATCCGGTCAGTTTCCTTTTGGCGTTCGATATTTTCCTTCATTAGTTGGTCGATTTCCTGCTTTTGCCGCTCGGCATTTTCCTTCATTAGCCGGTCGGTCTCCTGCATTTGCAGCCGGGTCTCTTTTTGGCCTTCAGCTACTTCCTGCAGTATTGCCCACACTTTTTCGAAACGTGCGTCAAAGTAATCGTGATTCATTGCTGTATCTGACATGGCTTTCTCCTTGGGTGATGCTGCTGCCTAAATAAATATAGTGCATTTTTGCGCGAATAGCAACTTTAGGAACTTTTTATTGTTGCGAAGGGTAAAGGCTGCGATTTGGTTCAGTCGTTTGGGAATACTGGTTCCTGGCGGTAAAAATTGCCAGGTCGCACATAAGGTGATCGCCCTTACGCCACATAAGGGGATTCCCCTTACACCACGTAGGGTGATCACCCTTACACCACGTAGACGTCGCGCTGCCCTGAGTCCCTATGGACGCCGGATAACGCTGGTGCCTGTCATCCCTGTAATCTGGCCGCCTTCGATCCTGATGTCGGCGGGCGTGTTGCCGGTGATGCTGCCTCCGTTCATGTGGATACGACTGTTCGCGCCGTTCATGAAAACGCCGCCCCCGCGTTGCGCGTTTGGCCGTGTATCAGAGTCGCCGTAAGCCGTGTTTCCAGTTATTTGCCCGCCGTTCATGTTAAGAATGCCGCCGGTAAGTATGGTAACCGCGGCCCCCAACCAGTGGTTTCACTAGTAGAGTTATTGGAAGTGCCGCGAATCGCGGAACCGCTTTCCACATACAAACGCGCGGCATTCCGCACAATCATCATAGTATTGTTTCCGGCTCCCCCCTCAATGGCGATGTTCCGCAGCGTCAGGCTGATGGTAGGCACCGAGGACGTCGCCCCCACGGTAAAAGGCAGCCCCGCTCCGGTAAACGTGATCGTCTGCTGCCCGCCAAGGCCGATAATGGTCAGGTTTGTATGGGAGGCGTTCATCGAACCGTCACCATCATTATCTTTTTCATTGTTTATCCTTTTTTCATGCAATTATATCATAATTATATCATCATGTATAACTGCGTACTTGTATTTATAAAATTACCTAATTTAAATGCTAGGCACACAAATTTGTGAATAAATATATCAAGTATTCTCAAGATACCTTTCTAAATTCATAATTCTTCTTTGCTCTTTTGTTGTGGATTCAATAAAAGCTTCGTTCTCTGGTGAGACCCTTAAACGAGGGTGTTCATTTCCATCCCTTCTCATCATATTGACTACTCGATGAAAATAATCTGCTCTAATTTTGTCATTTGCATACGTTGCTGAAAATATTCTGATTATTCGATTCCCTTTCTCGTCTTTACCTTCCTTTCTCTCTTGAATTACGAGAGTAACCTCTTTATCATCTTTAAGGACAGTACCTACAACAGAAAGACCTCTTAGATTTGATGTTTTTACCGTGTCCCTTTGCAAATAAGGGTCTCTATAAACATAACGAGCCTCGTAAAACGAGATTCCGCTTTTCCCTTGGCCTGTATCATTAATATTTTCATTGCTTTTTCCACGGTTCCAAACAAATGTTATTGTTTCCCCGTTTTCAAATGTATCAACCACAACTACATCTTCGTTTAGGTTTCCCTCTCTGAGTATATCCCCAAACGATTTAATCATAATATTTAGTAAAATTTAAAGCCTTCTTCGCCATATTCCTCTATCCCCCTTGTATTATCTGTTTATATTATATAATAATTGAATACCAAATACAATAATGAATATCGAGCAATCCGACCTTGCAACCATACTGGGCAACGTCTCCTACTCATCTGGCGGCGAAAAGCGCATCACCACCCGCAAAGGCACCGGCCACGGACAGGGCCTGAAAAACATCGAACGCGCCATAGAAAAGTACGACGGGCTGATGGACATTGCCCACGACGAACATACCTTTACGGCGCGGGTTTTTCTGTATGAAAAAAAGTCCCTAAAGCCTTGATTTTCAAAACCAGCGGATTACAATTGTAATAAACGTACATAACGATAATCATTGTCAAATAAAATGAATAATGGTAGTATGTTTACATTACATAACATGGTTTTAAGTTAAGGAGGCGTGACATGGTAAAGAAAAGGGGTTTGTTTGCGGCAATGCTTTTGGCTGTGATGTGCTCCCTGTACGCGGCACAGACGCTTCCTCACCTTGCTATCCTGCCCTTTACCGGCGATAATCCCGAAGATGCGGCAACCCTGGCAGAGTTTTTCTCCTTTCAGCCGGAAATCCAGCGCAACTTCACCCTTGTTCCCCGCATACCGGATCATATTCAGAGTATGGTGGGGGAGTACCAGTTTCAGCGTTCCGGCCTTGGCGATTCAGATACCATAGCCGAAATGGGCAGACAGATGAATGCCGAATATGTGCTGGCAGGGCACATTACGTCTCTGGGAACGGGGGCGGACAGGCGATATCTGCTGCTGATAACAGTTATCCATGTCGAGGAGTTCAGACAGGCCGCGGGAGATTACCGTGAGTTCCGGCGCATACAGGAGGCTGTGGTTTTTGTGCCCGAAATGGCCAGACGTATCGCCGCCTCTGCCCGCCAGGATACATCGCAGCTCCAGCGCCTTGCCGTGCTTCCTTTTGCCCTCCTTACCAGCGGGATTGACGAGGGCGATGCGGAGATTCTGGCGCAGATTTTAACCACGAATATAGCCAACACCGGAGATTTTGCCGTCTTTCCCCGTACGCGGGCCATCACGGCAATGATGCGTGAACATAACTCACAGCACACCATGACTGACCCTTACACCCCCCGCACTGACGAGCCGGTGCTCAACTATGCACTTGGCATCAACGCGCGCCGTTTTGGAGAGGCAGTCAACGTCCAGTATGTGCTGGGTGCCAACGCGCGCCGCATTGGAGAGGATTTCTTTTTTTCCGCCTCGCTGTTGAATGTCGCACGGGGCGACCAGCGCGTGGGAACAATGCGGCGCTACCGCACCGTAGCCGACGGCCTTTCGCCTGTGGCAGCTCTTGCCAGAGAGCTGACTTTTGGCCGCACTGACACCGCCGGCAATTTCGTCCGCGTCCAGGGCGGGACATTCCTTATGGGCAGCCCCGAAGGTACGCTTAACAGCAGGGAGAACGAAAGGCCAACGCGCAGTGTGACGGTGAGCAGTTTCTATATGGGCAGACACCCGGTCACCCAGGGGGACTGGTACGATCTGATAGGGACACGTCCGAGCGGCTTCTCCGGCCCAAACTGGAGGAACCTTCCGGTGGAAAGGGTGAGCTGGTTTGACGCGATAGAGTTTGCCAATGCGAAAAGCCGCCGCGCCGGTCTTACGCCCGCATACACAATAAGCGGGACTGGTGCCCACCGAACCGCAAGCTGGAACCGCGCCGCAGACGGCTACCGTCTGCCTACAGAAGCGGAGTGGGAATTCGCGGCGCGCGGCGGATCCTTATGCCCTGATAATTTCATGTACTCCGGGGGCAATGCCGCCGGCGAAGTAGCATGGTACTTTGGAAACAGCAGAAGAAGGCCGCAGGATGTGGGAACGCGGCGGTCAAACGCCCTGGGTTTATACGACATGAGCGGGAATGTGTGGGAGTGGGTCTGGGACTGGTACGGTGCGTATCCTGACGCCGCGCAGACAGATCCCGAAGGCGCGCAAACAGGGTTTAACCGCGTAGCGCGCGGCGGGAGCTGGCAGTCTTCGGTCAGTAACGCGCGTTCGGTCAACCGCTTCAACGCCAACCCGACTGTGCGTACCTTCATTATTGGCTTCCGCCTTGTCCGCCCTTATTGACAGGCCGCGCTATTTCTCCGTCATGGTTATCGTTGCGTCCCAATCAGGCGGCGGCGGGTTAACCTGGTACTCGGCAATCCGGCCAAGGTACATTGACGAAAGGTAATCCGCAAGGCCCAGGCGCTCGTTAATGGACAGCGCTTTGGCGAAATAGCCTTTCGCTGTTTCCCATTCGCGCATGCCATAAAGTTTAAGCCCCTTGTTGTACTGATCCAGCGCTTCCCGGTCAATGATTAAATAATTGGGAATGTCCGCGTCCGCTTCGCCCTGCCATGCGTCATACACCGTGTAAAGTCCTACCGGCTGGTCTTTTCCTTTTACGCGCACACTGTCGGCCTTGCGGAAAATAAAATGATCCTTGGCGGCCTCGTAAATATTTTCCGAAACGATAATTGTCTGTTGATAATACTTTGTAACGCCTTCAAGCCTTGCGGCAAGGTTTACCGTGTCCCCGATAACCGTGTAATCAAGCTTATCCTGAAAGCCGATATTACCGACAACACACTCGCCGAAATTAACGCCAATCCCCGTGCCAAACCCCGATTCCGGCAGATAAATACCCGTGGTATCAATGCTGGCAAGAACCTTTGCCATCCGCAGCGCCGCCCGTACCGCGCTTGCCGAAGAGTTTTCCAGGGTTTTGGGTGCGCCAAAAAGCGCCATAATGGCATCGCCGATAAACTTGTCGATATTGCCGCCCTCGTCAATAATTTCGTTTCCCATGCGGGCAAAATATTCATTAAGAAAATTAACCAGTTCCTGCGCCGGCGTATTCTCCGAGATTTTCGTAAAGCCCCTTATGTCAGAAAACAAAATAGCGACAAGCCTGGTTTCGCTCTGACTGGACTGCGCCGCCGACTTTTTTATAATCTCGTCCATCACGTCTATGGGAACATAGCGCGCAAAAGCGGCGCGTGTTTTCTTCTGCAATATTTCCATCTGGCGCAGGTGCAGGGCATTCGCGATAATCGGGGCCGCCGCGGAAAGAAAGACATCAAGGTTTTCAAGGATAAGCGGCGAAAAATATTCCTTAATGGAAGTGCCGATATGAACTGTCGCGAACTCCTCGCCGGAACTGACAAGCGGGATAAGGATATACGATTCCACTCTTTTGCTTTTTTCGCCGGGCGGGAAAAAATCGCTTACCTCTTTGGAGATAACTTTGTAATCGGAAAAGCGCGTGTTAAAATCGGCAATGGTAATGGCTTTAAAGTCTTCGGCAATTTCTTCGATGTATCCTGCGTTGTTGGCGTTATATACCACCAGGGCGTTGTCGGAGTCCTTTATCATTATGGAACATATTTCTGACTGGCACACATTGCTCAAAAGCGCAAAGACGCCTTTTGCGGTTTCTTCAAGGGACGTGACTTTGCTGGACAATTCCGCAAGCTGCCCGATAAGCGTTGTCTGAAACAGTTTGTTGTCCAAAAGGTTATTTACCATTTCGACAAGGGAATCGGTTGTTATTCTTTTTCCTTCCCGTTTAATCGGCTCGTAATCAATTACAGGGCTTTCGCTTAAAAGGCGCTGTATTTGTTTGGAAAGCTCATCAAAGTTTTCAGGAGATTTTTGAATGTAAAAATCAGCGCCGGCTTGTTCACCCCAGAATCTGTCTTTTGATTCTCCCAGAGATGTAAACATGATAACCGGGATTTTCCGTGTTGTTGAACGGGATTTAAGCAGGCGTGTCGCCTGGTAACCTTTAAAAAGCGGCATTTCCACATCGGTAACAATAAGGGCGGGAAGAAACGTGTAAACCTTTTTTATTCCTTCAAGTCCGTTTTCCGCCCGTTCTGTTTCATAACCTTCGCCGTTCAGGAATTCCAGAAGCATATCCGCAAAGATGTCGGAATCTTCAAAAACCAATACCCGTTTCTTATCCATAAGCTTCTCCGATTAATTCCTTCACAGCGGCTATCAAATCATGGTTATTAAATGCATTTTTTACGATATACCGATTCACGCCCAAAAGCGCTGCTTTATTTTTATCTTCCTCGCTTGTTTTTGATGAAACAACAATAATGGGTATATTTTTAAGATTATCGTTTTTGCGGATATTTTCTGTCAGCATAAAGCCGTCCATATTCGGCATGACAATATCGGTGCAAATTAAATCGTATTGCGTGTTCTTTGCCGCAGCCAGCGCTTCCGAACCATCGGCGGCGGTATCCACTTTGTAGCCTTCCGCTGCCAGAATGTCCCGCTCAATGTCGCGCGTGGGGCCGGAATCGTCCACCACCAGAATGGACTTCCTCATTCGTTCGTAATCAATATGACGTTTTTTCATGTCTATGGTTTTTGTACGCCGCGCCATTCTTATTACCGTGGGAATATGCAGTGCCGGTATCATTTCATAATCTTCGCTTAACACCACGCCCGAAAATACCTGCATCTGTTCCATGGAAGACGGCAGTGTTTTAAGAATGACCTGCCTTACGCTGTTTATTTGATTTACCACAAGGGCAACTGTTTCTTCATACGCCTGAACAATGACCACAAAAATGGAATCGTTTTCGCTCCTTTTTTCGTCCACATGGATTTTCAGAATGTGATGCAAATAATACAGTTTAATAATACGCCCGTTGAATTTAATGCCGGGGCGATCTACCACGGTGATAATGTCTTTGGTGTTTATGAGCATAACCGTATCAACAAAATTGGCGGGAATAATGAACTTCATGCTGCCGGACGAAATGGGAAACCCCATAAGGGCGGCCATTGACAGCGGCACAGAAATGGTAAATACCGTTCCTTCTCCGGCCTTTGTTTGTATCGCGATACTGCCCTTCATGCGTTCAATATTGTTTCTGACCGCATCCATCCCAACTCCCCGCCCGGAAACATTGGAGACTTTTTCTGCGGTTGAAAACCCGCTCTGAAATATAAAATTAAGCAGCTCTTCTTCGCCAAGGGCCGCCGCCGCTTCTTTTGAAACCATTCCATTGTCAACGATTTTCCTGCGAATCCGCTCTGTGTTAATGCCCTTCCCGTCATCGGTAATGGTGACTTTCATGTTGCCGCTTTCCCGGACACAGCGTATCGTTAAAAGGCCGCTCTCGCTTTTTCCCGCGGCAAGCCGTTCTTCCGGTGTTTCAATGCCGTGGTCTATCGAGTTTCTTATCATGTGCAAAAACACTTCGGACAATGACTCGATCAGGTTTTTGTCAATTTCGTTTTCAGCGCCCTCAATGCGGATCTGCACCTGTTTGCCCAGCTCCGCCGCGATGGTAAACACATAGCGAGGGTACGCATCAAGCGCGGTAGAAAGCGGCAGCATGCGCAGGGAAATAACACTGTCATAAGCGCCCCGTATGTGATTGCCCACATCAAGCACATAGTTTTTTACCATGGAACCAAGTTTGCTTGTCATCAGCTCTATTGAACGGAATTCCTGCAGCAAAGACGGGCCTGCCGCCGCGCTTCTTTCCCCGCCGCTGTTCAAAAACTGCCC
>Ga0209755_10006879_pt1 | contig 12455 bp, 17 predicted proteins | sample TergutCo191P1_FD_187301 | JGI IMG/M metagenome (GOLD analysis project Ga0209755, IMG submission 187301) | Cornitermes sp. P1 segment gut microbial communities from Petit-Saut dam, French Guiana - Co191P1 (SPAdes) (version 2) | ecosystem: Host-associated > Arthropoda: Insects > Digestive system... | reverse complement strand
GGGTTTTTTTTTTTTTTTTTCCAAGGTTTACTCCTTTAGATCTGCTGTGTTTTGCGTAACAGGGTCACCTCTAGTAGGATATGGCTCTTCGCCATGCACAGATGGTCTTGAGTGTTAGAGGCTCTATAACGCATCTATCATCCCTGGGGAATAGCTGAAGCCCCTCCAAAGGGTTACTTATGTCGCCCTATGAAAACACGGTGGCCCCGGAAACGGCCCAGCCGACTCCCCTTGACCCCTTGGTGAAGGTAAAGAGACGACGTTATTTATCTGAAGCTGAAGGCTTAGGACTAATGAAATATGAGGTTTGTTCAAATAGTATCCAGATTGGAACTGTAGTGGTTGTTCACTGGGTGGGATGTGTTTGCAACCAGTCTTGACATGTTCATACATGTCTTAGCAACTCATGACACAAGTTGCAAGTGGCTGTGTTTGCTCAGTTGGCTGTAGTAGGTCATGGAAGTAACGTGCGTTTATGTCATAGCGATTTTTACGATGTGTGTAAGTACCGAACAACGCATCTGCATCAGGTTTTGTTTTAAAATCGGAAAAACCACAACAGAAATGTATCAATTATTGCAGCAAGCATACAGTGAAGATGCAGTGGGTTTGTACACAAGTGTTTGACCGGTTCCGTTGATTAAAAAGAGGGTGGAACCTCCATTGAAAGCGACCACTGCTTGGGACGACCGTCAACATCGAGAAAAGAGGAAATGATTGCTAAAGTTAGAACAGTCGTTTGCAATAACAGGAGATCGATAGTATGAGAGATAGCAGATGACTGTGGGATCTCTGTGGGCTCATGCGATGCAATTTTAACTGACGATCTGCACGTGAAACGTGTGCGCGAAGTTTGTGCTGCATTTGCTAACAGATGACCAACATGAGCAACGTCAGACAATTGCCCATGATTTGTTTGAGCATTCATGTGAAGACATGCAGTTTCTTAAGAAAATTGTGACAGGTGATGAGTCTGGGTCTACGGGTACGGCCTGGAGACAAAACAGCAATCATCATAGTGGAAGGGTCCCACGTCTCCGCGACAAAGGGGCGCCGGGTGCAAAGCAAAATGAAGGTCATGTTACTGGCGTTTTTTGATTCTGAGGGTACTGTACACCACGAGAACGCTCCTGACGGGCAAACAATTAACAAGGAATTCTACGTGGAGGTCTTGTGATGTTTGTGTGAATCACTTCGCTGAAAACGGCTGGAAAAATGGTGGGATGGTGACTGGATCCTGCACCGCGACAATGTGCCTGCACACACTTCACATCTTGTGCTGCAGTTTTAGGCCAAACATGGCACCGCTCAGTTGCAGCATCCGCCATACTCACCAGATCTCACACCGTGTGACTTTTTCCTATTCCCAAGACTTGAAATTCTGAAAGGACACCGATTTGAGGCATCGGAGGACATCAAACAAAATTCGACGAAGACACTCTTAGACATCCTGAAAGAGGAGTTTGCAAAATGTTTCCAACAGTGGCAGAAATGTTGGGTGAAGTGTGTAGCTGCGGAAGGGAACTATGTTGAAGATATTTAGGATTAAAACCCCTAAAGTCTTATCTACTTCATGTACTGTGGTCAGTCCAGATACTTTTTGAACAAACCTCGTAATAAAATAAGTGGTATAAAATTTAATTAAGTTGTGTATTTTTAAATGAAAATTACAAATCAGTGAAGCCAAAGGGGTAACAAAATTTTGAGTTACGTAACTGTTCCTGCAAGGGCAGCTGTCAGGTAGTTCGGTGCAAACCCATGAGGAGCTTCTAGTACTGGTCGTGTGACTGTCTGCGGTGGTTAGAGAGTACAACGTGTGGAGTGTTTTGTCAGAGAGCATGGTAGGAGCTTGTAATGTTCTCAATTTTTGCACTAAACATCAGTGTTTATAATAAGCTTGTATTCATAGATGGCGGATGTCTGGCAGCTGATTCAGCCGACAGTTGCAAAATGCTTACCAGATAAGAACCTACATCTTCCTTTCAATGGGACTTCACCTTCTAACAAATGAATACTCATGACAGTTACTGGAAGGTATGCAGCTGAGAACATGGGCAATGCCATGTTGGTGTCTTGGCAGTACTGTGAGTGGAATTCTGTTCATGTTTTAAAGTCACTGACATTCAGGTTTTCTTTGTTTTAGTGTGTAAACAGAATTAGACATGAACACACAAATCAAACATTGGTTATAAACTGGCATTTATAGGAATAAAATATCAAGTGTGGTTAAACTATATGTGTCACTGCAGTGCCCACCCTTCATGTTGTTGGAGTTAAGGTGCCATTTGCCAAGTACAGTAATTTTCTTGCAAGTTATTTCTGCATTGTGTTATTCTTAACATGGCTAAAGTAATTTGCTGCCTTTTTGTTTTGTGCATGTATCCGATCTGGTGATCATGAGGATAAGAAATCTCACTGTGCCTTCACTGGCATTGGACAATATACAGATTTTGACACATTACTTCAAAATAATAGACATCTATTGCCAATGTGTTGGATGTTAACCACCAGATGATGACAGATATTTTCATGCCAGTTATTAAATGATTATTGATTTGTGGTTGATGAAGAGAATGCATTTCGTCATACAAAATGATGATTGTATTCATTTGACTATTTGGTTTATTCAAGTTGCAGGACTGATAGGGAGCTAAGTCTTAGATGGGGGATTTGTCCACCCTTCTTAATCTAATTTTTGCCACAAAAATAACAAATGTGTTGCTACAATCGGCAGGTGGTAGCAGTTGGAATGTACTCCAACTGACTAGGTTGAGAAAGGATGTTGCAACTTTTTTGCTAACTCTATTGGATGCCTACCAATTAACCCACAGAACACTGGTCTATATAGAGTAAAATTTTAAGATAAAGTAGCTGAATTTGTCTTCAGCTCTGTATATGAAAGGTTTTTTCCTTCACCAAACAAGTTTGTTCATACTGAACTGTATTTAAAACTTGTACAAAGATTTACTGTTGTTCACTTAATGAGAGTTTGAGGTTTCTGCTTTTCACTTTCCATGTCAAAGGAGAATGTTTGCAATAAAAATGAGTAATTTATAACAAATTAGAATTAGTTCTCAGGTCTCCTTAGTTGTTACTCAGTGTAGTAGGATTATTGACCCCATCATTTTGAAGGAATGTACTGCTTTCTTCTTCAAGGGTTAACGTACCCTAGAAGAAACCGAATTTCATTTGCAAAAATATAAGAGCGGGATAAACGTGGGCATTCCCTGGTATCATCCACTTCGTTGTCTTTTGTCTTTCCATTTACTAAGTACATATGTGTATTTTAAAATACGGAACAGTATAATTTTTCCTGTTGTTTGTTTCTCACCACAGGGGAACAGCATAGACAAAGGATGGTTATCTCCCACACAGTCTGTTTGACCATGTTTTCAGGAGTTTTCATATTTGGACTACACAGCCTTCAACTGTGTTGTTCTGGTTCCTTTATGTGAGTATGGACAGGCAAATTCTGGTATACTACCAAAATGGGCCACCAAAGTTCATAATGAACCTTTTTTTTTTTTTTGTTCCTTTTACCATTTCATAACCCCCACAGTCAGCATAAATCAATTTCCAGATGCAGGTGTGTGTCGAACCTGGTGCATTGCTGTACTGAGAATGCAGAATTGTTACACTTTGCTGTGAGATTACATCTATGCTATTAGAGTGTTGTTTCATTTAACAGTGTAGCAGCCAGTATAGGCTGGCCACTTAAGTTTTAGGGGTAGCTTCCTAAAATCTGGTGGGAGGCTGTACAGGTTTGCTGCCACCAAAATTATTACTTTCCCTAGTAAATCACGTGCAAAGACTACCCATATCCACAACAGTAATTAACAGTAACTTCTAATGAAATTGTTTTACTCTAATCACAATGCAAAATTTAATGCAGATTCTCAATTTAATAACAGCAAAATCACTTACTAACTCCTACTCTTTTCACAACACTGCTTCAACTTAACTACCAATTCTCCCTATGCAGTTTCGTCTACTCTACACAGTGCATTTTTCTCTTCCCCCTCTGTTTCACAGGCTCCAAAACAGTTGTATCACCCTTGCCACTATATGTTTCGCAACAATTTCAAACCCGAGCCAAAACGTCCACTCAAGTTCCGTTATAACAAACAAAAAATAACTACTCCCCTCGATCACACAAATTTACAAATTCACTGCAACACCTACCTGTTACGATGCAAAAGAACCACATTTTTCACCAAGCAAAATTACTTGCACTTATAAAAATCTTCCAGTGGGCACAGAGGTGCGCATGGCTCAAACATGTTATTCCAGGCAAAACCAGAGCAGGAGAGAGCTCCCACTGTATAATGCAAGGTTTTTTTATCATCTCGCCAAATGCTGAGCTCTGCCCCACAGCCTAACAACAACCTTTGCCAGCTTCCATGTGCTGTAGGCCTGGAGAAAAGTTCGCACGGCGTAACTCAATCCAAAATGCTGACAAACTTTCACAAACTCCGCCATGAGAACAAAGGGAGACTAGTACATATACACTACCCATAAAAATTATCCAAACCCATTTATATATATATATATTAAAAAAAGCTACTACCTCAATCATTCATTACAGATCTGCCCCTTTTTAAAAATGATTTGGTCCCAAAAATCTGTCCTTAATAGGCCTTGCTTCCTTGTAATAATGACTGGGTAGTCACTTAACACACATTCCATAACTCCCCCCCCCCCCCCCAAAAAAAAAAAACTGTACTAAATAGTTTACAATCATTTATAAAAATGTGTAACTATTACATCTCGAAAATGTGTGCCCACTTTCCCCCAGATTCGTTCCTAGTTAAAGGAAGGTAACTCTTCAGAACAAACAGATAGTTGGATCCAGATTGCTGTAAGTTCTGGGGGAAAGAGTTTATCAAGTAAGAAAAATGTGAATACCAAATTCAATTAAGTTTTACACACTACCAACACATAACACTATCTCTTTCACATCACTCTTCTATCTTAAACAATTAAAAAAATAATCAATATCACTACATTTTTAAACACACAGTATTCATAAATAACCTGTTTACACTTCTTATGCACTGTCACATTTCACCAATTAATCAGTTTCCAGAATTAGCTAACTCCATCTTAGCTTCATTTTAAAAAAATCAAACACATAAGCAACAGTTAATCAGGATGATCACAGTTCGTGGGTGGGTCGTCGCTCCATTAAAAAAAACCACTTCAACTTCAAGCCGACTGCAACAAGTAAATAGAATGTCTTATTTGTGGAGTTGCATCAGTCAGGTCCTCACAATCCGTACTAGTGGTATTTGGGTGCGAAGGGGAGGGATTTTCAACTTGGGGTTTCTGAACACCATCTTCCGCCATGTTATCATGATCAACAATTTACAATTTCACTAGGTTCCAAATATAGGAATGCATAAAGGAATGAAATATAAACAGGGTTAACACAATGCCTGCTACAATCAGTCCCAAAGCTATCCAGTCACTTTTCCTTGCATGCTGTAGGCTGGACACATGTAAATGAAACAGTGTGTTATGCCTGCCTCAGTGTGATGAGAAGAAATGCTGGTTGACGGCTGCTCCAGACTTGCGCTATTTAAGAAGGACATATGCCGCAAATCTTCCATCTCGTGGGCCAAAGCTACCATGGGGATGGTGGGGGGTGAACAGTTCAGGAACATGGGCCGAGAACTCCGTTTCTCCTCTAAGTGTAGGGTACAACCATAGTCCTTGCAGAGTGAGGTAGCAGGACCCTGCATTTTTGAGGGCACCTCCCCCTTCCGTCATGGTGTAGACTTCCCATGACCAGTTGTGCTGACACTGGACGTGCAAGCGTTGGGGCTCTGTCAGGTAGTGCAGCACGATGGACCCATGCCATTCCAGTTTGGGAGGTGCTGGGTGGGTGATCACTGTGCGTTTGCACAACCCTCAGTTTTGTAAGGACTGCAAGTATAAACTCAAAAGGGCACGAATTAACCTCTGTGCTATAAACGACTTGGTTAGCTGGACCAATCATAATGTCCTTGCTTCTACACTTCAAAATATCCACCTCTTATAAGGTCAGGTAAGAGTGCTGCAGCAAATTAGTACCAAAAGAGTCATTCCCAATCTCAAATTGAGCATAGTACTATTTAAAATATGCGTAGGTAATACAACCATTTTATTCAATTCATATGGCCTGTTGACAGTTTTAAGTGGAACATTCAAAGCAAGCTTAAAACTATGCACATCTGCCAGCATAATAGCTTGTATCACCTCATAATAGAAATACACATTATTTGGGCGTAACCCAGTGCTTAGTTCATAGCCCTCTGGCAAAACTAATTTAACATTCTTCAGCAGTTCTCGCAGCATAGTTGGGCTAACCAAATTCAAGGGAGTCCTACCTAAATGAATATATTGCATTGCATCCACAAATTCATCATTACTACTCTCAAACTGAGTAAGTGCAAACTCCAACTGCTGTATAACTGCTGCTGCTTCAATTTGCTTGTTATTCCTGGTTGGTTTAGAGGCAACTTCCTGAAATCCCTCTTGAGCTTTTAATGCACTTCCCTTAAAAGTAGTTGATAAGTTGGCAATGGCTTGATAATTAAACCTAATTGTTCCATCTGACTGTTTAAGATAGGTCACTTGATGATTGAGGGAGTGAACAATGGCATCCTCTTTCCTCTGCATTACATCAGTACTGGTGTGTAAGTCATCTAAATCCATTACCGTCGTGTTGCCAAACAGTACCTTCAAAATTGAACCACCTGTGTTAATTAATACTCTCCTCTGATCCATCATAGGCAAAAATTCGTTTAGATCTCGTAACTTGTTTTCCATAGAGTTTAAAGTTGTTTCCATGTGTTGCAATTCTCCAATAGGGGCAAAGTGTTTAGCAATCTCCTCTACTCGGGATAAATCCTCCCGTAAAATGGTAGTCGCATCCTCATGCAGACAGGTCGAAATTCACAATAATCTGCCAGTAGTCACTGGTCAGGATAACATCCTTGTCTTTCACAAAGACCACGCCATGTAAACTCTTATAGGGCAAGTTAACTGCTACAAGTCTCCATTAGCTATCAGGTTGCATCAGCTTGGTGAGTGACAGCCATCAGCTGTTTGACATGTGAACATTAAGGTTGTTAAGCCTGCTCAGCTGATGGGTGATCAGCTGTCTTGCACGGTGGGAGGGGCAGGCTGCTCCTCTCCATCTGTAGGCGGGAATGGCTATCTTACTAGCCAGTAGCAAGCAAGAGGGGGTGGGGTAAGGTTTCTCTCCCTACTTCTCCTCACACTGCTTACCTCTTCAAGTATGCAATTGTCCAAACACAAGTTAAACAAAGCAATTATAAATCAAAAGACTCGTTAATTTTTGTAAGTAGCGCTTATAATACGTCATCCAAAACATTATTCTCCAACCAGTAAACCTTCATTACAACCAAAACATCAGTAAATCTTATGTACATAGCTTAAACATTTCATTGTAGTTCGCTTAACCATGTATTAGCCTTGCTTATCCACTTAGGTGCTTCCTCACTCAGTCGTCGCCCTCATCAGATGCCTCTTGCAGTGCTTGCAGCCATGACTGAAGTCTGGTGATTGGTGGCTGTGGCCTTGTGGTCCCTAGTTCATGTCTTGGAACATGGCATGTCTGGCAGGATGTAATTTGGATCTATACTCTGCGATCGAGGGGCATCCAAGCAATGGGGCTCAGTAGCAGGGGTGTCCATTGCATGTGGAGGGCTTCAATTAGGAGTTCCAGGGGCTGGTTGCCAGTTGTCAATCTGGGGTGTGGAAATCGATATAGGGCCAGGGGCGAGTACAGTTGGCTCGTCCTCTTCTGGCTTCTGTTTTGTCCGCTGCTTCCTGTAACATCTTTCCTTCCCTTTAGCCTTCCAAATTCCCTGCCTATAAGCCCTTTTCAGTCTGTTGATGTGCACTACGAATTCTTTACCTTGCAAATTCACTATGGGGTAATTCAACTTTGACGAGTGTGCCACGACTTTATAGGGTCCAGCCCACGGTGTCCAAAATTTTGAACTCTGTCCAGGTTTCTTAGCTGGGCTAAACAAATACATGATGTCATGCGCTTCGAAATTTCTCTCCTTGGCCTTCCGATCAAAATACGTTGTGTTGGTCACGTGCAACTTATTACTATTCTCGCGGACCAACTTGTAGGCTGACTTAAGAGTAGACTTCAAGTTTGCTAGTAGACTTCAAGTTTGCTGGCCTTGGTGTGTACTCTCTGTAACTCTACTCTCAGGCGTTAACTTTGCTCTGAGGTCACGCAAGGTTGGCAATGCCATGTAGCAAATGGTATGGGTTAAATCCACTCATGCCAAGTGGAGTGGCTCGATATGCCATCAGATAGAACGAACAAGAGTATCCCAGTTTGTACCCATTGTGTTCACACAGTGGCTCAATCCCTGATTCATTGTCTTGTGATACTGCTCAATTGTACCGTTACCGCAAGGGTGGTATGCTGATAAGTTCATCTGCCTTATTCCCAAAATTTTACACGTCTCTTTGAAAACACTGATGTGAATGACCGTCCCTGATCGGTCACCAATACTGAACTTGTGCCATGTCTTGCGATCACATGAGTCGTATACGCCCTTGTGCATGTTTCAGCTGTCATGTCAGGTATTGGTATTGCCTCGGCGCACTTAGTAAAATGATCAATAAAAGTTAAGAGGTACTTGTTTTTCCTCGGGGTGAGAGAGTATGGTCCACATATATCCATTGAAGTAATTTCAAAAGGATAAGTGGGCTGTGATGTGAAACTTCGCCTAGAGGTACTGCATGTTCACACCCTTGTTTTCTTCTCTGACACTCATCACACTCCCTGATGTAATATGTCTCATTCCTGGCCAATAGTAATGTACACACAAAATTTATAGTGTTCATTTTCATCCTGGATGTGCTGCAAAAATGGGATCATGAGTCAGAGCTATCATCACTAACCAAATTCTTGGAGACTACAAGTTGATGTTCCCCATTTTTCGCCTCATCTATGACACTTTCGTCATAGAAATACTTTGACTTTCCTTTAGGTTTTCTTACCTCTAGGGCGTTACAAAACTTGTCAGTTTCCTGCTCTGCTTGTACCATTTCTTTAGTGGTCAGTGGTCACAATTTGCACATGGCGACTTAAGGCATGAATATGCCTTATTTAGTTCCTGCTCGATGTTCTACATCAAAATCAAACTCCGCTAGGCGTAAACTCCAATGTATCAGCCTGCTCTTATCTGGAAACTTGTGGAGGTAAGTTAGCACTGAATGATCTGTTTGGACTGTAAACTTCTTTCCGTACAGGTAGCACCTGAAATGTTTAGTTGCCCATGTTACTGCTAACATTTCGGCTTCTGAAGTGGCATAATTAAGCCCTGCTATGTTCATTTGTTGGTTAGCAAAAGATTTGGGGCATTCTATGCCATCCTGCATCTGTGACAGTATCGCTGCCATGGCTACCTTCGATGCATCTGTCGTCAAAATAAACTGCGAGTTAAAGTCTGGATAGGCTAAAACTTGCTCCGAGCACAAAATTTCTTTCAACTTCTCAAAAGCTGCTTGCTGGCATCCTTCCTTATCAGTTCTGTAAGTGGTTTGGCTATTTCCGCAAACTTGTGAACTAGGTGTCTGTAAAACAACACTAATCCTAAAAAGGATCTGACATCTTTTGCATTCTTAGGTACTAGATACTGCTGTACTGCCTTCACTTTGTCCAGAGGGGCTGTGATGCCATCTTGTGACACTACGTAACCCAAGTATTTTACTTGTTTGCACAAATATGCATTTCCGTGGCTGCAGTTGTAAATTTGCTTTCTTGAACATTGCAACACATGCTCTAGTCGGCATGCATGCCCAATAGTGTCCGCAAACACAGCCACATCATCAATGAAAACCCAACATTCTTTCCCAGTTAGGTTTCTCAGAACTTCGTCCATTAGCCTCTAAAAACTGGCGGGATTGTTAGACAACCTGTAAGGCAATCTATGGAAATGATAATGCCCTGACGTCGAAAAGGCCATTTTCATTTTGTTCTCTTCAGCTATCTTAATCTGCCAGAACCCTAAATCATCTAGGAAAGAAAAATACTTGCTCCCATGCAGTGTGGAGACTGTTTCCTTGAAAACGGAGGTGCTAGGTATCAAACTGCATCACAGCATTCAAGGTGCGAAAATCAATGCAGAATCAATATTTTGGCTTCCTATCCTGGGATTTCTTTGGTACCAATATCGCTGGGGCTGACCACGGTGATGTACTTTTCTCAATAACTCTTATCAGCATGTTCTGGACCTGATCTTCCATTTCCTTCCTGAGGGCAAATGGTACTCTGTATGGAGATTTCCTTATCAGTTTTGCATCTGCGGTTACAATTTTATGCTCTGCAAAACCGCTATTCTGAAAGTCATCACTCCATTCTTCATGGAAAATGCGTCTGTAGTTTACAAAGACTGATTCCATTACTGACCTCTCTGCGTGTGATAAGTGCCATAGCTTATCTTGCAAATACTGCTTAAACAAAGCATTGTTTACTATCGTATTAACTCCATGACATGTTTTCTCACTGTGTTTGGAATTTAGTTTCCTTGTCATTAATAGCTGCTACAATGCTAGCTGAAGTTTCTTCTGCTACACCTAGCACAGTAGCCTTTGGCAATTCAGTTTCCTCATAGCTAAAATTTGCTACCATGACATGTACATACACACTGGACTGTGTACTGCTCACCTGATCGTCGTGTGACAGTGCAGTCATCGTCTACTGCTGTCTAGCTTGCTCTGCTGCCTTTGTGCCCACTTGGGAGAGACGGCGTGCGACTAAGACTCCCTGCAGTGGAAGTTGGGCGGACTCTATGCATACTAGCTCGGGGCTTGCCCGACATTTCGGCGTCACCATCCTCCCAATAACTTTTACCCTGGGAGCTAGTCTCAATGTTTCTGTCGTTTTAACAATCCACAAACCGGCTTCCCATGAATTAATTTCATTGGGGCGCTGCTTGCATTCCTGCTTCTGCGTTCCCTCACCTCTTCTAAATTCCGAGGTGTATTCTTTGTAACTGTAATAGCCACTGTTGGGTAGTGAAAACTGTGAGAGCCACTTGGTAGGCCTTTCCTCTGGCTTGACTTGCTGATTCACAAAACCATGCTTAAAGTTGGAACATTTCAGCAGACCTAGCTCTTATTTTTCCAGATTCAAGTTGGCATTCCTTTCTGAAAGAAATTCCATCGGCATCAGTTGGGAGCGAGCAAGCACAAAACCTGTGATGAAATTTCCAATCCTCAAAATGGAACTCTACTTCTTGTATTTCCTTTATTTCCAGTTTGTTGTCCATCACACCAAAAGGAGCTAAACTTGTGGGCTTAACTTCACTGGAACAAACTCCAGGCTGGATTAGGGAAATGCTTGAACCTGTGTCTACAATTAACACACTGTGAAAACCCAAAATAGTCACCTGTATAGTGGATGCACCTGCCATTAACTTTACTCTCACTGTGAAGTAATAAACATTGTTTTCTGGGACTAATGTGGAAGGAGGTGTCTCTGCTTCCATTCCTTACTCGTTTCCCTACAGCTGAGTCATTTTTCTGTCCCTTGGGTCGCCTCAATGCTTCCTGCGAGGGTCCCTGCAGATCCCTGCGGCGCGTTGCCACCTCTGATGCTAACAGGGTTTCTGGAGTTCAAGTGATTTTGGCGGGTAGTACATTCTCATTCAAAGTGCCCTATACCTCCACACTCATAACATTTCCGGTCTTCTCCGTTCCCTGAATTTCTAGAAGGTCATTTGCGGTACTGACTTCTGTGTGCAATCTGCTCCTGTGTGCTGGGTTGTTCCTCACAGTACCATCGCAGCGCATTGCGTGTGAAGGTCGGTCTGCTATGCTGGATCCACACACTTCATCTTTGTAAATTGCTTCATTATGCCACTCTTGAATCTCAGCCTGATTCGTCGTAATTGCAATTTTGAGTGCTTCATCCATAATTCTAGGCATTGCAGATCTCACCTGCCTGCCTGGTGTACCCAATAAGCCTGACATAAAGCTGGCTAATAACATCCTCTCAGCTTGCTCATGGTGCAGTTTTTGCATCACCGGGTCTTCGACCTGTGGTACCGTCTTCTGCACTAGGCTCCTACATGTCTGCAAATTCTTGTGGGGATTTGTCTTTCTTCTGTCTAGCCATTTGGAACTGCGTAAAATGATACTGGTCTGTTCGCATGTCTCTGAATTGGTTATGAAAAGCAGTCTTAAATGCAGTCCACATTTTGTTTTGGTTGTGTAGCTCTAGAGTTCCATTGTGAAAAAGCTCTAGCAACGTCCGTCAGTTTCAAAACTGCTATCCTGATCATACCTTTCTGTGACCAGTTGCCAATGGGTGCAGCACTTTCTAGAATTTAAAAAAATTCATGCAAGGGAACTGCCCCGTCGGTGCCAGCCCATTTTGGCACCAGTGCTACAAGCGACAAATCTTTGGTGATGGGGGG
>Ga0209755_10006878_pt1 | contig 12456 bp, 8 predicted proteins | sample TergutCo191P1_FD_187301 | JGI IMG/M metagenome (GOLD analysis project Ga0209755, IMG submission 187301) | Cornitermes sp. P1 segment gut microbial communities from Petit-Saut dam, French Guiana - Co191P1 (SPAdes) (version 2) | ecosystem: Host-associated > Arthropoda: Insects > Digestive system >... | reverse complement strand
ATGAAGGCTCAGAAATTGGAACTTGTTGAAGTATGTGGGAATACTGCTTATAGAAAACCTAACTGAGCTGCACGATGTTTGACTTCGGCAATCGTGACAGTTATTTGCCTATTGCTTATCAAAGATATAAACTTAAGTAAATCAGTCCACTGAGCTTTGATGTCCTGCAGTGTGGAATGTCTGATGATCTGGCCTTTTTACTAAGCTGTATCTTCTTCACTTTCTGCTCGTATCAGTTCCAGTGTCTCTTAAGGGTTAACGTAATTTGTTTTGCCTTAAATGCAGTTCAAGATACGAGGTTTGGCTGAGGTGTCGCTAAGGATTCAAACCGTTTGTAATGAAAGGGTGTGATGAGGGGAGGGGGTGTTGGTGGTTCCCTGTGTTTGGAAGGATCATTGTGTGTTCTTTACCCATGAAGATTAAGGCACTATAGTCTTTTGAAATGTAAGGAACCACTCAGCCATTGACAGAGTGACACATTACAGAAGACTTGAAAGTACTTAGCTGCCTTTTTGTGATTTCATCTTGAATGAGTGGGTAGATTTTTCCATGATGAAGGGCAGTGCCAGCAGTAACACTTCAAAGGTGCATGTGAGAAACAATGAGAAAGATACTGTAACATTCATTTGGCCAGGTGCTGAAGCATAGGGATCAAAGAGCAGTACATGTAAGACTTTACTGACTTGTTATAGTCTGGATGTAAGTTAATTTTTGCAGTTAAGGAAAAATATTCTGGCTCTCAGATAGCTGGCTAGCAAAGTTTTTTTAAATGTATCAGTCATTTCATACCAAATGCCCCCCCCCCCAAAACATGTTATGTATGCTGTGAACAATGAAGTACAGTTCTTCTTGCACCCACTTTTTTCAGTCTTGTGCTACAGAGGTAGCTGTTACTCCAGTGATAGAGCCTGGCTAGAGTCAGACTGCTATCTCATGGCACTGTGCAAAGAACTGATTTCACTAGCTTTATGAAGTGCATGTTGGGAGAGGCATTATGTAATAAAAGTGTACTGAGGTAAGACAGAACAAGCCCATATTTTTAGAAACAGTTGATTGCTGCAGGAATACCCACTTGCTACATCTGTGCCTGCTGTGACTTACGCTGTTGTATTGTAGGCTACAAGTCAGTGTCTGCACACACAGGTGCCATAAAATTGTGATCAGAGTCTGGTGTGCAAATACATTTTTGTACTTGAAAGGGAACTTGGCCAGATAAAGCTTGTTTACAGGTGTCATGTCAGTTGGTATAATTGTCTTTCGTGCATTCTAAGCAGTTTGGTCTTGTCACTGCGATACAAGAACATAGATTCTTATTGCTGTAGTGTCATTCAGATATTTTTGTTTGGTAATTTGTTAAATGAGTTTTGGGTAGTAAGGTAGTCTGCATAGTTTATTGGTTATGTGTAATTGATTGCTACTTGTATATAGCATTTCATATTTCAAAAAAGAGTGAAAGTACAAGCTAGGATGTTACCACTTCTCTCCTATTGCCATAAATAGTGCATCCCACTTCTAATCTCCTCCTCCCCACACACTTAAATTCTGTCGCAGGCATTCTGTACCATTTGGGCTGTCTCTAACTTGGTGCTCTTCCTCTGTCATAGACCCAAATATTTTATTTGGCATCTTTGAAGTTATGTTTGGCCCCACATGTGAGAGACCAAGTTTCACACCTATACAACCCTAGGTAGTGAAAACGCATTGTACGTTTAAAGCAGTAGACAGTTCGTTATTTATGATGATGGTAATTATGTCGAGTGTGAGAAAGACACTAGCATTTTTACCATTAGAACATTAAATTTGAGTTTTCATTCCGGTATGAAAATAGTACTTGGATAACTTGTGTTTCCTTTCAGACTGAACAGTGTTCATTTGATGTGCAGTGGAAATATTCCTACCAAAATAAAGGGTTTTATAGGATAGCAGTTTGCGAGTGGTGTGCTAAATATGTACAGCTAAGTTGAATTTAATTGCCGACAGTGTGCGAATGGACATCTTGCAAATGGTGATATGTACATGGGAAACCTGGATACCAGCATAATAAAACGATGTGAGACAAGCAAGGCAGTGGGACCAACAGCAGTAATGACTCTGCGCACTTTGTCTTGCAGGTGTCAGCTGTCTCCTCATACATCATTCAAAGCTTTCCAAGAAGCAAAAAATGCATTGAGGAACATGCACGGGCAGAAGGACATCATATCTACCATATCTGATGTGTCGTCTCATCAGTTGGTGTGGGTTAAATGTGAAGAGAATTCCAGAAATTTGCAGAACTGTCATTATTGTAACTCTTCATTTGCAACCAAAAATGAATTGGAGATTCACATGTCTAAATTACATCCTGATACATATCATGTTAAATGTGATGCAGTAGTTGGGGTTCAAGATGAGCCTTTGGTCCATTCAGATGCCTGTTTAGATATGGTTGGCAGTGACAGTGATTGGTTGCATGATGCTGCAGTCAGTGCTGTAGGACCCGGCTGTGTTCAAAAAAAGGAGGTCAAACTAACAAGACATTGTAGAAAAATTTTTCAGCATTCTGTGAAGAAGAATTTTCTTTGTAAAGTCTGTGAGAGAACATTTACTAGACAGTATGATTTAAAGAGGCATTCAGATTGTCACCCTCCACCAAGAACAGATCAAATAGAAGAGAGAGAATTTGTGAATGATACTGATACAGGTGATTTGTGGGCACAGTCAGAGTGGGATGAGGAAACAAAAATAGATTATGAAATGATGTTAGATGAAGAGTTTGTAAAGAAAGGTAAAAGGAAGCGTGCAAGGTCAGCCTCCTTCCATTGCATGGAATGTGGCAAGAACTTCTCTCTGAAGGACAGTTATTTCAGGCACATGCGTATACATACAGGAGAGAAACCTTTCACATGTCACATCTGTGGTAAACAGTTCCGTGATTCAGGTGGTCTTGCCAGGCATTTGAAGGATGTTCATGCTCGTATAAAGAAATTTAGTTGTGATTTGTGTGGTCGGAGCTTTGCTTCAAAAGCAACGACAGAAGATCACCGTCGTATACATACGGGAGAACGTCCCTATGTTTGTGATTCCTGTGGTAAAGCATTCAAATCCAAAGCATCGCTGTATATTCATAGTAAAATCCACACTAATTCATTTCCTCATAACTGTTCTTATTGTGAGAAGCACTTCCGTCGTCGTCAGGAACTGCTGGCTCATGTGACAACACACACGGGTGAAAAACCTCATGCATGTGATACTTGCGGGAGGTGTTTCAGGGTGAGGGGAGAACTTTTACGACACAAACTGATCCATTCAGAAGATAAGCCATACGCTTGTACTGTGTGTGGTTTGACTTTTAGACAGAAAAGGTATTTGAAAAACCATGAGAAGACTCGCCATGCAAGGCTGGAGTTGAGTACTTGAACTTGTATGTGAAGTTTGCTTTCTGAACATACTTCAGTCTCCCAGGATGTTTTTGCTAACACATTTCTTATTTCATTTCATAGGTATTACATATCCCATTCATGTCATGTGTAATTTGATGGTACAGAAACTTTGTGAAGAGTACAAATTACAGGGCTTCTCATTGTGCTGTTTTTCCAACCCTCGTTTCCTTTCATTTCACTTTTGTCCACGTCCTCTTGAGCATTTCGTTTTAAAACATCCTTAAACTTTTTCTTCCCTTCAGGTGAGAGAGCAGTGTACAATCTTGTACAAAAGTGCATTTATGTGTTTTAATTCACATTTTTAGTGTGAAGAGATTGTACACCATGGCTCAGGTGGTTATTTGCCATTCTCTCACTGGAGGGCCTGGCCAGTCCGTTTGAGATTTGTGGTGGACAAAGTCTTGGCACTGGGATACACTTCTACTGCAAGTGCTTCAGTTGTTTACAGTCAGTATCATTCTGCGAATGCAGTGCAAACATTCATGAAATTTTTTACCAATGATGCACGATCTTGGTAATTATCATTAAATAACATGTCTGAATAAATGGAAATAAAAGTCATATGCATTTCCCAAATTTGTCTGGTCTTTTTAAGACTACATTCATTAGTCATGAATGTAATTTCAGTTTGTTTTTGTTTGTGGGTATTTCACCATTGTAATATTTTCAGAGGATTTGTTGGCTGGCCTCACATTTTGACCTTGTCCTGCATTGTGATGATACAACACAGACATGTTTTGAATTGTAAGCCAGCATCTGTACAGGCATCTCATAGACTTTCTGCAATTATCTATTTATAATATTTATGTTTTTTGCATAATAAATTTTCACAATAGACTCCAGCTGATGAGTTCCACTCATTCATACTCCTGCATGTGCTTTCTTGAAGTTTCTTTATGGCAGGTTCTAAAGCAGTAACAGTGAGGCATTTCCTTGTTTCAGAATCTTGTGAAATTGAAATTCATCAGTTGAATGTATACCTGTGCGAACTTTGGTATATATTTTATTCAGTTAGTCTGACAAGTTGTTCTGAGTATACCAGCTGCACCATGCAGGCAGATTGTGGGATAAAACTTCAAATTACATGATCACCACTACCATCCCCATCCTAGTAACTCATTATTCAAAATGCTCCATTGTACATTGCTGTACTGTCATGTGATGAGCTGCAAGCAAATAAGAATAATACATTTACAAACATGACTGTGGGCAAGGAAACAATTTTATTTCTTGCATTTAGATTTTTGACTCTTTCACATGTGTGTTTGAAGTTTCTTTATGAATGATTGTGTCTTTATGAGGTTGGGTCACCAGCCAGAACAGGAATTTATGCAGGGTAGTGACTGGTTATTTTGTTTTAATGCACTTGGATCATCTGGAGTGCATGCAACCTTTCCCTGCAGCACCCACTTCCCCCTTCCCCTCCTTTAAATTGGTGCTGTGCCATTGGACACTGAAATTGTAGTTTTTAATGTTAAGCCCAAAAGCTGTGTTCATTCCTACTTGATTATGACACTTTGAAGAGCAGTTGCAGTTTTATCTTACTGTGATTGATGTTTATGACTGCATTAACTGTTTTCATTTATGTATTAAAATATCAGGTTTATTATTATTATTATTATTATTATTATTATTGGCTTAATTGTGCTTCCCAGATTGTTGGTGGGGTTAGGCTCAGTCAGGGGAAGGAAATTTGCTCCAAACACTAAGGTCGAGGGCCATATCCTTGGAGCTTGCTTACTATATGACATGTTTGTAGTAGTACTGCTGTTTGCCCCACTCTTATTAAAGATGTTCTCGGTTAAACCTGTATGCTCTAGATATTTTAGAAAGTTTTTGGTGACCACTGTTTCTGCTGAGATGACTAAGGGATATATAAATGTTGTTAGGCTTCCAGATATGTTTGGTTTCCAGGGTCAAATTTTTATGTTTTGTTATTTTGTTATTGGAGTTGTAGGTCAAATGTGCATGTATTAGAGCCTGCAATGGTACTTTTTTTATGTTTCCATTGTAATTGAACTATAAGACATTTCCATCTTTAAGCACAGTAAAGGCCATTATTTTATGCTTTTTGTGGTGTGATTGAGTACATGTGTAAACAGTTTCTGGGTGAAAGATTTTTAGTGTCTACAAGTGAGAAAGTTGACTAGTAGTGAAATGTTGAGTGAACAAGAGTTATTTTTGTACTGCCAGTAATACAACTTTGTACACATACCTGTAGACATCGGTCAAAAATATGGAGTAGTGTAATTACATTTTCCTCCAAATAGGTAGTTTTATGTTGGTAATAAACATATATCATACAGATGTGTGTTTGTTATGTTTTGATATCTGGCTTAAGTTGGGAATAATAGTCGCATTCAGCTATCCAGCAGTTGTAGTACTGCACCTTCAGATATCTGTGACATTTACCTGTTTCCTTTACTTTACTTGAGCTGGAAATGTAAAATTATTTTAACACATTCCCTGACCTTTACAAAGCTGTGTAAATGCATATTGCACTTTTTATGGATTGGGGTTGAGTGGGCATTGCTTAAGATTTCCAAGAGAAGAATGAATGTCTTTCTAATGGACTGCTGGCAAATGACAAGGTTTCCAGGACCGGCCGTAATCACTCTGCAAACTTTGTCTTGCAGGTGTCAACAGCCTCTTCCTACAACATTCAAAGCATTCCGACAAAAGTCTGTACATAATGAATCATGTACATTGAAGTACTCCAAACTGGAAGAGAGCAGAGCTGTCTTGAATGAACAGAGTACAGGAAATGAAGAACCTAGTTCTTATACTACAGGTGGCAGGAGGAAAGGTAGACCATTCAGAGGATTGGAAGTACGCAGTAGACTTACTTCTGGTCGTTCCAGAAGGACTGCTCATTGTAATCGGAGGTCTGCAGTGAGGCAGAAACCAAACGTTGAAGACGCAGGAGAAATTAAAGAAGACTTAAATAGTAAAAGTTTGTGGTATGGAATACCCAATGATGATAGTGATGTAGAGCAGAAGCCTGATATAGATGACTTGGATAAATACCAGCCAGCTGGTTATCAATGCAATTTATGTGGCAAAACTTTGGCTGTAAAGGAGAACTTAAAGGTGCATATGAGGATACATAGTGGTGAGAAACCTTTCACTTGTCATGTGTGCGGTAAACAGTTTCGGTGGGCCGCTGGTCTTGCCAGACACCTCAAAGAAGTGCATGCAGGCATTAAGGAGCATGGCTGTGACATTTGTGGAAGAATGTTTGCTGCTAAAGCAACTCGGGATGGACATCGTAGAATACATACAGGTGAACGGCCGTATGTGTGTGATTCGTGTGGAAAAGCTTTCAAAACTCAGGCCACCTTGTATATACACATAAAAATACATTCAGACTTATTTCCTTTCACGTGTACCCACTGTGGAAAAAAGTTCCGACGTCACCAAGACCTTGTGAACCATGTGACGACCCACACGGGGGAGAAACCCCATGTGTGTGATGTGTGTGGGAAGGGATTTGGTGTTAAGAATGATATGAGGCGGCACAGACGGATACATTCAGATGATAAACCTTATGTTTGTGCTATGTGTGGTTTGCGATTTGCACAGAAAAGGTATCTCAAGAACCACGATAAAAATCACCATAGGAGGGAAAATGTAGGAGATGTGTGACTTAATGAGAATGGAACTTGTGTGTAGGTATAAGTGTTCTGTGAAGGTTGTTCAGATGAAGTGTGTGTAGTGATTACTGTGATGAAGGAGCAGGGGCTGTGGTGGTAAAGTGATTTGAGCACATCCCACAGAGTTACTTGTAAAGGGGATTATGTGGTTGGTATGGTAGTGGGGTGCCTGCTTCAGCACTCAAGGGGCCTGGTTTTAAATGCGTCTGATTCTTCTCCCAGATGAATCTGCAACTAGCTGTCAGTTGACCAGGCCTCGTAGTTGGATTTTGAGAAATTAACTGATGGAATGGACCCTTTTTTTATGACACCAAAAATGTACCTTCTCCAAATTGAGACTATGTATACTGTAGTAATTTATTTGTATTAAATTGCATTTTGATCAATGATTTTGAGTCTTTTATATGCTTCTGAAGGCGTGACACTTTCAAAATGGATGCGACCGTTAAGTGGTAGATTTTTGCAGAAATGTTAGAGGATGGTGGATTAGACTGATACAACTTTGTACAGGGTCTGGTAATGGGTTTGCATTCTGATTCTTAACTCTTTGGTACTAAACATTGTATGCACATAGCATGCATTGTGATGCTCAGAACACCAAATGTTAAATAATTACATCTGATCCTATGTAGCTGCCATTGAAATTGTGCTCTTCTGCAGATCACTATGGGCGTTTAATTCTGGCACCAAAGGGTTAACGTAGGACAGGTGAGGGGTTCTTGGATCCAGTATCCCAGAATCCTGAACACTCCTAAAATTGGCTGAGCTTCTGAACATGTAAATTTAATGTAAATGTCATTCTGCTGTTCTTCCATCTTCACCAGTTGTTCACAGTGGTGTCACCTTAGATAGGCCTGCTCATCCTTTTATGTTGTGTTTGCAACTTTGGCAAAATTTGGTCTGCATTCATGCAACATGAAATTCATTGCACACAATGTAGAATGAATAAAAATATGTGTTAATTATGTATTTGATGATATGTATAATTGTGTGCTGGGACAACTTTATTCTTAACTTTTATATCTTTCACTTTGGTATGTTAACGTCAGGTTGAATTTTGTTGTATTTAATGAGGCTTTGTGAACTGCATAGGTTGTTGCATTGAATAGGAGAGTGATTGCGATAAGAGGGAAGTTGTTTCACATTTTAAAGTATTGTCCCAACATCTACCTGCAGACTGAGGTAGAGCATAGCAACTTGTCATTTCAGCCTTCAGTTGAGGAATTACACTTGACGTTGCCCATATGTATAGCAGGCATGCTTGTCTGCAGTGATCGGTATAGCTGTCCATATTTGTTATGAATTTGTTGTAGGATTAATGGCATTAGAATGGTGCAGTTTGTAACATGATCTCTGTAAGGTTACTCATGTTTGTTATGTCACTACAGGTTAAAGATTCCAAATTAGCAATTGGTTATGTAGTTGTCATTCTCCATTGGCTACAGTACTGAAGTGGCCTATTTGTCTTGCAGGTACCAACAGCTACCCCAGACATCTTTGAAAACTTTGAGACAAAAAAAAAAAAGTCAAATTTCTGTCTGAGGGGTGATAAATTTACTGTCAGTTACTGTAAGTTTACAACAGAAGGTAATGATAAAAGTACCACATTAATTGTGTGTGACAGAGGAATTGATAATGTGCAGTTATGTAAGGAAACTGTTAATGTATAAAAGGGACAGGTCCTTGTGTTCTGGGAAAGGTAGCAGTGAACATAGTAAAAAGGGAAGATGCAGTGGAACAGCATTTTATAGTATGACAGAGGGCAATAAAGAAATGTCAGATGTGAATGTAAAGAGGAGACTTCATAAGGATGTCTAAAATAAATGTGGCACATCATGAAGTATCAAAGCTTGAAGGAGTTTTTGGTGGTGATTTAATGACTACTGAAAATGATGTGACTTCTTGTGTGAATGTTAATGACATTTGTGGTCATCCATTTTACATGTGTGAAGTGTGTGAAAGGAAGCTCTAAGCTAAGTCATATCTAAAGATTTATTTGAGGATCCATACAGACAAATGTCCCTATACTTGTCACATGTGTGGAAAACAATTTCATGCATGGAAAGGCTTGAATCATCATGTTAAGGAAGTTCATGAAGGTGTAAAGGAGCATAATTATGACATTTGTGGGAAAAGCTTTGCTTCAAAAGCAACTTGTGACGACCATCGGCGCATCCACACTGGTGAACGCCCTTATGTTTGTGATGAATGTGGAAAGACATTCAAGACTAAAGCTTCACTCTGTATTCACAAAAAGAATCATTTGTACTTATTTTCCTTTTTCATGCCCTTATTGTCACAAACAGTTCAGAAGGAAAGATGGTTTGCTTCTTCATATGACTTCATGTACAGGAGAGCGACCATATGTATAGGAAGTGTTTCAGAGTCGAGTGAATTGTAAGACACAAGACTTTACACTCGGGGAGGAAGCCCTTTGTCTGCCCAGAATGTGGCCTCAGTTTTGGTCAAAAGAGGTACCTGAATAATCATGAAAAATTTTGGCCTCATAGGAATAGTGGTGTTCCTTTAACATTGATGGGACATCGTGAGTTTATTATGTGATTCTGTTGCATCATTTTAATAAACTGAAAGCTTTGTGAGACTGATTGTGTCCTTACTCTTTATACTATCATAGTGACAAGTGTCACATGATCTTTGACAGCTTTTTACATTCATGAAGTGTAGTGAGGGCTTTTGTGTTGTATTGGTCTACTTTATGTAACTCATTATGGGGTGGGTATGTTGCTACATGTCCAGATACATCACACAAGAGGCAAGAGTGTTGTGTCTAGAGGAGTATTAATATCTAACAAATTCAGCAGAGATATGTATGTAGTCTGACAATCATGGTGACATATTTTCTTTATTCATTCATGTCTTCAGCTACCCTTATGTTATGGGGCATATCAGAAGTTGCTTATGGCATTTAACTTTTGTTATGGCCATATGCCCTTGTGAAAACAACCAGACCATCTGCCATTTTGAAATTTACTTTTGAAGCATTTATTTGCTTATGAATTTTTAGTGTTTTTTCCTTCATTAACCTGTCACTTGTCTGATGTGGCCAGGTGTTTGCTGCTGTTTGCTAACAGTCTTTTCCCATGTGTATGTGATTCCAGGTTGTGCACATGTAATTGTGTATAAAATTTCAAGCAGTGAGCAAGCTGCAGTCCCTAAGGTGAGACATGTTGCCAACCCATTCAAGTCTGTTCGCAGTCTAATCACTGGGTTAATGATGTGTATATGATTGAATTTTGTTCATAGATTGCTGCACACTAAATATTTATTTGCTCCGTAAACATGTTGCTTGAACACTTGACGGTTACTGATGCCTTAGCGTACCTCATCATTATGAAACTATTTTGTTGCATATTAAGGGTACTTATAATTGGTTTATGTGAATATGAATTGGTGGGGTTAAATATAAGTAGTGTCTTTGGGTACAGCTGTAATTAGTTTTCTGTTGACAAAATCGGAGATTTGTTCACACAGTGGAAGCATTAATATGAGGTTGGTCACTGTCAACCAACTGTCAGGATACACATTCCTGTTTGAATAATGGACATGTTAATTTATCTTCCTCCTGCATTTTTCTTCCAAGTTCATGTGAAAAGGTAATACAATTAGAAGGAAATTCCTGAAGGTGTACATAAACATTTTTCATTGACATTTGAGTATTGTAAGTTGACTGACAAGCGGAGTACAATAATCCATTGCTTAATTTACACAAGGCTCGTGTATTTTACCTGATGATAAAATCATGCCTCCCATTTTCTTAGATGTGTATATTTTAATATTAAAGTACATCAGTACTATAAAATGTTTAAAACTGGATGATTTATGTTTACAGTATAATTCTGTAAGGAATATTGGTATGTCACTTCACATACACATATTACTAGTATGCCACTTGATGTGCACATACTATTAGTATGTCACTTCACATGCACGTATTATCAATATGTCACTTCATGTGCACATACTATTGGTATGCCACTTCACATGTGCCTACTGTTGGTATGCACCTTCATGTGCATATACTATTGGTTTGTTACTTCATGTGCACACATCGGTATGTCATGCCACATGCACATATTGTTGGTATGTCACTTCACGTGCACATATTATCGGTATGTCACTTCATGTGTGCATATTAACAGTATGTCATTTCACGTGCACATATTATTGGTATGTCACTTCATGTGCACATATTATCGGTATGTCACTTCATGCACACGTACTATCAGTATGTTACTTCATGTGCACATACTATAGGTATGTCACTTCATTTGCACATATCATGAATGTAGTAATTAAACTGTGTCCCCATTCATCAGTCATCAAGTTCGTGGTGTTATATTGCCTGTTGTCATGTCTCATGGGTACATGCACTTTGGAAAGGTATGTAAACAGTTTACAGATGCTTTCCATCAATGTGTCTTGTAGGTCACTGTCTCTTGAGGAAAGTAATTAGGTCTCTTTCTGCAAGTGGGTGTCAGGGGTCAGAAATATAGAGTAGGTGAACTTGATATATACTTCATCCTGCCTGTTAATGATCTCATTGAGTTAGTAGCTTGACATTGGTAAAGGAAACTACCTCTTCTGACTGCCGACATGACACTGAATTGTGTGACATACACAGTGTAGTGTTTGCATATGGAGGGCACATACTTAAGTGTTGGATTTATGAAGATCATTTGACCATTTCTATTACTATTTAAAAAGAAATGTGACACAAATTTATGCTGTTATGTAGATTCTAAAACGCCTGAGCTGCTGCTTTGTAAGTTTCTGTGCAGGAAATGTGCTTTGAAAGCTTCATGTAATAAATATCGCTATGGGCATATGCAATCCAAGGGTGACAATGTGTTTTTGTAATGGATGTGGCATGCCACTGTCCTAGGCTTCACATGAGGGAGGTGTGAAATTGTGTGCTATGTAAGTACATAACAATACATTGTTATGCATTTGTTATGGTAAGGTAAAGTCCCTGCATACACCTTCGGTGGAAGTAGGGCTGCAGTCATTCTTACCCTTAGCACTAGACGGAGGTAAAAACATGGAATGCTGTTTGGTTAAGATGGTTAATGACAAGTTGTCTGTGATTCAGTATCCATGTTGTTGTTTGTAAATATATTTTCATTGCATTTTTTACTGAAACCACAGTTGAAGTTAGAACACTACATCACAGTGTAGCCAGTCGTTGGTTCTGAATATTGTATTGTTTCAGTTCATCAGCACCGAATGTTTTGTTTGTTTGTGTGTGTGTGTGTGTGTGTGTGTGCGTGCATAATGTGTAATGTGTAGTGTGTTGGTCAGAACATCAAATGATATATATATATATATATCTTCGTATGTAGCCCCCATTCAAATTTCACTATTCT
>Ga0209755_10006877_pt1 | contig 12456 bp, 12 predicted proteins | sample TergutCo191P1_FD_187301 | JGI IMG/M metagenome (GOLD analysis project Ga0209755, IMG submission 187301) | Cornitermes sp. P1 segment gut microbial communities from Petit-Saut dam, French Guiana - Co191P1 (SPAdes) (version 2) | ecosystem: Host-associated > Arthropoda: Insects > Digestive system... | reverse complement strand
GAATATATTAAGGACAACTATAATCAGCAATCCTTGGAATGAATAGGCTGCAATCGTTTTGACGTAATTCTTGCCGATACTGCTCATTTCGCTGTTTACGAATGTTGACATAGGCAAAGCCGACAACGATACATACATGAAAATCTCAATAAATCTATGTATGATAATTACCGTTACCAAAGCCCCTACAATAAGCAAAATTATCTGTATCAAAAACAAAGTGAGGAACATACTCAAAAGCGCACCTATGCCCATTGCTTCCAACCCTGCTTCAACATTCGCCATTATTTCGGGTCCACCGAATTGCAAATCAACCGGGGTATCAGGCATACCGCCCCCGGCACCACCGCCAGTAAGCATATTTCCAACTGTACGAATTAAAGCACCTGCACCAATAACGATTATCCCGCCGACTATGCCAATAATACCCTTCTGCTTTTCTGCCGCACTATCACTACTAAAGCCGATGCCCAAGGCAGCCACACCAAAGAAAGTAATAAGCACCCCGATAACACCTACAAGCCAAGGCATGAAATTTAACAGCCAGTTACCGTCAGCACCGATACCACCACCACCACCGCCACCGCCTGCGGCTGCTGTGATTGCTAATGCCCCTATATTAAAGATACCGTTTACTATGGTGAAAGCGTTTGTTAAAAATACAATGCCGAGTACAAGTTTTATGCCCCATTTTACAAACATAGCGGGTTCAATATCGCTCATGTTATTTTTAGCCATGAGCATACTTATCAATTCGTAAGTCATTAAAACCGTTAAGATAAGCCCCGCAATAGGCATAATGGCGTTATCCGACAAGGCACGGAGCATATTAAAAACATTTGCATCAAACTCCATAGGGGTTTGCCTTATAGTTACTCCGGCTTCCGCTACGCTCTCATTAAAGTTGCCGAGGATATTTTCGAGCATATCTAAAATGGCTTCACGCAATGACCGCTCAATAGGTCTTAAAAGCCAATCCAAAATTATTCACCTGCCTTTCTTCTAATACATACACCACAAGAAGCCCACTTGCGCCCCGGTGGGGAACAAGTAGGCCATGTGGTTTTACAAATGCGTATTGGTATGTATTAAAATGTAGGTGCAGAAATAAGAGTGGGTCCAACTGCACCGATAAGGATTGCTGCGCCAATTACAATAATACCGCCCACAAGCCCAATAATACCTTTTTGCTTTTCGGAAGCGTTGTCACCGCTAAAGCCAATACCAAGGGTAACAATTCCAAAAATCGCTAAAAAGCCGCCAATGCCGCCTACGCCCCAAGCTAGAAAGTTAATAACGCTGTCGATAATACTGCTGATGTCCGTTGTGTTCGCTGCGTAAACAGGCGTACCCATCACGGCTACTGCGATAAAAGCGGCGCACAATGCCATAATCATTTTTTTGGATTTTACCAATACCTTGTTTAGTTTAGTCATAGTCTAATCTCCTTTTTTAGTTTTATTTTTTTGTTTTGCTGCTTGCTGTTTTGCGGCTCCGTTTAAGATTTTATTGTCAAAAACGTATACCGTGCCTTTTTTAAGGTCTTTGTTTTTGATGTCGGTGCTTAGAAACTCCTTAACATCAAGATGGCGGCTAGGGTCATAATCGGATAACAACTTATAATTTTTATGCCCTTCAATATCGTATTTTTTGGACAAAAAAGGACGCTCCCCGCGTATTTGTAAAATACACATAGAACCGTCCATAACAGCAATCTCGTCCATGCTCATCAACTCACGCCCCATTTTTTGATATGAGGTAGAGTTGCTTTTTTGACTGCCACCGCTTTTTGAGGTATTATAACTGTCAATTGTTTCTTTTCCGAGCATCTTAGATATGCTTTCGAGCGTGGTTTTTTCCTTGCCGCCTAAGAATAATTGCGTATCGCAGTTGCCGATAATTGTGTCTGTGTTATCCTTATAAACGGCTTTTAACTGCGATTCTGCCTGTAAAATTACTGATACCGAAATTTCACGAGAGCGGATTGTTGCAATCAACTTCTCGAAATTCGGAATCAAACCTATGTTCGCAAACTCGTCTAAAAGACAGCGAACATGGACAGGCAAACGCCCTCGAAACTCGTTGTCGGCTTTATCGCATAAAAGGTTGAAAAGCTGGGAATACATAAGGCTTACGATGAAGTTGAAGGACGCATCCGTATCGGAAATTATAACGAATAATGCAGTCTTTCGTTTAATTACTTTATCTTCGTATTCGCCAGTCTTTTTATTCCGCACACGCCTTTTGAAGCCGCCGAGTTTATCAAGCTCCAACTCGTCTACACTCATCATTTCTCGCACTTCTTTTATATCAAAAGGTGCAAGCCTAGCACCGCAAGAAATTAGTATAGACTTTGCTGTTTTACCTGCCGCCAGCTTATATTTCTTATACTGCCGCACGGCAAAGTGTTCCTCGTCCTTGCTTTCAAGTTCTTCAAATAAGAGGTCAATCGGATTTTTGAAAGTTTCATCTTCTTCTCGAACCTCCATTTGGTTAATCATAGAAACAAGGGTATTCATGGTCTGGTGTTCGGGGTCATACTCGTACCAGATATAACCGACAAGGGCTTGATACAGCATTTTCTCGGCTTTTACCCAAAAATCTTCTCCGCTATCTTTACCTTCTCCCTTGGTATTCGATATGAGAGTTGTTACAAATTTGAGTATATCTTTCTCCGAGCGAATATAAGCAAACGGATTATATTTCATAGACTTGCCAAAATCAATGGTGTTTATCACCTTGATTGTATAGCCTTTTTCTATGAGCATCTGCCCACATTCCTCTAAAATGCTGCCCTTCGGGTCAGTTGTTACCACAGAAATGGGATATTGTTTTGATTCACACGCTTGCATAATGTTGGGCTTTACATAGAAACGTGTTTTACCTGAACCAGAGCCGCCGATTATTAAAATATTCTTGTTTCTTGCGAATTTTACTGGCTTTGGACGGCTGTTCATGGTGAGGGATTCCGTTTGAGTTAAAATTATGTTGTTTTCCGGCTTGGGGTCTGCGTAATTTCGGGCATCGGCAGGCCGCCCCCATCTGGCCGAACCGTGTTCTCGGTTTTGGCGGTAATTTTTCTTGTTTAGGTGCTGATAACCAATAAAGGCCATAAATAGCGTTGCGACAATTAAAGCCATCACAGCACTATGAATCGGAACACCTATAAAAAAATCATTGGCAATCCATACGCCTACAAAAATAAAAATAAAGGCACTTGCATAAATGGCTAAATATCTCCACTTACTCATAACTGTTGCCCTGTCTGCCGCATGATTTTTTCTGGCTTAACGTGGTCTTGCACCCTTGAAGCCATTCGCTTGAATTGCTCCCACGGTGTTTCCTTTTTGCTGGCTAACTGGCGGTTGGTGAAATCCTTAAACGCCTGTGTCATGGTTGCCCGGTCTTTTGCCATGAAATATACCTGCCACGTTGGCGGGGTAGTACCCTCATCTTTTTTCAGCCCATAGTCAATTTTGTACTGCCGTGCTATTGTTTCAAATCCAAGCATTTTTTTGTCGGACACATCTACGGTTTCGAGTGCATCGTCTTTTTTCTTAGCGGTTTTTTTGATGTTTCTGTAACTGCTGCCCGAACCTACAATATGTTGATGTTTGGTGCTTGAATTGTTTTTGCCCGATGAAGCCCTTACCGTGTTAATGCCGTCAATGGTTAAATCCGTAAAGCCTTTAGTTAAACCCAATACCAGCTTAAAGGACATCGCCAAACTTTCGGCCGACAATTTCGCCAAGGGGATTGCAACCTTAAACGCTTCCCTTGAAACGGCTCTTGCGGCTGCTTTTTCCTGTTCAAGCATAGAATCTGATACCTCGTTCATAAATCACTCCCTTCCGTTCCCGGCGTTTCGCTTGAAATACCGAAGATTAAAATACTGTGCTTCAAAATAAGGGTACTGCTGAATAAAGTCAGCATAATACCGCCATGCAGAACACGGTTTATCTTTATTTTTGCTCTTTGCACGTTGGTTTTCGCAAAACTCCGAGAAGCTGGCTACATTAAAAATGCCACCTGCGTTGCAATAGGTGGCTAGGTTCTTATAAATCCCCGAAAATAGGCTTTCGAGATATTTTTCATACCGCATTAGATACGGCTTTATACGGTATTTCCCGATGATAGCAAGCCGCTTGAAAATGCTCTCAATATCGGCAAGCCAAAAATCGGTATCGTATCTGCCGTTGCGGTCATAAGCACAGAACAGATACATTTTTACTTCTTTGTTGGAATGTTCACGGAACATGGCTAATTTACGCTCAATCAGTTCCGCATCGGCTATATCGTCAAAGGCAAAAATCAAATTGCCGTCATACTTTGCTGTGTTAATTATCTGTGCAAAGTATGGAGTTGTTAGTCGAAGGTCTACCCCTTGTTTGAAGCAGAACGGCTTATCAATTCCCCGAAGCCCTTCAAAGTATGCCATCCAATCAGGATGTGCCAAAATATTATCATCAAGGAGCATTATTTTCTTACGGTTCATATCGTAAAACTCGCTTATGGGCGAATGGGTCACGCAGCGGCTGTATTTCTTATTGACACAAAAATCGCAACGGCGAAAACAGCCCCTTGTAAGGAAACCAATTGAGTAATCTGTAAAGCATTTCAGCACATGGGGTTTTACGCCTTTTTGTAACTGCTCGTTTACATAACCGCTATAAAGTTCATAATCCGGGAAGCAATGCTCAACCTCGTCCGGCAATGTTGGGGAATTGTCATAGAAAAACCCTGTACCGCCATAGCTTACATTTGGCTGTAACAGGATTTTATCGGGTACGTGCGTTTTTGTAAAAACTTTGGATATGTAAACCTTGCTATAGCTTTGCAGATTTTCATAATCCGTTTTCAGTATTACTTCATGGCCTTTACCCTTGTAGTAGCCCGCCAATTTCATACAGGCTAGATTAGGAAAACGCCGAATCTTCCGTACATTCTCGGCAAGTTCGGCATCAATAACTGCAATTATAATTATCACCACCCTTCGCACCGTGTTACCCTTAAAGCACAGTATCGGTACGCTTTTTTATAGGACTTGGGTTTTGCTTACCCACGGCAGTTGTATTTTCAGCTTGTAAATTCCTTTCCTTAATTTTTTCCTGCATGAACACAAGCACATCGCTGTAGTCTTTTCCTACAGGCGGCGGCACGGTGTATATATTGATATGGTTATATTCCTCGTTGGTTAAAATCTCTGCACAAATACGCTCCGTGGCATCTCTCCCCGGTTTGTCGTTATCCAAACATAAGTACAGAGTACCAACCTGCGGATTGTTGTCTAAGAAATTTGTTAATGCCAAACTTGAAACACCGCCAAGCGAAAGCCTGTAGCCGTTCCAATCTGCACCGCTTATTTGTGCAATGGAAGCATGGCTCAAACAATCTACAGCACCCTCGAATACATATAGCTTTGAAGTATGGCTCTGTGAATCGTCTGCGGTCGGAGGTATGCAGAACCCAAACTCTTTGCTAGAACCGAACACATCTTTTTTGAAATCCGAATCTGTGGCACGTTCACAGGCAAACTTAGGGTTGCTTTGGCTGTCATAACCGACAAACATACAACCACCTTTGACGGATTCATAGCGATGCTTCTGCTGTCCGTCAACATCATGGTAAATGGGCTTTTTTTCGCCGTCCTCAATATGAAAAAGCGGCTTTCTATAGGTCGTAGACTGGTAAAGTAGTTTATTTTCGATGCACAAGTTTATTACTTTTTCTTCTATACCACGCCCTTTCAGATATTCAATTACGCCATTATTGTGGCTGTTTGCTTTCGGCAATTCAAAAAAAGCCACATATTCATGCTGGCTTGTTGCTTCACGTTTTGGAATATCAGGTGGCGCACGTTTGCCATCCGAAGGGGTAAAATCCTCGCCTGCCAATTCACGCACGGCATCCTTAAACTCCACCCCTCTAACCTTAACGAGAAAATCAATAGCGTTTGTGCCGCCAATGCCACGAGAAAACCAGTTAAACTTGCCGTTACTGATTTTTAGGCTGTCGTGGTCTTTCAGCATATATTCGCCGGGGGCAGATGGTTTTAGATTATCCGGCTCTGTTCTCCGTAAATAGTCTAATAAGCCTATCTCACGCGCCTTTTCTATCTGCTCCTTGGTAACAAAATCTCTTTCCATAGGCTCACCCTCGTTTTTTCGCCTTGCTTTTTTTACGTACAGGGGATTTTAGGCACTTGCCATCGCTTGTATTACATGAAAAGTTAGCCCCAACGAATGGGCAGCCGATACACTTCTTATTTTTGTTATAGCCCTCATGGAATTGAGAGGGTCCGTGATATTCTCTTTTTTTGTCTATTACATTGCTGTTTCTCCTTGGCACGGCATACGCACCTTCCCTTCATAATTATGTTAGTCAACTGAATAGCCTTGTTGCCTGTAGGCTTCACGCAAGCGGTCATACTCCAACTCCTCAACACGCCCTTCAAGCACAAACAGATTTTTGGTACACCTTCGGAGGATAAAAAAAGAAGCTGCCGATAAAGCAACTCCCAATACTACACCCGCCGTTTTCGTTACAGCCATAATTTTGTTTTTTCGGATAGAACCAACTCCTTTTAGATTTTTTTGCGGAAATACAAAACCACCACCTGTTGAAAAAAAGAAGGTGGTGGCTCCGTGGGTAAAACTCCACATCTACAGTATAGCACAGTTGAATCCAAAAATAGTTGACATTTTCACTTGAAAAGTTGACATTTTCGGCTCAAATGTAGCCACATTTGATTTCCACTTTGGTAAACCCTGTGATTAGTGTATATTGAAATGCACCCTCGGCTTGCTTGCTTTGGGTCGTGACTTTTACGGCTTCATATATTCAGAACCGCTGCGGAAAAGCCTGTTTAGCCTTTTTTGAATGGCGTTGACAGTCATAAAATGTTGCTCGGCAATTTCGCTAACGCTCTGCCCATCAATAAAATGCCATCTCGCAATATCCCGAAGCGGTCTGTTGGGGATTTGGTTGATGGCAGTCCATATCTTGTACATTTCAAATTTTAGGGCATTACGCTCCACTAACAAGGATTCCATGATTAAATCCAGCCTTTTTCTGTTTTCAATCACGCCGATAACAAAATCGCCTACCTTGTCACGCTTTTCGTTGCCGCTAGGCATCCCGGTATATACAGGGCTTATGTTCATGGTGCATTTTTCGAGTTCCGCTAATTCGTCCATAGCATCCTGTATATTTTCGTCAAGTTCCATGACTTTAGCCTTAAACCGCTTATATTGGCTTAATTCACGGCGGCTAAACTCAAATACTGCCATAGGCATCCCTCCTTACTGGTCTGAAATTTCGTCTTTGTATTTTTCAAACAGCCATTGCCTTTCCTTGCGTTCAAGTTCAGCATAGTACCGCCTACGTTCTATGTCTTTACAGCCTTTTACAAGCAACTCCACAATCTGCCCCGGTTTTGGCAGATAGCCTTTTTTGTCCGATACGATAAACTCCTGTACTGCCGTTTCCAGCAGTTCGGGGTCGGTGTCCTTAAAGGTTTTGAGCCATATATCTTCAATGATTTCAACGTAGTCTTTGTTGGTTTTCTGGTCTACCGTGTCAAAGAGAACACGCACCCTATAGCACTCACCGATAATTTTGGCATCATGGATAAGTCTTGTAGCATCGTTATTTTCAGCGAGTGGGTTTTGGGGTAAGGCTACAAGGGCTTGAATCGTGTTGTCAGTTTCCATGCTCGTCACACCTTCCCGGCGGCTGCCCGCTCACGCATTTGTTTTTCGATATACTCCACCTGTTTACGTTGAACAGGGTCTAGGGGTTTGCCGTCAACGGTTATTCCGTTGTAGCGTTCTTCCAAAATGGCAGATTGGCAGAATTTATGCGGGTCCAGTTCATCTTCCCACCTGCGGCCGTTTAACCATGTGGCAGGATGGGGGATATAGCGGCCGCCCTCTGCCAACCATTCTTTTGTTTGACTGCGATACTCCAAGGCATTGGCAATCAGGTCAAATAGTGCTTGGTCGGGGTTTAGCTTCACCCATGCTTTTTTTGCTTGTTGCTTGCTTTCCTTGCGAGGGTACAGATTCCAAAACTCGTCAAAGAGAAGTTCTACAGGCTCGACAATTACGCAGTCTTGGGCTGTTTCGTTGGCTGCTTCCGTGTCGGTGGTTTGATTTGGCACACTCTCGCCCGCCGTAGGTGCGGCGGCTCTTTGGGAGTTAGTCTTTTTATCTAATCTCCTGTTGTTAATCTCTTTTTTAATCTCTGGTATTGCATGGCCCAAAATGCCCTGTTGCAACGGCTCAACTTGGGCTAATGGTACGGAGCAAGTTGGGCTGTTGGATTGGCTCAAAATGGGCTGTTCCATTGGCTCAATTTGGGCTGATGGATTGGGGCAATGTGGGCTTTCCGATTGGCTCATTTTGGGCTGTTGCATTGGGCAATTATCTCCGGCATCCGGCACAGAAACATTTTTACTAATCCACTCATCTAATGCCGAGTAGTCAATGGAGTACCATTTTGTTTGGTCTAACTTAATTTTGTTGTAATTGCCTGCGAGGATAAAGCCGAGAGCGGTCAGTTTGGCTATAGTTCGCTTGACTGTGTTAAAACTCCAAAACCTAAAATCCCTATCCCGGTATTCCTGTACCGTGCCATACGTCCAGTAGCGGCCGTCATGGAAATTGGTTGCTGTTGCCTTGTTTTTTTCAAGCCAGTAGTGAAGCTGCTGTAGCACGATTGCTTCATTAAGTCCGATAAGGCAAGCCAATTCGGTGTTTATTACCTTTGGCTCTATGTTGAAGAAAATGTTTGACATTTATTTCTCCCCTTTGGATTGTTTGAACAAATAAAAATGAAGCAACTACGCTTTGCCACTTAAAGGCTTAGTCATGCCTTTTGCGGTTTTGTGCCTGTCGCTTCTTTTTATTGGATTTGCGTTCTTCGTTCAGAATGTTATCTATAGCCGCCTTTGCAGTAGGGTCACGGTATGCCTGTCTATGACGGGCTTGATTGTTATTTTGGCTGCTGCCTTTGTTATCCGTGTCTGTTTTAGTGGTTTTCCAAATGCTAGGGTATACACGGCCATTGATTGTAATATTGCTCAAAAATCATCTCCTTTTTCAGTACATTTGCTTCGCAAATGCGTCCTTCGAGCGGCGGCCTTCTTGCCGCTACCCGATGTTTACATAGTTTGTTGGTGGTTTCTGTGCTTGATTAGAAGCAGAAGAATCACACCCATCTGTATTTTTTTACTTTAACTGCGCTACTGGCTGAATAATGAAATTACAAGGGCAACCGCTGATGATGCACCGCAAAACAAACGGTGCCTTGGGCAACAAAAAAAGACACAGGCAAAATGAGAATGTCCGTGTCTTTCCATGCTATTATGGATTGGGGTTATTGCTGTTCTTGGGAACCGTAAAACTGTTCCCGGTGCTGATGATAAAACTGTAATGCTTCCAGTACCGTTTCTTGTATCGCTTCTTCCGTAGCATCTTCCTTGAAATAGGATTGTACGGTCGAGCGGTCAAGTTTGAAGTTGATTGTCTTTTTGGGTTTCTGCTCTTTAGCGTAAGCATTTAACTCTAAAAACAAATCCGTGCAATGGAGTGGAAACGCTTCATCACCCATTACTGTGTCTGCTGTATATTCAGCGTTCAACCTCTTAATTTCATCGGCTTGTTTCATAGTGGGGGATTTTTGCCACTTCTCCATATTGTGTAGCACAACCCTCTGCCGTTTTTCGCTAAGATACGAAAGCGATACCCCAGCACGGATTGATAGTTCCTCGCTATCCAAATACTCCTTTAGTTCGGGGATTAGGTCATTCAAGCGAATATACCTTGCTACGGAATTTCTTGAAAGCCCATATTTCTCCCCGGCTACTTCGATTGACTTGTTACCCGCTGGGGTACTTGTTTCATCTTCCGAATCATGTACGGCTTCAAGGTTATCGGCTACATCTACATTTAGCAGGGCTTCGACTTCTTTTATTAAATCGGTTCGTCTGCCTTGTTGTTTGATTGAGTTGTAGTAAATCGCAAGGGCTTCCGCACGTTCAGAATGAGGAAGGTCGGAAAATCCACGCTGTAGCAAGTTGCTTATCCTAACAAATACGCTAATTTCTGCATCGGTTAAACCTTCCCTTACTATACAAGGCACTTCTTCAAGCCCTGCAATTTTGCCACATTCAAGGCGGTTATGCCCTATGAACACTTCATATTCATACTGTCCGTCAGCTTCGTTTGGGGGAAGCGGTATTACAATCAGCGGAGATAAAATGCCGTAATCCCTTATGCTCTCCACCATATCATTAAAGCGTTCGCCCTCGTACAGCCTAAACGGATGCTTACGGTAGTGTTTTAGCTTGTTTACGCTAACATATATAATTTTTTCGCCATTGCCGTTTACTATGGTTTCAGTAGTTGGCATAAACAAGGCATTGCTTGTTGGCTTTTTTAACTCAAAGGAAGGTTTACTCATAGCCCAATACCTCCATTGCAAAATCATTGTACGCTTCCGATACCCGGTTATGCTTTACGGCAACAATCGGCAAACCTTGGCTCTGCTGCTTGCTTACTTCTACGGATAACGGGACCGCTGTGTTAAAGATGTTCGTATACTCTGCATAGTTTTCGTTTACTATCTCGCCAACTTCCCTTTGAAATTTGCTTCGTCCGTCCAGCATGGTAATAAGTATGCCGAGAACCTTTAGGCTAGGGTTTAGGTATGTTTGGACGGAAGAAACGCTCTGCATAAGGGCTTCAACACCTTTTGCCCCAAAATACTGGGCTTGCACAGGGATAATAATTTCGTCCGATGCGGTCAAAGCGTTTACTGTGAAGATGCCGAGGGAAGGTAGGCAGTCTATCAATATGAAGTCATAATCTGCCTTGAATTGCTCCAAAAACGATTTTAACACCGTTTCACGCCCAATTGTGTTCATCAGCGTAAGTTCCAAACCTGCCAAGTCAAGGCTTGACGGTATGAAGTCTACGCCGTGAGCGGTCAAAACAAACTGTTCTTTTGTGTCAAAGTTGTAAATTTGCTGCCCGCCGCCTGTTCTCTTGTTGATTTCACTTTGAAGCAAATCCGCAAGTTTTATGGGTATTTCATCGGGGTTGGCGTAACCCATGCCCATTGTTAGGTTAGCTTGGCTGTCTAGGTCTACAGCTAAAACCTTTTTACCCATCTGAACGAGGGAAACGGCTAGGTTGATGCAAGTGGTTGTCTTGCCCACGCCGCCTTTTTGATTGATGATAGAAATAATTTTACACATAAGGAAATCCTCCGATTTTGCAAATATTTGTCATAAACACACAAGTTTGAAACTTGTCCACGTTTTGCTGTAAAATCATAACGCCAAAAAACCTAGTGTTTATGCCGTTCTTGTGGTATTTGCAAGTGAGTTCCTTAAATAAACATCTCCAACCAACGGCGTATGCTCGAAAAATACGCCGAGGACAACGAGCTAACACCCTACGAATCAATATCGGATGACGGCTATTCCGGCACGAGTTGGAGCAGACCCGGTTGGGAGCGTGTCATGGAACTTATCGAGGCGGGCAAAGTGTCCGCCTTGGTGGTTAAAAATCTCGATAGGATGGGACGCGACCATTTACGAGTTGGGCTTCTGCTAGAACGGTTTAAGGAGCGTGACGTAAGATTCATAGCGATTTCGGACGGCATCGATACAATTTCCGGCGATGATGATTTTACGCCGTTTCGTGCGATTCTTGCGGAGTGGTACGCGAAAGATTGCTCACGCAAGGTGAAGGCGGTTTTTCAGTCCAAAGGTAACAGTGGAAAGCCGTTAAATATGCAACCTGTATACGGATTTATCCGCGACCCTAATGACAAAAATCAACGGCTCATTGACCCCGAAGCGGCGGCAATAGTACGGCGTATTTTCCAAATGACGATTGAAGGTGTTGGGCCATTTCAAATCGCACGAATTTTATGTACAGAGTGCGTAGAACGCCCATCATACTATTTCGTCCGAACAGGCATATTACCTGATTCAAAAAGGTGCGACCACGACCGTAAATATAATTGGGATGGCTCGGCAGTCATAAAGATTATCAAGCAACCCGAATACAAGGGCGATATGGTGAACTTTAAGACATCAACGCCATCATACAAGAGCAAGCGGTACATTTTCAACCCACCGGAAAAGTGGGTGGTGTATGAGAATTATTACCCTGCGATTGTTGAGCGTGAAACATGGGAACTGGCGCAAAAATTACGCAAGACACGCCGCCGCCCTGTGTTCGGGGAAACTAACCCGCTGACGGGTCTGCTCTATTGCCGAGATTGCGGCGCGAAGATGAGTAACCGTAGGCACATCAAAGACATGGGCGATGAAAACGGCGTGGGCAGAACGTACAAAAGTGATACCTATGAATGTTCCACCAATCGCGTTAAAGCCGCACGATTTATTGCGATGTGTTCCCTGCACTTCGTAACCTCAGGCTG
>Ga0209755_10006876_pt1 | contig 12456 bp, 11 predicted proteins | sample TergutCo191P1_FD_187301 | JGI IMG/M metagenome (GOLD analysis project Ga0209755, IMG submission 187301) | Cornitermes sp. P1 segment gut microbial communities from Petit-Saut dam, French Guiana - Co191P1 (SPAdes) (version 2) | ecosystem: Host-associated > Arthropoda: Insects > Digestive system... | reverse complement strand
AGGGCAAACAGGCTTTTCCCCCGGCTTTCCTCCATGCGGATTACTCCCACCCTGGTCTCCCTGGAAAGAACGTAAAGCAGCACCGCCTTTATCGTCATTAACACGAATGCGTTGAGGTAAAGAATCCGCATTGCGGGAACCAGCGTGAGCCGTGAAAACAGTATCGCCGAAATCGGCACGAAGAAAACCGAAAACTGCCCGAAGATCATCATAAGGGAATTTATCGCGGTAATCTTGCTCTTTTCTGCGTCCTCGATAAGCAGGCAGTTCCATGAGTTGGTGGGAACCTGCATCGCCCCGTTTAGCAGTGCGGCGACCGCGAAGAACCAGAACCCTTCGGCCCTCCACCAGATTATGCAGGGGATACTCCACGCCAGAAAATCGAAAACCGCCGTCGCCTTTCGCCTGCCCAGCTTGTCCGTGATTGGCCCGCTAAGAAAGGCGAAAACGCCCTGCGAAAGCATGGCGATTGTCGCTGTAAGCCCCACCTGAAAATCGTTAAGCCCAAGGGCAAGCATAAACACGGATGCGTAGGGGAGGCACAGGTTCATGGAAAGCCCCCACAGGGGTTCGGTGTAGATGCATGCCTTGGGATTTCCTTTCAAACCTTTGAGTGTTTTTATGAGTGATTTGTCCAAAATTGCCGCCAAATACCGTGGTGTGTGTTTAGTTTACCGTAAGGGTATTTCGGATTTTGTTCAAGGGGGCGATTGCTTTTCCCTCGGGTGGGTAGTACAGTAATGTTTTATGAACGACAACGAACAGGGTGATCTTTTCGACGAGGGCGACGGTGCCGAAAACAGGGAACAGGTCTCCGAGACGGACATGCACGCACTTGCCGGGCTGTACTCGGATGCGGGAATCGATCTCTCCGCCCTGCCGCCGGAGTCAGGCCGCCTCTATGAGCTTTCCGTAAATGCCTTTAGTGCGATAGTTCATGCACGAATGAGCGAACTGCCAATCTCTGCGGAAATATCACGTTTTGAGCGGAAAATCCTTGCGGCTGCGGATGCGACGGGTATGGCGGTCAACGCCGCCGTGGCTGCCGCTCGTGACAGAACGGAAATCGCCATGCGGCAGTCGGCGGAGATTGCGGCCGAGGACAGGGGCGACCCCGATGCATGTACCGTGTACGAAGCGGCACACAAGGTTCGTCATGAAATTTGTCGGATAAGGGGGTTGTTGCGTTTTGCCCCTGGCGAAGATGGTGTGTACGCCGCTCTTTGCGCCCCCGACCACTTTATTCTGCCGGCACTTGGGGGGCATTTCAAAAAACGTTTTGGGGGAGCACCCTGGACCATCATCGACGAGAAACGCCGTTTCCGCCTGCGTTACGTTCCGAAAAAGCCGTTTGAATTTTCTCGCATCGGCGCAATTCCCAAAGCCTTGAAAAAACCGTCCGATGGCAAATGGGAAAACCTGTGGCGACAATACCACAAAACCATCAGCAACGAAGACAGGCGCAACCCAGGCTTACAAAAACAGTTCCTGCCACAACGTTACTGGAAATACTTGACGGAGATGCAGGATACCTCTAAAAACCCTGACTGAGTTTTTGGATTTTATGTTAACAACCTAACACCTTATCCTTTTGCGCTTAAAGTCCACCGCATTATCGGTACGAATATCAATGCTTGTCTCCGCTCAAAGCGGCAATCCGTTCATTGCTCTTTTTGATCCTGCGGGACAGGTTTTCGATAATGGAACGATCCAGGTTGGTATCGTTGCCGATGATTGCATCAAAAAGAGGGGCCGGCAATGCAAGTGCGGAAACGTTGGTCTTTGCCATGATTGTGGCGGTACGGCCTTCCGCAAGTAGGTAGCTCATCTCGCCCAGGAAAGAGCCTGGCTTTAGGGTGCCCGCGGAACTGCCTGGACCACACGGTGACGGTATAAGTACCTCGACCTCGCCTTCCAGCAGAAAATAGACCTCGGTTCCATCGTCTCCTTTTGACAGAACGATCTCGCCCTCCTGATAAGATCGATAATATTTTTTTAGCTTTCCATCGGCGGAGGAAAACAGCCTTAGTATCGGTTTGGATCCTGATGGCTGATCATTTCCTGTCACCTTGGTTCTGCTTTCCCTCAACCTCAAGAAAAGAAGGGCCTCGAAGGAATTTATTACGGCGGCAAACTGGGCCCCGAAAAAGAAAAACAGGAAGAAGAAATACACGTTTACCAGCAGGATGACAAGATCCGCCAAGGTACCGTAGAGGAAATTGTACCTGGGCTGTCTTAGCAGTATCTCCAACAACATTGCTGCGACCCCGTAGGCGACTACGCAGAAAATACCGCCCCAAAGTGCGGAAAGCTTGTCCGGGGGATTCGCTGGAATCAAACGATACACAAGATATAATAGAGAGGCTAGTGCGACAGGCTGGAAAGCCCAATGACCAAACAGATACGCAAAAAAATGTATGAACCAGGTGTCTGGAAAAAACCCGGCGGCGTCGTAAAGACGCAATGCCGTCCTGGAAGCCAGTATCATTGCCAGCATGATAATAAGTATCGCGAATTCGATGCCCAGCGTTACCAGATTGTCCTGTACAGGGTTTCGTCTTTTGGTTCCCGTAAAAACAATCTTAAGCCCCCGGTGCAACGAAACCGCAAAAATCCTGCCGGCCCAGAGAATGCTTATGATGGAAATAAAAGCTGGAATACCTGGCGGTGTGGCAATCAGAAAATCAACGGCTGGCCAATATTCGTCAAAGGCAATATCCAGAAAGGGAATGTTCTGCAATAGGGCCACGGCTGCTTCAGGTGCGGCCTGGAAGGCACGAATCAGGAAAAACGATGCTATCAATAGCATGGGTGCTGCGGAAAGCAGGAAGCCGAAAGCGCTCGCTGCGGCATGGTTCGCGAGGCCATTCCCTGTAAAGAACTGCATGGTGATAAACAGGTGCTGCGTAAATGTTTTGGCGACTGTCCTGATTTTCTTCTGCAACGATTCCCCCTTATGTTTCGACCGCTGGTTTGCATCATACCCATTTTTAGGCGGCCTGAAAAGTCTGTGCATGGTGGGTTTTAACACAAAATTAACAGGGATTTCTTGCTTCCCTAACATTGGCACCGTAAAACATACCCATGGGTACCTTGGTCGAGATCGCCGAAATGCTTTACAGATTTGCTCTGGATGTCTATACTTGGAAAAAACTGGGGATGAAAGAGGGAATGGCATGAATACACGAATGGCATTATTGGAAGAGCTGAACCGGCTGCGGCACGATATTCTCGCAATGGCTACACGGGTGGAAGAGGATTTAGGCAAGGCCCTGACGGCCCTTCGCACCAACGATACCGAACTTGCGAAGGAGGTCAAGGCTGGCGATGCCGTGGTCAACGCCCTTCAGCTTAAGATCGAGGACGAGGCGGCCATCGTGCTTGCCACCCAGCAGCCGGTGGCCAGGGATTTACGGGAACTTGTCACGATTTTTAAACTGACTGGCAACCTTGAACGGGCGGGGGATCATGCCGTGCATCTGGCGAAGGCCGCTCTCAAGCTTGCCGGCGAACCTCCCTTCCGCTCGATGGAACGTCTGGAACGCATGGCGGAGGTCGGGCAGGAGATGATTCGTGCGGCAATCTCGGCTTTTCTTTCGCAGGATGCGGCGGCGGCAAGGAAGGCCGCCGCGCTTGACGACGCAATCGACGGGGAACACAAGGCTCTTATCGAAGAGGTACTCAGCCTTGTGAAGGAGCACCCCAGGCTTGTCAAAAAGGCGCATCGACTTATCAATACCTCGGGTCATCTGGAAAGGCTGGGGGATCATATCACCAACATCTGCGAGGGAATTATCTACATGGTCGAAGGTCACCATGAGGAACTGAATGAGTAGCGAAACCAACGCCCTCGGCGATGGGGCTCAGGCGACGGTGCTTATCATAGAAGACGATTCTGAAATTCAGGAACTGCTTGCTGTCTCGATGGCCAGGGAAAACTGGAAACTGGTGCAGTCGAAAAGCGGCGAGGAGGGGCTTGACTACCTTAAGAACCGCCGGCCCGACTGCATCCTCCTGGACATAATGTTGCCCGGCATAGACGGGTTAAGGCTCATAAAAAAAATAAGGGAGCTTGAAAATTGCCAGGGTGTGCCGATCATCATGACCACCGCCAGGGGAGAGGAGTCCGACATAATAACAGGGCTTGAACTTGGGGCGGACGATTACGTCGTAAAGCCTTACAGTCCCAAGGTGCTTATAGCCAGGGTTAGGGCCGGCCTTAGGCGGCAGGAGGAGGCATTCGCTTCGACGGAAACGTCGGCTTCCAAGGAAGCGTTCGCTTCCAGCGAAGTGGGGACGGAACGTAAAGGCAAGGTTTGGCAGCAGGGAAAAATACGGCTGGATGCCGACCGCCACGAGGCTTTCTGCGATGAAGCGCCCCTGGACCTCCTACCCACCGAATTTGCCCTTCTGCGGCATTTCCTTTCCAACCCCGAAATCGTGTTTACCCGTGGCCAGCTTATCGCCGCAATCAAAGGGCCTGACTACCCGGTAACGGATAGGGCCGTTGACGTGCAGATACTTGGCCTGCGAAAAAAACTTGGGGATGCGGGCGCAATGGTGGAAACGGTAAGGGGCATAGGTTACCGTTTTAGGACGGCAGGGTGATCACCTATAAGAAGGCTTTTTTCGTCCCGGCCCTTGTCGGCCTTGGGTTTTCCGCTGTCTTCGTGCTTTCTGCCTTCGTCATTGTATCGGACACCTTTGCTGCCTTCCTCCTGTGGCTCGCCGCTTTTCTGACAATCGCCGCCCTTTCCGTGATACTCCTGTTTTTACGTTCCCTTTCGTACTCGGTGCGGCAATTCTCGGAAATCGTTTATGGGGAACCCGGGGCCAGGGCTGGCTGGGGAATTGGGTCGCTCCCGGAAACCATCCTGCCGGCCCTGGAAAAGGCCATGCGGGATATGGCAGCGGAACTTAACCGCCGTGCCGAGGATGCCGAGGCGGAAGGCCGGCAGTACCTGGCCATACTCAACGGAATGTCCGAGGCGGTTCTGGCAATGGATCGTAATCTTGTCCTGCGTCTGGCGAACCACCGTGCCTGTTCCCTTTTTGCCCTTGACGAATGGCAAGGTTCTTCCCTGCTTAAGGCCACCCGTTCCACCGTGCTGGAAAAAGCCGCGCAAAAGGTTCTGGAGAGTGGCAACCCTGGGGAAACAAAATTCAGGCTGCGGAAGTCCCACGGGAGGAACGGAGCTCCTCGCAATACGGAACAGCTCTTTCGGGTTTTTGCCGCACCGCTTGCGGTACTGGACAAAAGGCTGGATATAGAGGGCGTGGTCATCGTCATGGAGGACGTTACCCGGCTTTCCAGGCTTGAGCAGGTGCGCAAGGACTTTGTCGCCAACGTTTCCCATGAGATTCGCACCCCCATTCAGGTTGTAAAGGGGTTTTCGGAAACCCTGCTGGACGATCCCTTGTTCGATGACACGCCCCAAGGGGAAAACCATCTTCGCCGCTTTGTCGAGATTATCCGCAGGAACGCCGTGACCATGGAAAACCTTGCCAACGATTTGCTTTCCATCGCCAGCCTGGAAAACAAGGACAGCGCCCTCGGCGAAAGGGAGATGCAGCCGCTTGCTCCGCTTTTCGCCGAGGCGATACTTTCGGTGGGCCTTCATGCGGAAAAAAAAGGGACAAGGCTTGTCGTGGACTGCCCAGAGGATCTGAAGGCGGCCGTTCACGGCTCGCTTATCATACAGGCGTTGATCAATCTTTTGGACAATGCGGTAAAATACTCGCCGAAAAAATCACAGGTACGGGCCTCGGCCTACAGAAGAAACGGGAAGATGGTGCTGGAAGTGAAGGACGAGGGCATAGGGATTTCCTCCGAGCATATAGGCCGAATCTTCGAAAGGTTTTACCGTGTTGACCGTGCCCACAGCCGTGAATCGGGGGGGACGGGCCTGGGGCTTTCGATAGTGCGTCACATAGCCCTTTTGCACAAGGGAAAGACGGAAGTCGAAAGCCACGCAGGCGAGGGATCTGTCTTTAGGATCGTGTTCCCGGCGCACCAGTAAGCACTATCACCAACCCCAATCCCCCTCGTCCTCAACGATATCGAGAAGCTCGATGGTAAAGATCAGCGTCGCAAATGGGGGGATTACCTGTCCGGCACCGTGCGCCCCATACGCCAGGTGTGAAGGGATGTAGAAGCGGAAAATGCTTCCCACGTTCATAAGCTGTATGCCTTCGACCCAGCCGGGTATCACCATTTCCAGGGGGATTACCTCCGGAAAGCCCCGTATGTGGGAACTGTCGAAGATGGTGCCGTCGATAAGGGTGCCCTCGTAATGGACGAGCACTGTCTCGGCTGCGGTTGGCCTTGGGCCGTCCCCCTGTTCGATTACTATGTACTGAAGACCGCTTTCGGTCTGGATTATTCCCGGGACCGTGGCGTTTGACGCAAGGAACAGCTCTTCCATTATCCGCAGTTCCTCCGCCCGTCTTTCCATGGCCCGTTCAAAGGCGATCTGCACGAGTTCCATGGCCTCGTATCGATCAAGCAATAGCTCTTCCTCGTCCCGTTCCATAGCGGCCATCAAACCCTCGACGAAGGCGGCGTAGTCGATTTCCAGGCCTGCCTGCCTAAGATCAAGCCCCACCGTCATTCCAAAGGCATAACTCGTTCTGGCCCTGTCCCCGACCATGTCGATGTCGTCCCTTATTCCCCGTGCCTGGGCCTCCAGGCCAACAAAAAGAAGGCAAAGTGCAAGCGCAAACAGTTTCATGGTTCTACTCCTTATGAAATATTAGTGATCGTGCCCGATGTCGATGATCTCAAGCAGTTCGACTTCGAATATTAGCGTCGAAAAGGGGGGAATCTGCGGACCCATGCCGTGGGGGCCGTAGCCCAAGTCCGATGGGATAAAGAACCGATAGATGCTGCCGGTGGTCATGAGTTGGAGACCTTCGGTCCAGCCCGGAATGACCCCCATAAGCGGAAATTCCACCGGCATACCGTGAAAGTGGGAACTGTCGAAGATTGTGCCGTCGATGAGCGTCCCCTCGTAGTGTACACGTACCGTGTCGAAGGCGGTTGGCCTTGGGCCGCCCCCCTCGACGATTACCTCGTACTGAAGTCCGCTGGCGGTAACGATTACTCCCGGTCTTTGCGCGTTTTCCGCAAGAAACTCGATTTCCCGTTGCCTGCCTACATCGATCCGTCTTTCCATTAAGACGGTGTATGCATTCTGGAAAACCTCGGCGGCCTCCTCCATGGTGTACCTGGTTTCGCCCCTAAGGGCATCCTGCATTCCCCTGGCGAATTCCTCCATGTCGGGGAATATTCCACTCATTCTAAAGTTCATCCCCAGGTTCATTCCCAAGGCATAGCTGCCGCTTCCGTCGAAGACCGTTTCCCCCGGCGGCGCAAAGGAGCCCGTTCCGGTCCTGCCGCACCCAGAAAAGCCGAAGGTCAACCCAGCAACGGCGGCGATTAAAAAAATAGTGTGTTTCATGCCCTAAGCATACCCCTTAATCGGGTTTGTGGATAGCCTTTCGAGGACTGCGTCATGTCATGGCCCCAAAACGCCTAAAACACCACCGCAAACAAACGCATAACCGTCTGCAGGCACTTTTCGTACCAGGGCCTTTGTAGCCATGCCTCAAGCTCGATTTCCTCGCAAATGGCAAATGTTTCCATCATATCCTTTTTGATGTCCTCAATCACCGGGGAACCGCATATCCATACGCCGTTTTCGTAGTGCAGGTAATAACTGCGAAAGTCCATGTTTATTGTTCCTATAACCACATGCTCGTCATCGCTTATGATGCCTTTTGCGTGAACAAATCCAGGCGTGTATTCAAAAATCCGCACGCCGGCTTCCAGCAGGGTTTGATAATTGGATAGTGTTACCAAATGCACGAACCATTTGTCCCACTTTTTGGGAACCATAATCCGCACGTCCGTTCCCCCCTTTGCGGCGACACGCAGGGCATCCAACATGGTTGCGTCCACGATTAAATAAGGTGTCGCAATGTAAATGTACTTCCTGGCGTTGTAGATAAACATTTTGTATATGTTTTTCGCAATATAATCGGCATCCACCAAAGGCCCATCCATGAACGGTTGATAGAATCCCTGGCCCTCACGGGATACGGTTGGACGGTATGCCTCGTAGTCCGAACGAGCCTTGGTTTCCCCGTCCCACATTTGCAGGAACGCCACAGTCAAACTCCAGACGGCCTCCCCCTCAAGTCGGATTGCCGTGTCCTTCCAATGGCCGTGCTTGGGGTAGGCGTTGATATACTCGTCGGCGATATTGAGTCCACCGGTATAGCCCACATTCCCGTCGATAACCGCAATTTTCTGGTGATTGCGGTTGTTGAAATAATATCTGGAGATAATTCCGTGGACATCGCTAAAGCGCAGAATCTGTATATTGTGCGCTTTAAGTGTCTTGAATACCTTTTGGGGGAAGACAAGGATGCTGCCGATATCGTCCATCATGACCCGTACCTCGACGCCTTGCCCAGCCTTGCGTATCAGGATGTCCTGCATCCTGCCCCACAGCTCGCCCTGACTGATGATAAAATATTCCAGAAAGATAAACCGCTCGGCTTTTTCCATATCTTTCAACATTGCGTCAAAGTGCAGCTCACCCACGGGGTAGTATTCGCACTGCGTGTTTTTGTACAAGGGCTGTCCCTTTCGACCAAGGTAGCCGGCGATCCTTTTCTTGTCCGGATGGACGTTGCCGAGGTTGGCGTAAACCTCTGGGTCTTTCTTCAGGAAAGTCGCGCCGTGGGCCATGGAGGCGCGCAGTGTCTTGTTTCTGTCCCCGATGATATCCGATGTGGAAAAAATGAGATACAGAAACAAACCGTAAACAGGCAATGCCAGGATTATTATGACCCACTTAATGGAATAGGGGTTGTTTCTCTTGATAACGATGTAGGCCACGGCAACAAAGGAGATGGCATAAATCACGTTATAAACTGTTGTGGCCCAATACCTTATGATGATGGTTATCACCAGCAGTAGGATAAGTTCGATAATCATGGTCAGGACAAAGCCCGCGATTCTTAGCACCCCACTCCACGCCACAAATTTCCGACGGGGCGGATTTTGTTTTGCGCTATCTGTTCTCTCCCTCGATTTCGATGCTTCCGGCACGGGTACCATACTTCCTTTTTAAGAATTTCCCACCATAATACCCCAGCAGCCCAAGCAGTGCAAGACAGGCAAACAAAATCATTGCGAGCCGATACGCCCCCTGAATAATGCTGTTCCCCGCAAACACGGAAACAAGTATGCCTGGCAGTCTGGCGGTTATGCTTAAAAACGTGAACCACCAAAATGCCAACGGGGTGAGGGCGAAGATATAGGTCAGGGCATCTTTGGGTGTGCCTGGTATAAAAAACAGGAAAAGCACCAGAGGGGTAAGTCTTATCTTACCATTGAGGAATCTGTACTTTGAAACGTCGCCTTCATCGACGAACAGGCGCAACACTCGGTTACCAAAACGGTGCGTCAAAGCGAATATCGTGGCGTTGGCCAGCACTATCCCTACAAGAATGACCGCAAGCCCACCGATTGGGCCATAAAGTACTCCGGCGACTATCTGTATCGGTCCTCCTGGGATAAACGCCAGCACAATCTGCACGTATTGTATCCCAAGCAAAACAAGCCATCCGCCGATTCCCAGCGAGGCTATCCTTTCCTGGAACGTGGCGAACACGTCCGGATCGTGCAACGACATCATCCACCAAATGCCAAACGCAGTACAGCCCAGCATGATCGTACCCCAAACGATCAACCCCAATATTTTCGGACGGTTTGTCTTTTTTTTACCCACTTCTATAATATCGCCATCTCTCATAACCAAAATCAAGTCCGTGCATAATTGGACCTCTTGCGAATACCAAAACGCTTCATGCGCTCCCGATGGAAATCCACGAAGGATGGAATGGGTAACAAAGCCCTTGGCACGAAATATTCATAAACATAGATGTATTTTAAGGATAGGCTCTTAACTTCCAGCTGGGTATACCCTGGGTACGCGCTTGTTGATATTGCAGACAATCTCGTAGGGAATGGTACCGATCCCTTGCGCAAGGGCATCGGCACCAGGGGCAGGGCCGCCGAAAACAACCGCATCGTCCCAGCGGCGGACTTCCTGGGCTGGGTTGGGGCCAAGATCGACCATGCACTGATCCATGCAGATAGTGCCCACCTGCGGATATGCCCTGTCGCCGATTGTCACCTGCCACCTGTTGCTTGCCAGTCTGGGCAGCCCGTCGGCATAGCCAACCGGCAACACGGCGATTACGGTATCCTGCGGCGCAATCCAGGTTCTGCCGTAAGATACGGATTCGCCTTTCCTAACCTTTTTCGTAAGCACCACCTTGGTTTGCAGTTCCATTACCGGCTCCACTTGCAGAGGCGGTGCCGATACCTGGCCTGCCTCCTCGACGGCCTTGTAGCCGTACAGCAGAATCCCAGGCCGCACCATGTCGAACCAGGCCTTTGGGTGAAGTATTATTGCCCCGGAGTTCGCGGCGTGGACAATGCCAGGGTCCAAACCTACCGCCCGTATGCCTTCCAGGGCTTCGTGGAAAAGGGCGATTTGCCGTTCCGTGTAGGCAAGGTCTTCCCGGGCGGCGGAATCGGAAACGGCGAGGTGGGTGGCGGTTCCTGCGTATTCTAGTGCGGCGCAGGCGGCCAACTGCTTTGCCAAGGCGAGGGCTTCCCTTGGTGCACAGCCCAGCCGCCCCATGCCTGTGTCGATTTTAAGATGAATGGAAAGCCGCACATTTGCCGCCGCCGCCGCACAGTCCAGCGTTGCGGCGAATTCGCCGTCCGAGACAAAGGGGGAAAGCCTGTTTTCGATGATCTGGGGGATTTCCTCCGGCAAGGGCTGGGAGAAGAGCAGGATAGGTGCGGCGATTCCTTCCTGCCGCAGTATCGCCCCTTCCTGTACCGTGGCTACCCCAAGGCAGGATGCCCCGGCTTCAAGGCTTACACGGGCGATGGCCAAAGCCCCATGCCCGTAGGCGTCGGCCTTTACCGCCACGCATACCTGCCGTTCCGGTCCCACCCGTCTTTGCACGGCACGTAGATTCCCGGCGAATTTGTCCAGGTGGATTATTGCCCTGGTTGCTCTCGTGGCAACGGCCTTTCCCTGCTTCTTGCGTTCGCTGCTTTTCACTCCAAGATTGTATACGAGGTTCGGGGGTTTAACAAGGAAACGGAAAAACTGACAAATACGGCGAATCTGTCATGGCGAAAGACGACACAGCGAAAAATGGCTTTGTGACCTGGTAGATCTTGCGATTTTTGAAAAAACTGGCAGTTTTATGCTTTACACTTCCAGCTTATTGTGTTACTATTATGCGGACTGGTAATTCATTCGAACGCCTTACTTGCATAGTTGGATTTCCCGAAAAACAAGATTGCCTGTTTGATGGGGTTCGTGAAAGTGTACGGAAACGGCGGCTGTTCTGCGGTGTTGCAAAATCACGAAGGAACAGTTATATACGAAAGTTTCGCATCGTGCAAATCTTCGTCCGTGACGAAGGCTTGTATGAAAAAGTATACACTTGATCTTTATTTGGTACCCCCCCATTTCATTCGTAAGAAAAATACCGAATAGGGGCTTACTCGACTTAGCTGACAAAAACAAGTCTCGCAAAAGGCCGGTCTTAGCCGGTCGCTTACGGGTAAATCATGCTGCCCCATGGCCGTTCGCTGTTTCTGGAATAGATTTACTTTCGTTTCATGTGTTTATAGTTTCGTTAAAAACCAAACGCCTAAAACCATGGGTGGTGGGTTTGTATGTCCTGCCCGTTGGGTGGGATCATCTTCTGGATCGACCGCCTAGCAAAGGAGAAGGCGGGAAATCCAAAAAAGGAGCTTTTGGTGATGAGGAATGCAAAGCTTTTCGGAATTATCGCTCTGGTGGCGATAATCGGGTTCTCGATTACGGGGTGTTCGACGGACACGCCCGAACCAACAGTAACCGGTGTCACGGTAAGCCCTGCCTCCGTCACTTTGGCAAGTGGCGAAAGCCAGGATTTTTCCGCCACGGTTGAGGGAACAAACAGCCCTCCGACTACCGTTACGTGGACGGTCGAGGGTGGTGCTTCCGGAACCTCTATTTCCACGACTGGCCGCCTTAGCGTTGCTGCGAACGAAACAGCCGCATCGCTTACGGTACGGGCGACCTCGACGTTCGATACCACCATGAGCGGGACGGCAACCGTTACCGTAGCCGCTCCTCCAGCCGCAACCGTAACCGGCGTCACGATAAGCCCTGCCTCCGTCACTTTGGCAAGTGGCGAAAGCCAGGATTTTTCCGCCACGGTTGAGGGGACGAACAGCCCGACGACGACAGTTACATGGACGGGAGGCCACTGAAAAAACCTCGTTTTTTCGTTCTAAAAGCCGGGGGTTACAAGTTTATCCACAAGATGACGCATGGACGCTTCTTGATGTCCGGGAAGATAAAATTG
>Ga0209755_10006875_pt1 | contig 12457 bp, 9 predicted proteins | sample TergutCo191P1_FD_187301 | JGI IMG/M metagenome (GOLD analysis project Ga0209755, IMG submission 187301) | Cornitermes sp. P1 segment gut microbial communities from Petit-Saut dam, French Guiana - Co191P1 (SPAdes) (version 2) | ecosystem: Host-associated > Arthropoda: Insects > Digestive system >... | reverse complement strand
ATGAAAGAGTAATCTGGCGGTACGATCCAATCATTCTAACAAACGTTACCGATACTGATTTTCACATGAACAATTTTTTCGCGCTTGCAAAAAATTTGGCGGGAGCGGTAAAACGGGTAGTCATCAGTTTATATGACGAGTATAAAAAAGCGGCAAAACGTATTTGCGAATTGGAGCTGGCTGGAAAATTGCAAATGCTCAACACGGAAGATGAAGGCGTCATGAACGATATTCGCGGTATGTTAAAAAGTCTTGCCAAAATCGCGCAGGCATACGGCATACAAATTCAAAGCTGTGCCGAAAAAGAAGACTTTTCGCCGCTTGGAATCATGCCCGGCGCATGTATAGATGCTTCACTGATCGAAAAACTCTGCGTTAATAAAAAAATTACAGGTGCACAGCCTGCGCGCGATAAATACCAGCGCCCAAATTGCTTATGCTGCCAAAGTAAAGACATAGGCTCATACAACACCTGCGCCGCGCATTGCGTGTATTGTTACGCGTCTTAGTTACTTCGCTTTCTGGCGCTTTACTTCATAAAGCAGAACGCCTGCCGCGACAGAAACATTCAATGAATCGATTCGTCCCGATGACGGTATCCCGACAAAGCCGTCGCATCTTTCGCGTAACAGACGCGAGATACCGCTGCCTTCGCTTCCCAGTACAAGCGCCACTTTGCCGCTTAGTTTAACCTTGTAAACTGCTTCGCCCTCCATGTCGGCGCCGTAAATCCAAAAGCCCGCTTCTTTAAGGTCTTCTATCGCGCGGACAAGATTTGGCGTTTCCGCCTGCGCAACCCACGAGACGGCGCCTGCCGAAGTTTGGGAAATAATCGCGGCATGTTTTGCGTTGCGCCGGTTTCGGCACACAACCAAATCTACGCCAAACTGGTCACAGCAGCGAAGGATCGCGCCGTAGTTGTGCGGGTCTGTGATTTCATCCAGGACAAGCACAAGCGACTCGGCGTTTTCGTCAAGTTCGGCAATAAAATTTTCAAGGCTTATGTCTGCGCGGCCTCCTTCATCTTCTACATGAAGCGCAATGCCGCGATTGTCGGGCGCAAGACCGTCAAGTTCAAAAGTACCGGTGCGTTCCAGCCGGATTTTATTATTTATTGCGAGAGTTACAATTTCTTTTGCGCGCGGACCTGCTTTTGCAACAAGCAATGGGCCGCATGGACGCCCGGATTTAATACGCTCTTCTATTGCGTGAAAACCTGTTAAATACATCATGTTTTATAACCTTTAAATTTTTTTACGAAATCGCAGGGGCGATAAGTCATTTTTGCCTGACGCATTCCTTCGTTTCCAAGATCCTGTTCGCGGTTAATATAGGTAAAAAAGTTTGGGAGAGAAGAAGCAAATGATTGATTCACATATTGATAAATGCCTCTATATTCGCCGTCTATGGCTTTTTCAAAATGAGTTACAAACATTCTTCCCCTTGCAAGACTTTCTCCCATGCAGAAAGCGGCAGGTTTTCCATCTATATAAAAAATTGAACCGCGAAGAGCCAGAGTGTCAAATAAATCAAGCGCCTCTTTTGTCGATTTGTAATCGCCGTCGTTTCCGTTTCTCCCAATCGCATCAAGCCGCCAGCGTTCCAATACTTCAATCGCCTGCGGAATTAATGCGCTTGTAAGCTGTTTTTGTTCGTGATTGGGATATGCGCTTAAAAAATTATTAACGTGGTTTTTCTTTTTGTGAAACTTTTTCCCGGCAAGCTCTGCAAGTTCTTTTCTGTAATATAAATAATCAAAATTATCCCTGTCTTCTTCAAATATAATTCCGCGTTTTTCCAAATCTTCTTTAACAGGAGATAAAACAGTTTCTGAAATATTTTTCCAGTAATCGTGGGTTTTAAATAAATGCTCCAAAGTGTCAGGCGGCGGAGCTGCGCACGGCGTCATAAAAAATGTTTTTTTTTCGCTGCCTGTTTCATTTGAAAGAGTCTGTTCGCCCGAAATTATAAAGCCGCCTTCTTCTCCGTTACGCGAAATTCGGTAATTGTATTTGTTCCTAAAAAGGTAAAGACCGGAAAAAGTAAATTCAGAAACGCCGTCAAACGTAAGAGAAAGGCGCGGATGCAAATCTTCTTTAAGCCCGGTATCCAAAGGGATAAAATCCGGGTAACATGGCGTTGTCATTGCTGTGTTTCGATTTTTTCTATCTCCGCTTTTTTCTTTTTGACAAATTTATGCGAGCCTACCAATATGGACACAGGTTCCATAATAGGGATATTTTCGCATACAATTTTTATAATTACAGTCATCGGTACTGCAAGAACCATTCCGGCGAAACCCCAAATGTATCCCCAGATAGAAAGCGAAACAAGTATTACAAGAGGAGAAATGCCGACATGGTCGCCGACAATTTTTGGATCAAAAATATTACAAAGTAAATTAACGCCAAGTATAATTGCAAGAACAATGATAAACGGACCTGGTTCCGGCCAGAATTGAACAAGCGCAAAAAGCGAAATTACAACGCCTGCGATAATACTGCCTAGCGTCGGAATAAAGTTTAATAAAAATTGAACAACACCCCAGACAATTGCAAACTCAAGACCCACAAGAGAAAAACCAACTGCAAAAATAATGCCATTGGCAAGCGAAATTAAAAACTTTGCGGTTAAGTAACGCGTAACCTCAGCCATTATATCCAAGCCCATGCGGCCGATTTTTTCTGAACGATTCTCAAACGCGACTATCAATTTTTCTTTAAAAAAGCCCGCTTCTACAAGTAAAAATACTACGAATAAAATAATTAAAGTCGCGCTGGATGCGAATTTTAACGAAAAATTGGAAACCAAAAATGTAGCGTCACGGACAATGTTGCGGATTCCCTCTTGATCCCATAAATTCTGCCAGAGAGAAACTGCCTCATCATTGGGGAGTTTGAATAAATCGGCGACCCAATCGTATAATAAGTAAATACGGTCTTCATATAGAGGATATTGCTCAACGATCATTTTGCCGGATGTAAAAATCACAACGCCGAACAGAAAAATTCCGGCAACGATAATCATCACTATAAGTAAAATTGATACAATACGCGGAATACGAAGTTTATCCAGCACAATTATCAGCGGATATGTTACAAAAGCAAGAAACGCCGCGATTACAAATGGCAGGATTACCGAAGAAGCGATCTTAAAAATGGCTCCTGCAAGGATAATGCAGGCAAAAATCATGATAAAAAAGGTCGCACGGCCGGAATTAAATGAACCTGGTAGTTTATTCATACATTGAGTATGCCATAATTGATGCTGTTAGGCAAGAAAGTACTTGACCGCAGTAATAAATATTACTATGTTAAATTCAACTGATACACGTTTAGGCCTCAATGTTGAACAACTGACGTATATCAGGACTCCCCGGGTTTCCTCACCTCCTTTTCCCGGGGGGTTTTTTTATGTTTTAAGCAAAAAAAAGCGCCTCAGGGGTGATCCTGTGCGCTTTTCATCGATTTTTTGGAAAAAATTTAGATTAAATTTGCAATCTTACTCCAAAAGTGACGCCCATACTCGATAAATTGAAGGTTTTTGTGTGAATTGTGTCATTTAAATTGTATAATGCTGTTAAATCAAACCTTATAGCCGGTAAATTGATGGAAATTCCGCCAAAAAGCCGGAAACTAAAACCCTCTGCTTCGCGCATTTGCTCAAAACCATTCTTTGTAATGCCGGTAATGCCATAGGAGCCTAATTCATCGGCTATATCGTTAACATTAATAGGACCGGTTTCATCACTAGCAGAAATACTGGAGGTTAGACCGTAACCGGCTTTTGACCATGAATAACTTACGCCTATTCCGGCATAAGGGGTAAATATAATAATTGGGAATGCAATTTGAGCTTTAAAATCTAAAACATTTGTCTCCCATTTTAGCCCCAACTCCGGCTGTGATGCATCAATTTTATATGGACCAAAATTTAACGAAAGAGGAGAGCCGATACCGTAAGTAATACCACCTGCCAGATGGTTAAATCCCACACCCACAGAAAGTTTTAATAATTTTAAATCGACAAGTGAATAGCGAAAATCTCCGCCGATAAGCAGGTAATTCAGTCCAAACCCGGACAGATTTTTAATTATATCGATGGTCGGTAAATAGCCAAATTTAAAACCTAAATCGAATGGCAAGAAAAAGCCGCCGATTCTGGCTTCTACTGTATATGCCGGTAATGGGAAACCAAGCGATACATCGGCTGGTAAATTCATATCGAATAAACTTGCAAGTTCATTAATCGAAGCGATTGGGACAGATGTGGCTCCGATCGTTAAGCCGATGCCAAAATGCGGCGGAATTGAAGGGATTAACTTTCCGATATGCGGATCTGACCAGTTTAGGCCTATTGTTGAATTAAACGGCAAAGAATTAAGCATTGCCGCCGAAAATTGATCTACAGCCTTTGTTATATCATCAATTGCGTTAACTTGTGAAACTGCTGAACCTGCGGTAAGCATAAAAAAAACCGCAGCTATACATAGTATTCTTCCAATTTTCTTCATGTTTTCCTCCTTAAAATGGAAATGAAGTTTATATGTACATAATAACGCTAAATTTTTATAAAATCCAGTGGATTGGCAGGTTATCTCTATTGACTAATTTGCTTTTGCATGACATAATACAAAATACTGTCAATTCGGAGTTTTTATGGACAAAACATTGCCACTAATGTTGAAGGCCCGTGCAAAAGACATGCCGGACATCAATATACAGTATTATAAGGATAAAGAGGGGAAATACTGTCCTGTTACATATCATCAATTTTATGACGATGTGCTTTATGTCGGAGCAGGTCTTCTTGAACTTGGCGTAAAGCGCGGTGACAGGGTAGCTTTGTTTGCAGACAATCGTCAGGAGTGGATGGTAACGGATTTCGGCATTCTTTCCATAGGCGCGGTTGATGTTCCGCGCGGCTGTGATATTACAAATCAGGAACTTACCTACATATTAAATTTTACAGGCTGCGAGTTTGTCTTTATGGAGAACCAAAAGCAGGTAGAAAAATTACTCAATTGCAGAGCCGATGTTTCGATAGTAAAAACGGTAATCACATTTGATCCTGTTGATGCTGCGACAGAAAAAAACTGTCAGGATGCCGGAATTAAAGTGCTTTATTTTGCAAGTCTTCTTGCAAAGGGGCAAAAGCGCGAAAATCTTCATGCCGCAAACAGCGTAGAAGAAGAAATGGATAAAGGCGACGGCGAAGATTTGGCGACGATTATTTTTACATCAGGCACAACGGGCGAGCCCAAAGGCGTAATGCTCTGCCATAGAAATTTTTTATGCCAGCTTGATCATTTTAAATCGATCTTTGAATTAAAACCCGGCGATATCTGGCTTTCGATGCTGCCGGTTTGGCATGTATACGAAAGGCTTATGGAATATACAATTTTTTACTACAACACATCGATTGCATATTCAAAACCAATCGGTCCAGTATTGATGGAAGATTTAAAAGCCATTCGTCCTCATTGGATGGTTAGCGTTCCGCGCATTTGGGAAGCGATCATGGACGGCATCAACCGCAAAGTAAAGGCAAAAGGCGCCTTTGCAAAAAAGGTTTACGATTTGGCAGTTTCCGCTTCCATGATGTTTACGCATTTTAAGGATTTAACTTTTTGCCTTTTGCCGAATTTTTACGGACGTATCCGCTTTATAGATTCGATTATCGGTTTTCTTCCGTGGCTTTTACTTCTTCCTGCGCGCGGGCTTGGTCAGGTAATTGTTTTTAACAGGATAGCGCGCGTTTTCGGCGGACGTTTTAAAGCGGGTATTTCTGGCGGCGGCTCATTGCCTGCCAAAGCGGATTTATTTTTTAATTCGATTGGGATAAGGCTGCAGGAAGCTTACGGATTAACGGAAACCGCGCCATTGGTTTCTGTGCGTCAGTATAAAAAATCGCGCCGCGGAACAATTGGTCAATTACTTTCCAACACCGAGGCAAAAATTGCAGACAAGAACGGTAAATCGCTGCCGCCCGGCCGCAACGGTATAATTCATGTAAGGGGAAGACAGGTAATGATGGGCTATTACAAAAAGCCCGATGTTACAGCGGCATACCTTGACAGCGAAGGCTGGTTTAACACGGGCGACATCGGCATGATGACACATAACAACGAGCTTCGCATTACAGGCAGGGCTAAGGACACAATTGTTCTGCGCGGCGGCGAAAACGTCGAGCCTGTTCCGATTGAATGCAAGTTAAGAGAGAGCCCGTACATTCAAATGTGTTTAGTCGCAGGACAAGACCAAAAATTTCTTGCGGCGCTTGTTATTCCGTGGCAGCAGGCAATTATGGATTACGCCGAAGAAATCTCCATTCCTATTGTCGATTACGAACTATTGCTTCAGCAGCCGGAAATTATCGAATTAATTTCACGCGAAATTTCTGAGCGCATAAGCCAGAAAAACGGTTTTAAAGCCTACGAGCGCATAAACAAATTCGTTATAAACGCAAGACCTTTTGAACCTGGCAAAGAACTTTCCGGCAAAGGCGAACTTATCCGCGCAAAAATAATGGACAATTACGGTAAAGTAATTAACAAACTGTTTAAGTAGAGCGAATTATTTCTTTAACAACATTCCGCCTGCAAAGACTGTAAGCGGCGCTACCAGTATTAAGCCAAAGCTGCCGACAAGAGTATGAACAATTTCTGATGAGACCCAGATCATGTTAATTATATTTTCCAGCGGAACTCCCTGCGCGATAAAAACCATTATCATCGCCGTGTATTCGGCAGAATACGCAAGCAGAAGCGTTGTGGTCATTGTACCTGATGCCTGACGCGCAACTGTATAACCTGAACGCATCAAAGCGAATCTTGAAATCTCGGGCTGTTGTTTTTTTATTTCGTCCATTGCGGCTGCTACATCCATTGAAAGATCTGTCATGGCTCCTGAAGCCGCGATAAAAACGCCTGCTATAAAAAGGTGCGAAAGATTTAAATGTCCAAAACCTGTAAAAAGCAGATTTTCCGTAAAAGGCCGCACTGCTCCATGAATCTTAAACCATGAAGTAAAAACAAACGCAAGTATCGATGTTACTAAAATTCCGCCCGAAGCGCCAAGGAAGGCAGTTAGAGCGCGGCGAGAAAGTCCGCCAACCAGAAACAATGTTAAGGACGTAATCAATAAAGCAATTAATATTGAAGCAAAAATTGGATTCCAGCCATGCAGTATCATCGGATAAAGTATGCGAACAAGCGCCATTATTGTAAAAGTAAAGGAGACAAGGGTTTTTATTCCCATCCATCCCATAATAAGTATCATGGCGGCTATAAAACAGACGGCAAGAAAAATTGTTTTATGGGTACGGTAATGATCGATCATCTGGACATGGGCGATTTTTTCATCATCGGTTAGTCTTAATACAGCAAATGCAATATCACCTTCCATGTAAATTTTATCCAATTCCATTTTGCCGATTAAATTATTGGAAGTAGAATGTATTTGCCCTTTAAAACGTTTATTTAAAACTTCGACATCAAGCTGCTGATCGCCCTGCCTTACAGGACCTATTATTTTTAACATTTCATTATTTACATTTATAACGCGCACCCTTGCTCTTATCGAGTTTGAATAAGCCGCGCTTCCTTCAAATCCGGTTGGAATAAACATTATAATAATTGTAAAAATTCCTGCGACAATAATAAAAATAATATCCCTCCTGGACTCTTTATAAAAGCCCAGGAAAGACAAAGCGTTATGCTTTAGCATGAATTAATTAACCTTTATATTCATTGCGCTTGCAAGTTTAAAGAAGATATCGGTGTTATCATAATAGCCGCCGAATATCTCCTGATGAATTCCGCTTGCAAAAGTTGGAACAGGAACTCCTGTGTGAGCAAAACTTGTCCAGCCGATCCCTGCTGTCTGATTCATTATCTGGGTTAATTTTATTGTGAGAGGCTCGTAACCTCCGTATAATAAATATTTATCTTCTGCGAAGGAGCGCACTTGCTGATTTCCCATTGAACGCTGGAAAGCAAATTCAACTTCCTGCTTTTGAACAGCCGTTAATGAATCAAAGTCAACGCCAAAAGATTCTTTAATTGCGGGAAGAAGATCATCAAGCCTTGCGTTTGATTGATTCACTCTTGCCTTGTAAGGTTTTAATATTTCTTCGTCAAACGCGACGTACGATCTTCTCTGTAACGCGATTCTGTTAAAGAATGTGTCGTATTGAGTTCCCGCAAAGCCAATTGTCATGCCGCCTGTTTCATGATCGCCTGTTATAACGATGAGCGTTTCTTTTGGATGACGATTTGCAAAATCAAGAGCGACTGCGATTGCCGCGTCCAACGCAAGCACGTCATTAATATTTGCGCCTGCATCGTTTGCATGACCTGCCCAGTCAATCTTTCCGGCTTCTACCATCATAAAAAAACCTTTAGGATTATCAAGAAGCTCAATTCCCTTTCTTGTAAGGTCTGCAAGAGAAAGGTCCCCGCTTTTGCGATCGATATCATAAGGCATTGCTTCTGAATCCTGCAAAACTTCGTTTACTTTAATTACTTTTCCAACGCCGGGCTGCAGCGCGTTAAAACCTGCTCTTGTATCAACATAAGTAAAACCGTTTGAGATTGCAATTTCTATTGCATCTTGTTTGTCGCCGTTCTTTCCTCTTCTTTGGGCTAATGCGCCGCCTGCAATATAATCGATATTACTGTTTGCAAGCTGAACGCCTAAATCGTAAAGATCGCCGCGTGAAGGAACCGAGCCGTAAAATGACGCAGGGGTTGCATGGTTTAGCGTAACGGTTGTAACCAAGCCGACTTTTCTTCCTGATTCCGACGCATATTGAGCAAGATTTTTAAAATTTTGCGTTCTGCCCGGATCCATGTTGATAACGCCGCTGAGTGTTTTTTTACCAGACGCAATCGCGGTTCCTGCAGAAGCAGAATCGGTAATAAAAGTTCCGGCATCATGAGTAGTTGTAAGCCCTGCTACCGGAAACTGCGTGAATCTAAGGCGTGTTATCTCGATATCGCTTGACTGACGCGCTGTTGAATAAACTTCGGCGGCGTTAATTTGAGCCATCGACATACCATCCCCAATGAACAGGAACACATACTTTGCTTTTCCGTTAACGGCAAGCGAGGCAGGTCCGCCGGACACTTGCTTGTTACACGCTGTAATCAGCAAACCAAATGACAATAAAACAAACGCAAATGCAATTCTCTTTTTCATAAAATTCTCCTTATAAATAATTTAATATCCAATTTTGAATTTATCTGAATTCAAAAACAGATATTGTTCCGGAAATTTCGTTTGCGACAAATATTAACGGACGCCTGGTTGGACTTGCAGACGCTTCAACGGCATAAAGTCCTTCAGGACCAAGATCGCCCATATTTGCAAGTTCTGATCCTGAAAAATTACGAGTATTAATGTAATCAATAAAATTTACAGAAGCCGGATTTGAAATGTCGTATAACATTATACCGCCGATTCGCTCAAGACCGATAATGGCGTATGTACTTCTTCCAATTTGCAATGTTGTAACATATTCAGGTTCGGGTCCTTTTCTTCCGCTTCGGCTGTCCAAATCATTATTTGTATGCGATGCATTAAAATTATTAGGGAAATATCCGGCTGTACGCGTTTCAAACTCGTTGCCGCTGTCATAAACTAAATTTGCCGTTCCGTCGTTTAAATCCCAAATTGAAAAAGAACGGGCTCCGAATAAATATCTTTCACCGTCAGCAAATCCTTCTTTTAAAGAATTGTTTATTGTGTCCAGCCTGCTGCCGTCGATATTAATTTGAAGAATGTCATTGTATGCATTGTTTCCCGATCCCCATTCTCTTGCATCGCCTTCATTTGCAGAAAGAATATAAGTAGTACCTCTTATTGTTACAACTGCAATTCCGTCAGGCTGATAAGCTCCGTAAAGATTCTGCGTGCGTAATTCAATCTTTCCGTCTCTTAAAACATCCAGGCTGTTTTGCGGCAAGTTATGATTTTTAAAACCAAGACCAATTACAGAACTAAAAGTTCCGCTGGCAATATCCAGTACTGCAATCGCATTTGCTTCTTGTAACGAGACATAAGCTGTGCGGCTGTTTTCGCTTACTGCGATATATTCTGGTTCAAAGTCAAGAGACGGCTGCGCTCCTCTGTTAAGAATGCCTCCGCTTTGTAAAAATGCGGTTCTTGCCTGTGCGTTGTCAAAAGCTTCAAAACCAATTGTACGCGCTTCGTGAGTACTGACATTTATTATCGTAACCGTTCCGGGCGGATCGATTCTTCCCGCTCCGTATCCTTCTCTTGGTTCTCCCTCATCGGCGGTTAAAATAAACTGTTCGTCAGGAGTAAAGCAGATCATGTCAGGCTGGACACCTGCACGATAATGGCGTACATATTCGCCCTCATAATTTAATATGACGACATAACCCCGTTCACTGAAACTATTGTGATGAACAGAAAGCGCGATAATTCTATTCCTTGTGCTGACAGCTACGCTTGTTAAATCGCCGTAAGTAAAACCATTTGCCGTTCCCATCGCATTTACATCGATGCGTTTATACAAAGGCATTTCTGTAAATCTACCCGAACGCAGACCGCTTGCGTCTACGATATCAAGACTGCCAAGAGCGCCGTTTACAAGATATATATGTTTATTATCATTGTTATACACAACAATTTCCGCAACGCCGCCGCTTTCGCTTACACTGCCCGTAGAATAACTTCCTATATGAGTTAATCTTCTGTTAATGCTCCGCTTAAGAGTTTCATCGGCGGATTGCGTAGATTGGCAAGATATTAAAATTAATGCGATAACGACCAAATAAAAATGTTTCATTCATTACCCCTTTTTAATCTTAAAAATTCCATCTAAAATCGAGATATGTAACATTGGTGATCCTTTGCTTTGTGTCACCCCATGCTGTAATATCTGCAGCAGATGAATCAATGTGCGTTACATTACCGATTTCAAAGTGCGCTCTTCCATTTAGATTGATTCTAATAGAAGGTCTTATGCTTAATACTGAATGTTCTGCCTCGCTTGAAAGAGGAGCATATCCCCTGCGATGATAATTGGGATTTACAGACGCTTCTGCGGTTGTTGCATTGTGACTTGTTCCGTTTATAAAATATACCAAATCTAAACGGGGAACAATATTGCCAAACGCATAACTGCCCCAGAGATTAAATAGCATACTCATATCTCTGTCGTTCTGATACAAGAATTGAACCGCATTAATCCCCAAATTAAACTCATCTGTGAATTTATAGCCAAATGTTTCAGAAAAAAACATTAAACCGTTGTTGTCAAAATCCTGCAGATTATCAGCGGCAACAGCAACTACTGCAGTAAGACCTTTTACCGCCAAAATACGTAAATCACCAACTACCATGCTTGAGTTTTTATTATCATCTATTGTTCCTCCAATATTTCTCCCGGCTGATTCTGTTTCTCTGGTTGTTGTGCCTCCTCCCGCTGTATTTTCAGTACGGAAAGTGCCGCCCAAATAGAAAACATCTTTTAATGTATAAGATGCGCTTATAGTATACTTTGCATCTTCTAGATACACTCTGGAGTTAATATTACGTGCTAAAACATTGTTTGCGCCGCCGCCTAACTGGGTAATTGTATAACCACCAAAACCAAAACTTAATCCTTCTATTAAATTAAGTTTCATTAAAATGCCCAGCCCTTCGCCTGCATCATCATTAAACCACCAGTCGGCTGTTTGCCATGAGCTGTCGTCTACAATACCAGCGCTAAAACTCAGTTTGTTCTCAAAGAAATTAACAAAGCCATAAGCAAAAGGTATAGAAAAATACATACCGCCAATATTTACATTTCCGTTTCCTGTAAATGTAAAATCATGCGTATGATCTTCTTCTTCCTGTGTTGTTCCTGAACCGTTGATGCTAACTGTTGTGCTTGTGTTAAATGTTCTTTGCGATTGAAGTCTGAATCTTGCTCCTGCGTTTCTTGCTTCATTCTGATAAGAACCGTTTAAACGAAACCTGTAGCCGTTGCTGTCAGAATCAACGCCAAATGCTTTTAAGAATGGATCTTCGTCCCCTGAAAATACCATACCCAAACCGCTGTTAAAATAACCGCCAAGAGTAAAATTCTGCGCAAAGGCAGCCGTTACCGCAAATGCTGTCATTAACGTAATTACTAAAATTCTTTTCATAAAAATCCTCCAAAAAATAGATGCTTTTAGTATTAAGAAAATAAAAAAATAGAAAAGTACGTTAACCGATTACTAATTTTATTTAATAGATATTTAACAAATTGAACGCTTTACTAACGCTTGACCACGAAGCGTATTGCGTTATACCATGGAGTTGTTCTGCGTCAGGAACCGTGCGAGCAAGCGCCGCCCAACCCCGCCAGGTCCGGAAGGAAGCAACGGTAAGCGGATTCTTGCTGCGCCGCGGCCCTCCTGCCGCAGAGCACTTTTTTTTTTAATATAGTCCACGGATTA
>Ga0209755_10006874_pt1 | contig 12459 bp, 7 predicted proteins | sample TergutCo191P1_FD_187301 | JGI IMG/M metagenome (GOLD analysis project Ga0209755, IMG submission 187301) | Cornitermes sp. P1 segment gut microbial communities from Petit-Saut dam, French Guiana - Co191P1 (SPAdes) (version 2) | ecosystem: Host-associated > Arthropoda: Insects > Digestive system >... | reverse complement strand
CATTTCACTTTCAGAAACTGGCACAGAATGAGGCTGTATTTTCATCTGAAAAATATAGCATTTAATCTTTCTCTCTCTCTCTCTCTCTCTCTCTCTCACACACACACACACACACACACACACACAAAAGTCTTTCCAGAACATTTCAGATATAGGGTAGACCTGTAATTCAGTTACACACATGTCACAATACCTTAAACATACTGTAATTAGAAGTGATTTTTGCAGTAAAGGCAAAGGGAATTCTTTCCAGAGAGCAGTCAGTGTCTGCATTACTAAGCACTAGGACAAGCCACACATTTCAAAAGACATGGGCCCTTCAGGTCATCATTGACTTGGGGCATGTACTCCTTTTTATTACCTACAGCTCTGACTGATAAGGCTCCACTATAAAGTGGACAAGCAATATTGAGGAACAGAGCTGAGAAACACTATAGTATGACACCAGTTAAGACTGATTTATTGCTGCACTTATACTATGTAAGAAACTACAACTGCTTCTTTCTCATTTGTTGAAGATAATATTTGTTTTATAACATGAGGAATTCATGAACATGCTTATTCATTCATCCCATTGGCATGTGCAGAATGCGACAATTCCTTGCTGTTCTCAGGAGATGCTTCCATTCCTCTCTGTTATGTACTCTTTCTTGCTACCTTTCTCTGCCAACTATTCTTCCATCCTCTCTCACTTCATCTTGTCATCTATTTCTTGGTCTACCTCTCAATCTTGTTGTTCCCAAATTCACACATATTACTCTTTTGGAAATTCTATTTTCTTCGATTTTCTGTACATGCCCAAAACAATGTAATCTATTTTACCTTACTGTCTCTGTTACAGTAGGTTTTTTGACCCTTGCATAAATTTCTTTATTGGTTAACCTTTTAAACACCAAGTTAAATCACATCTGCCATCTGCTGGCATTCTTAGAAGCTCACCATTTTCTCCAGGTTAGCAGGATAAGGGACAATATCCTCCAATTTTCTTTTTCATTGAACATGCTTAAATGACTAAAAATACCAAGATTGGAAACCCAAATGTAGCAGTTCCCAGATGAGACTTACAGAGTAAGTGATGACACTGACAGTAAGAAATGTATACAGTCAAAATTGTGGTGCTGAAAGTTTTGAGTTTTGCAAGGTAGGGTCTGCTTCTATGTTAAAAAATTCTATAAGGCTGCTGTTGATCTGGATATGTTGGTTTATTTATTCAATAAATGTTGTAATCAGTCAACACAACATATACTCATCAAGAACAAGGCAACATGTTTCGGCCACAAAAGGATAGCCATCTTCAGGCCTGAACTTTTCTTAATGAAAATATGTTGTGTTGAATGATTAAAACATATATTATATTTAACACTGCAATGAGAAAGTGCCACCTTATGATACTTAGGTTTGTTTATTGATTGATCATGATGGGAGTGATCCATTAATTTGTTTTGTGACAGAACTTTGGAATTTAGGTGACCTTATTTTTGCAAACATAAATCTCCTGGTAGCCACAGCTTCAAACCTTGCACTCCAAAATCCTTAAAAAGCAGTGAAATGTTAAATACATTAAAGAAAAGCTCAAGTAGTGCTGCATATAGAGTAGGGAGGATTTTGAAACTTCATCTCGCCAGATTATTTCACAGGGGATTGCATCAGATTAGAAATTATCTAACATTATTAGAAGATATAGATATATATGAAGTTTGCTGCTTATATGGCTTTTTTGTTTATCACATTCTTTCACGTTCTTTTGTTTCCATTTATTTATCACTGTATGTATGGTTGTATGTTTTTGTTTAATTTTGTAAATTACGTATTTTTATTGTTATGTTTATGTATTCTCATTGTTATGTATGTTCTGTTCTGTATATTCTGTTTTCATTGTGCCAATTGACACTCTTCGGCTACCCTGACTGAGGATTTCCCATGCTTTTTCCTCAGTTGTAAGGCAAATGCCAGGTTACAACTCACAAAGACAGGGCACGGCCCACACTCTTCCCAATTAGGCGATAATTTTTACGTGGTTAGTTCATCACTGATTTTAGTTTGGCCACTCTGGTTTCGAATCCCAGAAAGCCTTCCAACCACGTTGTTAATTGTGTTGTCCTATGTATGGTTTATGTGTAAATGTGTACTGTACTGCTTCCATGGGGTGTCAACCCAATTACAGTTAACAAATATATCAGAACAGAGCTTTCTATGTGATGCCATGTACTCTCATAGATGAGTACCAATGTTTCAAAGGAACACACTGCATTCATCTTGATCCCTGAAGATAGAGGAAGCATGTTCCTGCAAACCACAGTACTGATCTACCACAGTATATACCATCAAATACAGCATTAGCTGCCACGTGAACCTCAAAATTCAAATAATAATTATTCATCTACCGTTGTATGTATTTATTTTTAACTGCTGAACAGGTAAAATGAGTCATGTAATTATTTTACATTTTAATCAGAGCCCAGAAAACTGCCAGATGACATGATTTTACCTCCTGTGACTGGACAGCAAAATTCACATTATGTATCAGCAAATTCTGCAGTAAAGATAGAAGAGAGCAAGGATATGGGACGATTTGCAGTGGCAGGGAAAGATGTGAAAATAGGAGACACTCTGATAGTTGAACCAGCATTTGTTGCAGTCCTGTTAGCTGAATATGCTGGCACACATTGCTTCCACTGTTTCAGAAGGTATGGTATATATGGAAAGTGAATGTTCACATAATGGCTTTCCTGGTGTTCCTAGGTTAGTCTTCATTTATAACACATAGTTTAATAACATGAAATATGCATCCAAAATTTTGGTAAGGAAGCCTTAAGGGAAGAGAGTATATGATGCAAAGGTAATATTATGACAAAGTTGAAGGAGAGATAGAGGGATTGTGAAATGAAGTGAGACAGTTTGGATTACAGTCTCTTATCATATTGTTATGAATACTGAAATAAACCCTCAGATTACATAAAACTTGACTAGCTGAGCAGCTATTACTGGATTAAACAGGACACTGTTCAAGGTTGAGTTATCTGAAAACTTACAAACCATCAATGAAAATTTGTTTTAAAGTCACTGAGTAACTGAGCCCAATGAACCACAATGCGATTACTGTGATTAATGACTTCAACAAAGGATACAAAAAATTAGGAATTACCTCAAAATAATTTAGAATTTGGAATTGGTACATTCAATTGAAGTACACATGTAATTATAAGTTTGCTGAGCTTAACAGATTGGCATCTGCAGGTCAAACTCACATTCATTTGTCCTGGCTTTATACTAACAACAAAACAAAATAAAAAGTAAATGGATCAGAAATTTCCTAATTTATGGTCTTTTAAAGCAAGAGCTATTACTAATCTCTTTGACTTTTTCTACAATCACCATCTACTCTATTTTTTATTTACAAATAACAGTTCTAATGTTGTTATTCTTACTTGTGTTATCAGAGGTTCTGTGTGATGTTAGGTTGGAAGCTGCTGTCCCATGCAACCGATGCAGTAGAGTGGCATTCTGCAGTGTTCTATGTCAGACAGAGGCCCTCACAACACATCATGTGGTTGAATGCCCTATACTTGAAACCCTCTGGTCCTCAGGAGCTTCCATCATATGCCTCATGGCTCTCCGAATTTTATCACAGCGAGGCCTCAAATATTTCCTTGACATGAAGGACATTTTGAAAAAGGTATGTACATAATGATGTACAGTGTTAAAATAGCACTAAAACACTTATGGTGCCCAAAGGCAAGAAAATTTTGCAATGGAGCAAATTACCAACCTAATCAGCCAAACAGCTACGTATGGACAAACAGCATTGTCTCAGATTTGTTGGTTTAATTCTCATGTACATTAATTAATCTTATCTGTAAGATGAAGGATCATGTATGAAGGCCATAAATAAGTAAACCACTGATTCTAAGAAATAGTGTCCTTCTTGAGAAGCTGAAAATCACTTATCTGGCCAAGAAATTCCCTGTCTCTGAAGGAACACAGAGGTTCATTACTGTGTTACTAGTCCTCACTGTAAGTCAGTTACTCTAGTTCATACCTTCGCAATCCAGCTTCTTATGCTGCATCTTAAAATTTTTCTCTTGTCTAAACCTAGGTTCACGAGGTGTATCTCCTTTCTAACCAAAATCTATATGTACATCTCATCATTCCCATACATGCAAAATACTCTGCCTATCTAACAAATTGTAACAAATTACAGACATGGTAAGAAAAAATTTTCATTCAGATTACCATTTTTGACATCAACTATGGGACAAAAATAAAAGAAATTTTGAATTCAACGAGATTAATGGAAAAGTCAAACATTTTTGTTTGATCAGAAAATGATATTTTTCCACTGTTTTCTCTGGTAACAATGTAACAGCCCAAAAGTAACTATCTGTGTGCAAAGACAAATTCACAGACGGAATCTGTCAATTTGCTTCAGACAAAACTTTTGTTTAAAATACAGTTACTAAGCTGGAAATCACATTTGTAAGTTTAGTCTTTAAGGTGGCCCCACTATTGCTCTAATGTTACTGTCATTACTGTTAAACTTTTGTGTCATTGGTGCAAAACTACAAGCGAATATGCTTTGTATGGATGTGATAACCGGTATCCCATCATATGGGAATATACATTGAGCACAGTTTTATATTAGACTGTGCAATGATACAAACACTCTGTCTTCAGAATAAAAGGGTTAACATGGACAACTACACTTATGAATTATAATTGGATTAATATAATAAACCATATGATACACTTATGAATATTAATATCCACATTGTGGTGAAACTATTAGAAGTTGCCTTTCAATCAAACATGATATGATAGTAACAATAGTTGGGAGCATGTGCTTCTAGATTTATAACCTGGATTAGAATTCCTGTCTCTGGATTCAAATAGGCATAATAATTTATTACATCATGTCATAGGGTGATTTTCTTGTGAAGAACTAGACAAGCTGGAACAGTATTAATAATTGTACACTACCCTCAAATTTGATTCAATATGGTGGAGGGCACTGCCTTATCATTTACTTCAGTTGAAACTAATATGTATATTATGACCTCAGAAGCACACATCATAAGCTACACCTTGAACTGAAGATGCCTGGAATGATACTGTAAATTACAAACATATTATTAAAAAATATATTAAATACAGAATAAATATCAACATGGAATCTGAAAACAAATGTTTACATCTGAAGGTCTACCTTTTAGGACTGTGATGTCACAAAAACCCCTCAGAAATATTGCCCTACAGACTACCGGACAGTGTATAATCTTGTGGGCCATCAACAAATGCGAACAGCATTAGACTACTTAGTGAAAACAGATACAGCCATTTTACTGTTCCGATGTCTCAAAGTGGCAGGTTTTTTCAACACGCAGCCCCCTGAATCAGGTATGTATGTATGTGTTTTTATAGTTACCTAAAGACACTCTTTTTAAAATCATAACTGAAGTACTGTCAATTTTAGCACTCACTATACACATAAAAAAGATATACTAAACAGCGCATCCACTTACAAGTTTAATGCCATTGTCACTTCCCAGCTCCTGGCCAGAAATGCATGAACTCAGTGTCAGGTGCTATACGACTTTCCCAGTACGAGTTGTATAAAAGGTAAAAAATGGTAGTGTTCCCGTACAGGGCCGGTGTGGCCTAGAGGGTGGGTAGGGGTATGGCTCTACTCTTACATGACTGCAGCACTAGAAAGGGGTGAGTGGTCAGCAGCACGCCCCAGCTGCACTTTACCCCCAGGAAAGAACCAGTACCCATTTTACAGGAGGCTGGGTAGGCCCTACGGCCAGTCTGGACGGGTGGAAAATCTCGTCCCCACAGGGATTCGATCCCGGACTCTCCAGCCCATGGCCAGTCGCTATACCGAATGAACTACCCTGTCCACAATATGAGTCGTGTACTACTGCATAAGAATAAAATAAATTTATAAATACTGTCTCTGCACACGTTACCACATTTACTGTACCATTTACAAAGACTGAAATTCACCAAAAAATTTTTCCTCAGGGTATGGTAAAATTTCCCTTCTGTTTTCCTTCAAATCTTCTTTCATGTGATGGTTCAGTTGGGTGACTGTCATTCAAAAAACCTCATAAATAAAAGTCACATAGTGTAAAAATAGGTCAATGTGTTGCTGACCACTAATCGTTAACCTACACATATCTAGTATTTTGGATGCGAATGTGGTGACAACAGTAGCAATTTATTTTATATATTTAGGCAAACAGGATATTTTCTGTATTTTTCAGGCACGCTACACAATCGCTATTGTAGTCCCCCAAAATTTCTGTTTATTTAATATTTTATGTTTTTTCAGTTGAAATAATATTCATATTTTACATAATGCAAGTTCTAATACTTAAATACCAGTCCTTAGTTTAAAGGTTGCCACCAACTACCTCTTCCAGAGGTGTCTAAACTTTGTCTGTGGCATGGTTAGAAGTGACCCAGTAGAAACTGCTGAATACATGAATAAAGGCCTGTTTTTGAACCATGAAGGATTAACTTTAAAATCAATGGGTCTGGTAGAATTGAGACTATTGTGCAGACAACACAATTCAGAAATTCCTTTCAAGGAAAATAAAGAGAGACTAGGATGAATATATGCACAATCTGTGGCACAGTTCTTTGGCGAGATGAGTCACTGTCATCATATTTAACAGTTCTAGTATCAGAACAGTACACAAAATTTTAAATCACTGCCCACGGCAAAGTAGCAGCCACAACTTGCACAATGCCATTTCCACAATTTCCACAACCAAATGTTATTCTCTGTGTTGTGAAACTTGGACTTTCACCTTAAGAAGAACATACGGACCAGGGGTGTTTGAGAATATGTAGACCAACGTGACAGGAAGAAATGGAGGACAGAGAAAATTATTTTTGGTTTGATTATCTAATTAATTACTGATATCTGTTGTTACAATAGCAATTTGTATTGTAACATCTCTTTGAACACTTATCACTGTAGTTCAGATATGAAAGGTGGGGTCATATTTCAGAGCTGTATGGTCCTGTAAGTAAATGTGAGTGGAAATACAACACTAAACTAGACTGCTACATTATACACAATATGTTTATAAGGGCATGAATCTGGCAGTCCTGTCAACCTAGATGGTACGAAACTGATAATCACCAAGTTCTTCCCCAGACTCGTATGTTACCACATCATGTATCTACACACAGGGTATGGACAAAATAATGGAAACACTAGACAATATAGGAATAAAACTGTTTGTGTTGGCTGCACTGAAAGAAAATTAGTTGTGAGAATCTTTCATTATTCTTTTGTTTACACTGTATAGTGCCAGTGTCAATGCATTACAGATTGTGTTTAGTAACAGTTTTTATGAAAGTACTGCAAAATGGGAGACTTGTCAGATTTTCAAGGAGGATAGATTGTTAGTGCGTGTTTCACTGGAGCATCTGTAACCAAAATGGCCACTTTGTTAGGTGTATACAGAATAGCAGTTTCCAAGGTTATAACGGCATACACAGATCATGAGAAGACATCATCAGCTGAGAGGAAAAGTGGCTGAAAACCAAAACTAAGTGAAAGGGATCGCTATACATTGAAGAGGATTGTGTCTAAATATCACAGAACTGCTGCAGCAGAGGTGACAGCAGAACTCAGTATTCATCTTGAAGACAATTTTCACAAAATCATTCTGATGAGAGCTTCACAAATCCAACATCCATGGCACAACTGCAACTGCTAAACCTCTGATTACTGAATACAATGCTAAAAGGCGAAAAAGATGGGGTGTTGATAATAAAACTTGGATGTCTGATTGGAAACACAAAATATGGTCAGATGAGTCATGCTTCATGTTTTTCCCAACATCAGGCTGGGTTTATGTTTCAAGAACACCCAAGAAAGCCTATAATCCTGAATGCCTGGTTCCAGCTGTAAAATAAAGAGGCAAACCTGTGATCATATGGGCAGCAGTATCTTGGTATTATTCCCAGTAGCCACACCATCTAAGGCATGGGTCTAAGGCCGTTCGCTTGCTGAGATTGTGGGTTAAAATCCCACGGGGGACATGGATATCTGTCTCTTGTGAGTGTTGTGTGTTGTCACACAGAGGTGTCTGTGTTGGGCTGAACACTCATCCAGAGGAATCCTACCGAGTGTGGTGTGTCTGAGTGAGATTACGAATCCTCGAAAATGAGGAGGCCTTGCCCAACATGGCTGTTGTGTCATGGTTTAAAAAATGGTATTCTGCTGGTCCTGTAATTACTCTGAATGGTCAAATTACTGCCAGCGATTACATGGACATTTCAGACAACCAGGTGCATCTTATGGTCCAGACGTTGTTACCCAACAATGATGTAATTTTTTAAGATGACAATTTGCCCATACATGCAGCCAGAAGTGTTCAGTCTTGGTTTGAGAAGCATGAAGTTAACACTTAACATCTTCACTGGCCCGTATAATCACCAGACTTAAACATCATCGAACCACTATGGTCAGCTTTACAGTGTGGGGTGAGAAGCAGATTCATTTCTCCCCATATCTGAAGCAACTACAAGACGTTCATGAAGATTGGTATAGTAATCCACTAGAGACTATGCAGAATTTACTTGAGTCTATTCCAAGGATACAAGCTGTATAGCAGCAAACAGTGGCCCAATTCCATATAAATAAAGAAACGTGTATCTTTCACAACTGTTGCCATTATTTTGTCCACTCCCTGCATGTCTGCCACAAAAAGGGAGGGAAGACAGCACCACACTTCTTTTACATGATTAGGAACATCCTGATTACAGAATGTCACCCTTAGTTCTCCCCAGCTGTGATAAGTCAGCATCACTGATATCCAAACCTGATACTGTATAAGATCCTCAGCAACTTCCATCTATATACCATCATAAGATCCATGTTTATATTACCTTCATAGCCCTTTAGACATTACAATAACTTTTTACAATACAAACAACTATAAAAACATCTGATACTAGTAGTTATGTAAACCTTGAATTTGAAACTGAAACAATGTGGATGTTTCAGAACATGAATTAACACAGGATGAAGTGTTTGTGGGAGGATTATTGCTGCATCACCTTCAATTACTACAATTCAATGCTCATGAAATATCCGAACTGCAACTGGTATCATCAGGGAAACTTAATACTACTCGTTCTGTATTCCTAGGGGGAGGGTTATTTCCAACCCTAGCTCTGTTCAACCACTCATGTGATCCAGGACTAGTAAGGTAATAGCTTAAACATCAGAAAACTTGATTTACTGTGGCATAACATCTTTTAATAATGTATTAGATAATGTCTCTTAACTCAGCAAACATTTCAATGCAAACAGCTTTAACAGCTAAGGTGATAATACGCCAAAATTTATTATATCCACATGAAGTTCAGCATTTCTGAAATTCAACCAAATATATAAGGTGCTGGAAACAACTTAACAGATCATCTAATCACTACTGCAGTAACATATTGATACTATTTTCTGCAAGCATCGTTGTGGGTCCTTGTTCTAGTAAACCATTTTTGCAGAGACAACTCAAACTCTTTAACAAACCAATATATAAATTCAAATGGTTGCTCTCCATTATTTGTGTGTTGATGGTTGCTCTCCATTATTTGTGTGTTGATACCTTGATACCTGATCAAGTGACTCTGTTTACTGAATGCCTTATTACACACATCACACAAATATGGCCACTCCACAATATTTTCCATTGTCACGTCTCAATGTTTATCTCAACACTATATGGCTTTGACATTGGTTCACTGACACAATCTTTTTTTTTTTTTGACTCTGTCCAGTGTCTAAAACTTTTAAAACAATTTAAAACACAATGTTTCAGAAGCTAGCTGAAGATGGACGTAGAGCCAGCTTCTGCAATAACATGTTTTAAAGTGTTTTAAAAATTTTAAATGTTGGACAGAGTCCAAAAAAGGAGTGTGTGTCAGAACAAGTTAATCATTAACTCTTGCTACATGTTTCAGCTACAAATAATAATCCTTAGACAAGTGTCTTTGACAATTCCTATTATACCTGGGATCCCAAGTTTCACATAAACATGATGCAAGAGTTGATGGCAATAAAGTTTACAGTTGTATCAAAAGAAAAGTCCGTTGCATTTAAATGTTTGTGACAGCAGAATGTCATGTCACAAACAGCCTTAACTCCCAGTCTTACCGCCTTCTGATACCAACTATGGTGCCCTTTACTGATATTAACTTGATAAACCAACATGATTGGCCTGGCACTGCACTTAATGTATACAACTGCAGTGAACATCCTTTTTATTTCAGAGGCTCAATAGGGGTAGAATTATTCTAGACAAACAGTTTAAACATTTTAGCTTATTTATGTAATGAATATACAACAATAAACTTCTCGGATATTAAAATTACACAGGACCTATGGGTCATGAATGGTGCATTCAATAGATGCTAAATATATGTATGCAGAAGTGTGGTACATTTCACTCTACAGGTATTTCCAAGGAACTTCGGTTATAGCTCGTGCCATTAAGAACATCCACCAAGGAGAGATGATTGCTGAAAACTATGGACCAATATTCACTCAGACTCCTCGAGCAGAGAGGCAAACTTCCATGAAGTCACAGTATAAGTTTGATTGTATATGTGTTCCTTGCACTGAAGACTGGCCAATGTTCAAAAACATGGACAATGGAATTATGAGATTTCGATGTGCAACTGGCACAAAAGGTGGTGAAGTACCAAAATGCAACAATGTGATTTGTGTACCAACAGATACCTTAGACTTCATGATCCAGTGTCCTGTATGCAAACAATACACTAACATACTTGAAAGGCTGAAAGTACTGCAGGTAAGAATAACAATACTGTTTACATGCTAACCAAACAAAATGCTTCCCGTTAATTTTATCCACCTATTCCATGGAAAAATTACACTTTTAGCAGCACAGGAAACTGAATAAAACAGCATTGCAGTGAAAGGGCTTGAAACATACAGACTATTAGTTATTACCTTTGGGCACACTTTGCACAAAGAAAAGTAAAAGATTAAAAAATGGATGCAATTTCAGTGGTGAAATTTGAGATTAGGATTGTCTGGGTTTAGTACTGTGTGGCTTCATGAATCTGGTGTCTCCAACTTCAACATAGGTCTTATGAAACTGCACATTATACCAGAAGACAACAAACTTAAATTCAAGAGTAAATTACTTGTCCTATGTTACATTTTTGTACAGGAGTTACACAATAAGCTTGACATCATTTTTAATGGATCAGTTTAAGGAACTGGCATGTTGACAGTTATGGCACATTTAGGCTAAATATGATGACCGAACAGCAGATCTAAAATAATTCACAGTACTTGTAGAACTCCAAGGTACAGAGACTTCAGCAACTGACTACTACAGTACTAATCTAGCCAAAATATTCCCGTCACAAAACCTAAAGACCCATTACCATGTTTATGGATCTTCTCACTGGATCCTGCTCTTAGTGAGCTATCTGTCCCACCCCAAGACTGTTCGACAATTCCTGGTCAACTGTCAGGTACTGATTATTCAACATATTTGCATCTATTCTTCATACCTGGAGGATGGTTTCTCCATTCACAATCAAAGGATGTATCACATCATGGCAATAATAATCCATCAGAGACTGATCATTCTCAGCTACAAAGTGAAATCCACGATATGCACTACGAGGGAAGTCAGGATGTTTCTGAATCATACTGGTAAACCACCAGACTAACACAGTATCATGTTCCAGAAAACAGTATTCTTCACTGTCAGTACTGTGGTAACTTGAAGTCATACAAATTTGTTGTTATTTACACAACATTTTGATAATTTAAAACTCACATAAAAGTCCTTTAGAAATATCCTGTAAACATGGTAAATGCTACTTAAAGTTTTCCTCACAAAAAGAATTGTTTAACTCTGCATTTCTGTGTCAAATTAAAATACAAGACACGGTATTCAGTCTGTACATAACTCAGAACAGAAAGTGAAAACAGCAAATTATAGTCATGTAGAACTGATATTTATAAAACAGCTCTGGCAGCTTTGTATGTAAAACAATCGTGTGATCAAGAAAGTGTCAAGATCACTGCCTTTTGATGGTAAAAATGAATTATTACACACAAAATTTATGTTTAAAAATATCTCAGTGAAGGGTACGTCAAATTCAATACAGAATTACAAAATAATATCATTTTCAGGCTTCACCTGTTACAAAATTTTCACACTCAATAAGCTAGTTTAGACAAGTGTTTCCAGAAATGTATTAAGAGGGTTTAACTGTATTTATTCAAGGTTTATTTCACACTATTTGGCAGTATCTCAGATTACACAGTGTTGAATGGTACATGAATGATAAAGTGGAATGGAAATCTGATGTGTGGTTGACCGTGCATGGTAATTCAGTGTGGATAAGAAAAACCAACTAGATGTCACTTTTTGTATTCTTTATTTCTCTTCT
>Ga0209755_10006873_pt1 | contig 12459 bp, 9 predicted proteins | sample TergutCo191P1_FD_187301 | JGI IMG/M metagenome (GOLD analysis project Ga0209755, IMG submission 187301) | Cornitermes sp. P1 segment gut microbial communities from Petit-Saut dam, French Guiana - Co191P1 (SPAdes) (version 2) | ecosystem: Host-associated > Arthropoda: Insects > Digestive system >... | reverse complement strand
CGGGAGATATTCATACAGCCCGCGCAGTGGAAAAACACGATGCAGGCCATGGCGAACCTCGCGAACATGGCCTACCGCCCGGCCGCGGCGGGATACAACGTCACAGTGCACAACAACATGGGGCGCAAGGCAAGGGTGAGCCAAAGTTTCGACGCTGGCGGCCTCACTCTTGCGATCGACAAAATAGTAAGCGACGGGCTGGCGAATGGCAGGTACGACGGGGCCCTGGACCGACGCGAGGCCAGAAACAAAGGGGCGGGGGTATCGACATGGTGAGCGTGCCGGACTGGGAAGAGCGGGTAAACACGAATTTCGGATTCGACGGCGAGTACGGGTACGAGCCCGAGAACATCGACACCACCAGGTTCGAAAGCGGGAAGGAAAGGCGGACGCCCAAAAACTCGTGGGTGCCCAAGGAGTACCCCTCCCTCTCCCTCATGCTGGACAACCCCGAGTCGCCGGACGGAAGCCACACCGAGTTCGCGATGTTCAAGTGGTGGTACGAGGAAGTCCTTCTGCACGGCGCGCTCCCCTTTCGGATGCGCACCCTTGGGGGAAGGGGGACGTCCCTGTACAAATTCGTCGTCGATTCCCTCCGTTTCGACGGCTTCAGGAATTCGGTGAAGGCCACGTTCGGGCTGGTCGAGATGGGGGACTGGGAGTCGATGCCCGAGCCGCTGAGGGAGTGGATCCTGGGGCTGATCGAGGCCGAGAGGGAGCAGCGGAAGCGGGGGGACGAGGAGACCCTGGACGCCGCGAAGGGGCACGCCGACGACAGGGCCGTCGAGACGCTCGACGCGGCCAAGGCGCGCGTCGAATCTTTGAGGGACGAGATGTTTTCCGACGGTTCCGTCACCGACGAGATGTTGGGCGAGCGCATCGTCCAGAATCCCGCCGAACAGACGGGTGCGCACTCGCAGAGCCTCACGCAGATGGCCGACAACTCCGCCGCCGCGATACGGTCGCTAAGGACGCAGCTTGAGGGCTTCCAGGATCTCACCGTGACGGATCAGCGCCCGCTTGCCGGCACAGGCGTAAATGTCAACGACAGAACCGTGAGCCTGCGGTTGCATAGCGGCAACGGCTTGGAACTAAGCGGCGACGCGCTGCAAATGTCCTTGGCGACCCCGCAGACGGCGGGGGCCATGTCAGCCGCAGACAAGCAGCGTCTGGGCGTGGCTTTCAGGTTCAGGGGGGAGTGGGTAACGCCGCCCCCCGAATCATGGCTTGTCGGCGATATTATAACTTTTCAGGGTCTAACGTATGTCTGCGTTCTTGAAAATGCGGGCGGCACATTACCGCCTAATGCGCCGCATAGATTTTTCCCTATTGGTAATTTTAACAGCCTAGTGACATCGAGTGTGGCGGGATTAATGTCGGCGGCTGACAAGGTAGCGTTGGACGACTTGCGATCAACGGTGGCGACAATAATGCTTCCGAATGTAGGCGCGGGCGATCTTACGACCAACGCCTTCCTTCGTCACCTCCAAAACCACGGGTGCCTGGCCGTCGGCGCAAGGGTGGCTTTGTTCCGGTGGGACTACTCGAGCAACGGCAACGTGACGTTTACGGATGTGGCGGGACGGAACCTGCGGTTCTCGCTGGCAGGGCTACAGATACACGCCTCCGTGACGGTGGCCCCGACCACGACGACCGGGTGGCCGAACTGGGACGGGGTATGGACGCTTACGTTCACCACCCAAGCCCCCAACGACGCGGCCAGCGTGGGCATGGGGCGCGCGTTCGCGATAAGGGTCTCGGCCGGCGGGGGCGACGACAGGGGGACGGTGACGGAGCTTCTGGGCGGCGACCTCGTTCCGGTCGGGCTGGGCGGCACGGGTAGATCGCAGGTCAATGGCCCTAACGGAATAATGCAACTGCTTACCAGCGAGCACCTGGGGGAAGACCCTCCAGCTAATCTTTTCTTCCCCGCTTTCACCGGAAGCTGGGCTAGGACGGGACATATGTCTACCCGTCAACTTAGGGATAGGTTGGGCCTTGGGGACTCCCTGGGGCCGCTTGCGATAGAAAACGGGGGAACAGGAAGGGATCGGATAATGGGAAGGCAAGGGATATTGGCCTCGTTTTTCCCCGAGGATTTGGCGCAAATCGCTGAAAATCTTTTTGTTGCTGGCGTGACCGCGGACTATGCGAGAAGCGGAAGCCTAAGCCTCCATGACCTTAGGAATCGGATGGGCCTTGCCGATGTAACGCGTAGCTTTGTGCAACTGGGCGACCTTGGCCCCCAGCACGCCGTTTTTTCCGTGGAACAGTTTATTTCGCACCTTCGCGCCCATGACGCGTTCCAGGGAAACGTCGTAGGGGTATTCAGATGGAGCCATGCGGCAAACGGCTCGGTACAGGCTCCGGGACTGCCTGACCCCATACCCCTTGCGGGCGCAATGGTGGAGGTGATGACGCAGGAGCCGCCGACGGACGACAGCGGCAATACCGGGGTGTTCAGCCTTCGCATAATGACGATGACAAGCGGGGTTCCCGGCACGCTGAATCACGCCACCGTAGAATTCAGGGCGATCGCAAGCGGCGGCGAGACTAACCGTTGGCAGATGCTTGCGCGGATGTCGGACGTGGAATCCCGCGCCGTCATGGGGGATGCCGGTCGCTCAAGCGATCCGACGAGCCAGATGGCCGCGGCCGGCTCCGTCACCGAATGGGCTAACGGCCTGCACGTCCACGGCAGGCGATGGTGGCCTGCGTCGGCCATTTTCGATGCCGTAAACAGCAAGGCCGATGCGGGGCATTCCCACGCCAACTTGATTAGCGATCAGCCGATAGGCCTCCTCACTCCCGTAGGTGCAGCCCAGCAAATTAGAGTGGGTAGCCTATTGGTGTCGAACGACTTCACCCATGGCAACCTCGTGCCAGCAAACGGGGCCTACATTAGGGGCGACGTGCTGCTCGATGGCACCCTGCGCGTGCCGAACAAGACCGCTCCTGCGCAGGCCAACGGCACGCTGGTTGCGACAGAGGCGCAGGTCGCGCTCAGGGCCAACATTGCTAGCCCTACGTTTACGGGGGTGCCAAGGATCGGCACCCACCCCGTTGCGGTGGCGGCCAGCACGGCGAATGCTTGGGAGACAAACCTTCCAATAGGCTCGTACATACTGGTGTCAAACAGCAATGAAATTAGCGTCAACGAATCGTGGTTGCAATTTTGGGCGATCAGGCGTGGCAATGAGATTGTGTACACAGCCGATCCCGAGGATTGGGAGGCTCGTATTTTAAGCGGCTCGTGGAGAATCAGCGGCGCTGTAATGCACCCAGCGGTCGTAACCTTGGCGAGGAGGGTAGCGTAATGTTTACCAACGCGAAAAATCCGCGATGGGCGGACACGGCGCGCGGCAAGATCGTTCTTGACGTGCGGTTTATCAACGAGGACGAGTACGTCCCGTTCGTGGCCTCGGCAGACGACTGCACGAGCCACGGGCCTATGCTTTTCCATTTCGCAAGCAACGGCTTGTTCGGGCCCGTGCGGGACAGCGATGGGGAGAGGATGCTCCGAGGCGAGCTTCCCCCTCCCCCGGGCCATGTCGTCGAGGACGGGAGGCTGCGACCCATGACCGAGGTGGAGAGGTTCGAGGCGGGCCTTGACGAGCGTCCCGGGTACAAGGTCGTCGATGGGGAGTTCGTCGCCATGACCCCGCGCGAACGGCTGGACGCCGGTCAGGTAACGGAGGCTCGGTACAAGGAGCTGATGGCCGAGGCGGGCGAGGCAGAGCTGCGGAATCGGCTTGCGGAGCTGCAAACCCCGGAGGCCACGGCCAGGGCGGAGATTGACGAGGGGTACGCCGCCAATCGGCGGGAGCGGCTGGCGGCCCTGCTCGCCGTGCGGGAGCAGGAAGGCTGGCCTTTCGAGGTGCGGTGGCCGGACGACGAAAAGCCGCAGGCAAAACAACCGTAGGGGGGCAGACATGGACTTGACCGCATTTTCAAGACTTTTCTCAAGATCCGCCCCGCCGATGCACGTCCTGATAGAGCTTCGGCACCCGGACAGGGCGACGTGGCGCTTCACCAACGACAACAGGGATATCACATGGCAGGGGAACGCGTACAGAGCCACGGCCATGAAGTGGAAGTTCCCGGAGTCCAGCGGCGGGGTTCCGCAGGGCGGGACGCTTGAGATCACCGTCGACGAGTCGGCGCTGTCGGAAAACGGCTACGGCGAGGAGCTGCTGCGATGGTTCGACATGGCCGACGACCGCGCCGAGATCGCCGTGAGGGCGGTCATAAACGACGGGCAGATCGCCGAGCTTGAGCGCATGACGCAGCGGCACGGCACGGCGAGCTGGAACGGGAAGCAGATAGCGTGGAGCCCCTCCCCCGACGACCGCTTCGGGATGCACCTGAACCCGTGGGTCTTGGATTCCGAGGCCCTGCTTGCGTAAAGTAGCCGACCTTGTGGGGATCCCCTACGCCCGCCACGGCAGGGACGAGTGCGGGCTCGACTGCTTCGGCCTTATATGGCTGATAGCGAAAAGGAACGGCGCGCCGATAGAGGACGTCTGGTACAAGGGCTACGATCCAGAGCTTGTCAGGCTTGCGGACGCCATCGGCCTTGAGCGATGCGAGTTTGCGCCGGGGTGCGTGGTGCAGATGGAGAACGACGGCCGCCTGCACCTTGGCTACGCGCTGGACGAAAAGAGGATGATCCACGCCGTAATCAACGAGGGCGTGATCGTGGAGGACATAGGCAGGTATCCCGTGAAGGGGTACTGGACGTTCGCAGGGGGATTGTGACATGGAAAATGAAAGAAAAAAAATGCTTGCTCGCATGGACGATATCCAGCAGGCATTGAGTTCGTTGGGCTATGAGATTGTCGGCTTTGACATTAGCCGCAAAGGATTGCTTGTGGTTAAGCTGGACTGGTTTACAGCCCCTTCGCAATCTCCCGTGCCGTCTGAATCGTCTCCTCTATGAGCTGCTCAAGCGGCTTGCGGTTCCTCTGTCTGTCGTGCGGCTCATGCGTCTGCCGCATTTTCAGGGCGAATTCGGCCAACGCTATTTTTTCGGCGGGGGTCAGTTCGTCGTAGTCCATGTTCGTCTCCTTGTCGATTGATTATCGGCAAAAACCTGCTAAATATCGTTTATCCCCGCCGTTCCCGGCAGAATGACCGCATGGGAATCGTCAACGTCTTCAAGGGGCTCGAGTCCGAGCGGACAATATACAACTTCAACGGCAGGCTCAGGAAACACCTTGACCTCGACTGGAAGCACTGCAAGATGCTTCTTGGCGACAAGGAAATCACGAAAAACTACGCCGTCAAAGAGGACGACGTAGTGTACGTGAGGGAGTACCCCGGCGCCACCGCTCTTGCGATCGCCAGCATCGTCGTCGCCGTGATAAGCGTGGGCGTCGGCGTATGGGCGGGCGTCACCGCCCGCAACGCGGCGAGGGAGGCGGAGCGGCAGATGGAGGATGCGCTCCGAAGGCTCCGCAACGACAACCGCAGGCGCGACGTTGAATCCATACCCCACCTCTCCGGCGCGAGGAACGAGTTCGCCGAGGGCAGGCAGGCCCCGATCATCCTGGGCCGGCACCTGTTCGCGCCGTACTTCCTGTCCGAGCCGTACATGAGGCCCGACGGCAGGGACGGGGAGGATCTGTACTGGTACGGGACTTTCCTCGTCGGGCAGACGGGGCTCAATCTTGAAAAGATAAGGAACGGGACGATAGACCTGGTCTCGCTCGACGGCGGCGCGGAAACGCAGTCCCGCGCTTACCGCTTCGACCGCCCACCGAACCTCGACCCCGCCAGCCCTCCCCCCTTCTACGACCCCGAGAACAAAATAGAGGTGCGGCAGAAGGGGTACTTCGAGGAGGGGGTTTTCAACGACCGCTGGGTCGATTCCCTCGAGGCCAGCGTCGAGATAGGCAGGAAGCGCAAGGACGAGGCGGGGACGATAGACGACGTGTTCGTGGACGACGACGGCCCCGATCCGGTGATAAGGGAGTCGGCCAAGTTCCCCATGCGGGTCGAGGTCGAGATACGGGTGGACGGCCTTCACGGGTGGAACAGCAACAACGGGACGCCCACGCCCGCGACCGTCGAGCTCAGGGTGGAGTGGAGCAGGGACGGCGTCGGCGGGTGGCAGCCGATTCCGATCGCCGGCGGGGCGGGCCACCAGCTTGGCGAATGGCGTCCGGTCAACGCCGACGACGGCCCGGGTTTCGGGCTCACCAGGAACAGCATGAGGCAGATGCGCTTCATCGCCGCGGTCGATCTGCCCGCATCCGCATACTCCGACGACGGAGCCCCCGTGCACATAAGGACGACCAGGCTCACCATGCAGCACACGGGCGGCTACCGCAGCCGCACCGTGCTGACGGCGATACGGACAAGGCAGTACTCGCCCAGGAGAACCAGGGAAGCGATGGCAACCGATAACCCGAGGCTTATCCCTGCGAAAAACATCGTCCCCTCCCTGGCCGACAAGCTCTGCCGCGTCGGGATAAAGATCAAGGTCAACGAGAACACCCAGGAGCACATGGACAGGTTCAACGCGATAGCCTCGATGACCGGGAGGACGTGGGACGGCGGCCGGTGGAGCCTGGAAAAGACCGCCACCTCCAACCCCGCCGCCGTGGCGCTTGAGCTGATGACCGGGCTGATACACGAGCCCAGCAGGCACGGGGACTCCGAGCTTGACCTGGAAAGCCTCGGCGGGCTGCACGAATGGTGCGACTCAAGGGAGGTCACCGTGGCGGGCTCCGGGCTTCGCCCCGTCAGGCTGGAGGCGTGCGGCGTGCTGACCGGCGCGACGAGGAAGCTGGACGCGCTGCAAAGGACGCTCGCCGCCTGCGACGCGGGGATGTACGCGGGCGAGTTCGGCAAGCTGCGGTTTTGGTACGACGACCGCAAGGACACCCCGGCCGCCCTGCTCAACCCCCAGAGGATCGTGCGGGATTCCATGAGCGAAAGCCGCGACCTGTCCAGGCGGCTTGACGGATACATGGTGAGGTTCGTCGACCGCGACGGCGACTGGAGCGAGCGCACGGAGCGGGCGCTGCGCCCGAGGGTGGAGCGCGTCGAGGGCCGAAACGAGTTCAAGCCGTTCAGCCCCGAGTACGTGACCGACTACTACCACGCCATGTGGCTGGCGAGGCGGACGATGGCGCGGGAGATCCTCCAGCCCGGCGAGATAACCGTCGAGGTCGGCAGGGAGGGGCGGCACTACGCGCCGGGAACGCTGCTGAAGGTTTCGCACAAAGGATTCAGGATAGGGATAGGCGACGGCGAGATCGTCGAGAACATCGTCGAGAACGGCGAGGTCGTGGGCATCCGCACCATGGAGCGGCACGACCTGCGCGAGGATCGCGACTACTGGGTGGACTTCTACGTGGTGGACGGGAACAGAAACCACGTTGTGACCAAGCGGATTCAAAGCGTCGGGGAGTACACCGACCGCCTCATGTTCACCTCCCCCATAACCCATTCGCACGACAAGCCGGCTTTGGGAAACATAGTCAGCGTGATAGACGGGCTGCGGGAGGGCCACGCAAGGGTGTTGGAGTCCAAGCGGTGCGTGGTCATGGACGCCAGCCCGACGGGCAAGGGCCACAGGCTGACCCTCGCGAGGTACGACGACAGGATCTACGGGACGGGCGCGATCGACGCGATACCGGAGTACGAGTCGCGGATACTGCCGACGGCGCCGAGGGTCTACCGCACCCCGCCCATGGCGCCCTACGTTCCCTCGCCGGCGGCCCCGCGCGTCGGCCCCAACGGCAACTGGTGGATCGGCGCGACGGACACGGGGATCCCGGCGAAGGGCGAGGACGGCAGGTCGCTTAACTTCCGCGGCAAGTGGTCGCCGACCCCGTTCGAGGTTGACGACGTGTTCACCTTCCAGGGCCGCTCGTTCATAACCATAACAAGGATAACCCACGCGGGGTCCACCCCGCCTTGGCCCCTGACAAACCCCACGGCGGCGCAGAGGTTCGCCTTGCTCGCGGACAAGGGGGCGGACGGCGCGGACGGAAAGGACGGGGTCGGCATATCCTCGGTCGCGTACGCCTTCCTGCGGAACGACTCAGGCGCGCCGCCGGCCGAGACGGCCGCGGGATGGGCCGAGTGGGACGCGGCGATCCATGTGCCCAACTCCGCCGACCGCTTCCTGTGGTACAGGGAGACCACCGTCTTCACCGACGGCGCGTCGAGCGTTCGGGTGGGGCTGGAGTCCGTTCACGGCGAGGCGGGCGGCGCGGGAAGGGGCATAGCCTCGATAGCCTACCGCTGGCGCACGACCGCCAGCGCCGCGCAGCCGCCGGAGACCCCGGACGGCGCCAATCCCGCAAACAGCTGGGTGACCGCGCAGCCCGCCACCGACGCGACGAACCGCTGGCTGTGGTTCAGGCAGGCGACGGCGTTCACCGACGGCACGGGCCAGGTGATAGTCGGGCTGCAGGCGGTGCACGGGCAGACGGGGGCCCCCGGCCCCGCGGGGAACTACACCGAGTTCCGCTTCCGCACGAACGACGCGGACGTTGCCAATCCGGGAAACCCGGCGTTCGCCGACCGCAACCCCGCCAACTGGTCAACCGCCATGACCGCGCCCGCCTCCGCCGGCGGATCGGTGTGGATGATCCAGGCCGCCATCGGCGCCGATGACGCGCTGGTGGGGACGTGGACGATGCCCTCCATGCTTTCCAGCAGGGGGACGAACGGCACAAACGGGGCGACGGGCAGGGGCATCGCGTCCATAGAGATTCGCTTCCAGCGTGCGAACACCGCGACGCCGCCGGCGTATCCGCCCGCAGGTCAGTGGGGGAGCTGGCTCGCCGACGCTCCCGCGCTCGACAGCGCGTTCCGCTGGCTGTGGAAGCTGGAGAGGGTCGCGTTCGACAGCGGCACACCGGCGACGCAGGACTTCAGGACGCTGATCGCCCAGAGGGGCGAGGACGGAAGGGACGGGGAGGACGGCCTCGGCATAGACGCTATCCCCATTGACGCTTACGCCTACTGGTCGTGCGACGACCTGCCGGAGATTCCGGACAATCCCGCGGGTATCCATTTTAGGCAGGACTCCTTTGACTCGCTTGCTGGTTGGAACGTGAACGTTGGTGGTGCGTCGATTTCTGGCGAGGTAATACGAGTGTCCGGGGACACCGGCGCTGGCGTATGGAGGAACGTTCCCGCCAATATCCCCATCGCCGCTCTAAGGGTTAGGGTAATAGCCGGGGAAGTTTTGTTCGGATGGGAAATTCTTTTTACCGAGCGGCGCGGCGTTGGGAACCATGCCGTAATCCTGGCAAGACCAAACCTGACGGCATTTTCCAATTTTGTCATATACTCTGGCCAACCAGGTAGCGTTTTTGAAATACAGGCGGTCTATTTTGGCGACGGCTCCTACATCTCCCCCCTGCTCGACTCCGCGGGGAGCAACCACGCCACCATGCCCGCAAGCGGAGGGGTGATCCCGACGCAGGGCAGGCACGGGAAGGGGCTTGATTTCCTGGGGGGAGGGCTTGTCATTACGCCCATATCCGCCGATTTTTTCCAGCGGGATTTCGCAATCTCAATGTGGATCAACGTCAGGGAGGCGCACAGCCATACGTCTCACGTCATCGGCGCTGGAGGTTTTCAAATTGCATTGTTGAACCAAGCGCCAAACGTCTATCAGGTGGCCGTCCTTGTTGGCGGCTCGCAGTTTGCCTTTTCCTCGATTGGCCGCAATCAATGGACGCATATCGTCCTTATGCGCGAGGGCAATAATATGTCGTTCAGCATGAACAATGGGCCTTCTGTCATTTTTCCTGCGCTTGCCGTGGCGGGCTCTGGGCAGATATGTATAGGCGGCATTCAGGGGCCCCCGCCAAGCCAGAGGTTCCACGGGCTGGGCGATGAATTCATGTTCTTCACCCGCGCCCTCACGGACGAGGAACGCAAGGCCCTGTACAAAACGTCCCTCTCCGTGCTCCCCCAATACCAGCCCCCCCGGTGGGACGAGAGGTACAGGGGGTCTACCGCTATCGCCGACGTGAACAACACTGGCAGGATCAACGGGGAGGTCATGCACCGCGGGAACTTCGTCATGTTCACCGGCGTGACGGTTGGCATCTGGCAGACGGCGAGGCTCATGCAGTGGGACGGCAGGGTTTGGCGACGGCTTCCGGTGGAGACGAACAGGGACAAGTATATGCTTGCGCTAAACGATCTTACCGCGGGCGCGCCGGACGGGATTTTCTCGACGGCGTTTATACGCACCCTGTTTTTAGACATGGGGACGGCCAACACGTTCAACATACTTTGCACCCTTGTCGTGGGAAGCCTTGCCAACGGGATACGGATAAACGGGCCGGGCCGCAGCATAGAGAGCAGCGACTTCGCCGCCAACAGCGCGGGGTTTAGGATCACGGACGGGCATATAGAGGCCAACAGCATCAATGTAAACCGCGGGCGTATTCAGAACGCAGATATTGACAACGTTACCATAGGAGATGGGGCGGTATTTAATGGCCGCATAAGGTCAGGAAATTTCGTTGTGGAGTATGGGACATTTCGGCGTTTTCCCGCATCTGGGGTTTTTGCTCAAGGGACTAATACAATGACAATCGTGAATCAGTTGGCTGGACTAGGATTCCCCCCTCCAAGCACCAGCGGCGTAGTGGTTCCAGTAGAAGCCGGAATGGCAGGCACAATACCAATCCGATCAATAACGTATTGGTTTGCTTCTAATGCACCCATAATAATGCAGGCTGCACGCGCTGATGGTACTGGATCTCCAGTGTGGATTACTTCTGCCGGAGTCTCTCCAAATACGCTTGTTTCCCTTTGGTTTCAAATAGGAGTAGGGGTAAAAACAGCAAGGTTCTTGAATCTGCCAACGAGCCCCGGTCTGGAATCAGGAACGATATGGAGGGATTCCAACGGTTTCCTGCGTGTAGTTTAATTTTGGCTTGACAGACCATATTTTATCCCATAAACTGATGCTATACGGTTTTCAGGGGGGGTAGTTGTATGAGAAAGTGCGTTTTTATTGTGTCATTTTTGGCAATATGGCTATTATTTGGGTGCGATGTTCCTTCCCAACTGAATGATAGCTTTATCAGCAACGAATCATCCCATGACGTTACTTTCAGGGTAAAGACAACAAATCGACCCGATCTGCAAATAGAAGATTTTTTCATGGTACGGGCGGGGGAAACCCTTGCGGTGCAGAGTACCACAAACAGTATCGTCATGGACTATTACGAGAGCGATCCACCAAGGCGTGTCGAATTCGTCAATACTGGCAGATGGACTGGAAGATTCGTTGACCTCCAATCAATGCCTATCGTTGTTTACAATATGCTTTCCGTACCCGTTACCTTATCCGCTGGCGGTTATCTGGATATTGACCCGATGGTTGTACAAGTCGGCGATGATAATACAGGCACGATATATACCGCAAATCCCGCTTTCACCGCCTCTTTTTCAAACTTCCCAGCAACGGCGTATTTTCAGATTGTTAGCAATGTTATGTATGTAACGATTAGATAGCGCAGAGATTAGTTTCCAATGGTGACAAAAAAAACATTCGCCTCTTTGCTGTATAGAACAGGCAAATAAAAACCGCCAGCCCTTGCGGCAAAAACAGGTTGTCTAGTGTATACAAATCTTCCCATTGCCTGCTCAGTGTTTTGTGCGCCAAACGACGTGCTGTCCATCCACCCGTCGGCAGAAAGCGTTCCCGCTTGCCCTGACAGGTTAAGGATTCTCACTTCATAGCGATTGCGGTCAAAAAACTCGAGGGTCAAAGCTGGGTTTGTGTACACAAAGCGCACCCTCCGATCCGGGCTGAAACTTTGAATTCTTTCTCTGGGGTTCATGTCACGGCGGGTTTCTATTGAGACGGATTCACTAGGGGATAATGTTATCCTGTTGGCACCGTAGAGATTCACGGTCACGGTTCTGCTTGAATGGTTGGTCAAGACGGTATCGTTTGGGTAGCTCAAAGTGCATGACAAAAGGAATATACTGATAACGGCAAAAACTGCTATTTTACTCATAAGAACTCCCATGTGGTAAGATACCGCAAGCTACCTGCGGATCAGAAGGTAAAGATTATATCGCCCTCAATTGGTTGGTTTGTCCGCTCCGTAACCTGATTTACATTGAACGTCTGCCGCTGAAAAATTATCTCTCTTGAGGGCGTTCCGTACAGAAATACGGTGTGGGTGTAGAAATAACCCGTATTGTTGGGGTTGGTTTTTACCGCCGTTGTATCGTGCCTGATTCTGGTAAACGGCACGGATTCCCATGTTTGCTGGGGAAGGCCGTCAACGGTGGCAGTCCTTATGCGGCTCCATGTGCCTGTAACGTAGTGCCATTCGTTGTCGTCAAAGAGGTAGGCTACGGTGTTGTAAACGTCCCGTGCCACGGTTCCGCGCTGGAAAGTCACGGTGTCGCCGTCCACGAAAAGGCTTGTGTCGGTTTCTGGCAGGGAGCGGAAAGCGG